>Ga0307515_10023270_pt1 | contig 10866 bp, 9 predicted proteins | sample 17_EM_MG_FD_194513 | JGI IMG/M metagenome (GOLD analysis project Ga0307515, IMG submission 194513) | Populus trichocarpa ectomycorrhiza microbial communities from riparian zone in the Pacific Northwest, United States - 17_EM | ecosystem: Host-associated > Plants > Roots > Unclassified | place...
CCCTAATAAAGAAAGAGGCATTGTCTTGTCCGGGCTGGCCACTACGCTGATATGAAATAATACCCGCTGCCTGACCTGCAAGCGCAGCCGTTAGGTTACTGGCCGGTATCTTCAAAGCGCTAGGTTTAATTGTGGTTACAGAACCCACTACAGCTTCTTTCCGTTGCTTTTGTCCCATGGCCGTAATCACAATTTCATCGCCCGTCATTACCGATTCCTTTAAAACTATGTTATATATAGTATTGTCTGTTACGGTAACTCTATTTTCGAGGTAACCCACTAACGATATTCGAAGAGTATTACCCTTAACAACATCAAGAACAAACTTACCGTTGTTATCAGTTTGGGTACCTGCCTTGGTATTTTCTATGCTTATGTTTGCGCCAGGTAAGACGATCCCTGCTGTATCTCGAACAGTCCCGGTAATGGTTGTTTTGGTTTGAGCGGTTACCTGTGAACCGATTAAAATAAGGAATAAAAATGGGATGCATTTAAACACACCTAAAAAAAAACCTTCTCGGCAGAGCCACCTAATGCCCGAATGATTAGTAAAAAATGACTTCATAAATTATTTGGTTAGTTAAATTTAAATATTGCCAGTTTTGCGCAGGCAATTTGAGCTTTACTTATACTCTACAGTATATCGGCTGGGTTGGCATGTCAACCGCACCAAAGTAAGAAGCAATTACGGATCTGTGGGAATGACAATCATAACATTTTATATTTGGTTTAGTAAATTTAGGACAGAAACGCTCCACTTAAAATGGATAAACCCGAAAAAAAGATGGACAATATTATCATTATATACAAATTATGGGCGAATGAAAAAAATATCATTTATTATACAAAAGTCCTGTAGTTTTAAATCAGAAATACTTATATTGTATATCTCTAAATGTACAAACAACCCTAGTCGATATTTCTATTATTACAATTAACCAAATATTCAACAATTACATTTCTCAAAAATTTTAATGGAGCAAAAAATCATTGAGCCTAAAAAAAAAATTAAGGAAGGTTTTATTGGCCAGAAAAGAATTGTACTCCCTCCTAACATTAGGAAAAAAGTTATTAATAACCTTATAGTTAAAAACTTTTATTTAACTGCAATTGGTCATTACCCAAAGGCTGCTAACCATGACATTGTAAGAAAATTTGGCAGCAAAGAGTATATCCTACTCTACTGCACCGAAGGATTTGGCTATATCCATATTTTTGGCGAGAAATTATTGTTAAGTCCAAATTCTTATTATATCATCCCAAAAAATGCAAGTCACCGCTATCAAAGCCATGAAATTACCCCTTGGAGTATTTTCTGGGTACACTTTAGTGGCGACCTAGCAGAAAATATCTACAATCGTTTTACCGAAGGGAGTTTGGCACATGTACAGGAGATACCATTTGTAGAAAGTCGCATTAAACAGTTTAATTTAATTTATACTTTACTGGAACATAGTGTTGATGAGAAAGACATGGAAATCATTAACATTAAGCTATTAAACTTTATGTCGTCGTTTATCTATTACAAAGAGGTAAATCCTGATGTTTATAACACAGATTCCATTAGTAAATCTATTCTTTACATGAAGAAAAATTTAAAGGAACGATTTTCTATTGAAGATTTAGCGATGCAACAAAACTTATCGATTTCTCATTACCTTAGGTCTTTTAAACAGAAAACAGGCAGTTCACCAATTAACTATTTCAACCAACTTAAGGTCCAGGAATCTTGCCAATACCTATATTTTAGCGATATGAGTATTAAAGAAATTTGTGCTGAGCTAGGTTTTATAGATCAGTATTATTTTTCGCGTTTGTTTAAACTTATCACAGGCATATCGCCATCTCGATATAAAAAATTGCACAAAAGATAGGCTTTTAATTATTATATGGTACTACTGATAGTTTTACCGAATCGTTTTTTATCAAATCTGATTTAAATTCTATTTTAATATCCTTGCTTTCGCCTGGCATAAGGGTAAAATAACTATCATTGATCATATGTGGCAATATTTGTTCGCCATTACTCGCTTTAACTGGTTGTACCCTTACTGCAAATGCAATTGTTTTTGCCGATTTCGGATTGGTAATTTTTGCCTCAATGAAATGCTTACCACCTACTGTTTTTTCTGTTGAAACAACTTCAAGTTTGGCTTTAGGCAATTGACCTAATGCCGTAAAATCTTTTTTATTAATTCCTCTCCAATATAAATTATCCGATATTAATTGCCCTTTTGCATCGGTAAGTTTAAGCTTTAAAAAGTGTACGCTAGATAAATCAGGACTTGGAACGTCGCCAGCAAACACCTCAAAATTCCATAAGGAATAACCCCAATACGAACCTCTCTCTATTCCCAAAATGCGCACATAACGTGCTTCTTTTTCTTCCGAAAATATGAATTCCTGTATGCCTTCTTTTCCATTAACCTGAGCCATTGCGTCGTTCCAGCTTTTCGCATCATTTGATAATTGAATTTTAAAAACTTTAGCATAAGCCTGTTCCCAGTTTAATTTAACACCGGTAACGACTTCCTTCTTGCCCAAATCAACATAAATCCACTCATCATTGGTCGAATTACTTGCCCACCTGGTATCGTTCTTTCCATCGTTAACCATCGCTACATCACTGTACGAACTTGAAGATGCCACACAAGGTTTATTCAGTGCTAAATTCACTTTATCTCCCTGAAATGGAAGTTTAAAAGCCATAACCGCAGCGTTGGATAACGAATTTACTTTGGCTACTTGATTGTATTTTGCAGCCTCTTTGCCATCCATGTTAAAGATATTAACCTCGGCTGTTAGCCCATTCATGTCGTTAGCGGATGTATTAACGACCTTAATTTCATTATTTACTGGATTCCACTGAATATGAACAGGTTCGCAGGCTTCTTTTACGCCCCAATAGGCTCCATTTAAGTCATAATAATAATCATAGGTTTGCCAAACAAAAGTTGGGTTTGACGCATTACTTGTCCAAGTCATAATCCCCGATGCATCTTCCCAAATATGGTCTAGCCAGCCTTCATACATGGCTTTATTGGTTTCAATGTTAAGCAATTGAGCCTTTTTACAAAAATCTTCAATCCCCGTGGCTTTGCCATATCTAGTATTGATACTTTGTTCGTATTGATCGGCTCCGGCATTAAAAGCCCAGGTACCAAAAAAGTGTTTATCCCACATATCATTTCTTGGCCACCAGTTTTCTTTAGGGATCATTTTTTTAAAGCTCTCTACATTTGTAAATACAGCCGAACCTAGCTCGGTTCTAAAACCCCAACCATCATTACCACCTAAACCAGTAGGATATTGCGTAAAATAATATCGAGGATCTTTATTCATCCATGGCCCACTTCCCGATAAATTATCAGCGTGAGAATTAGCTTGGTAATACCTATCGTTGCCATCATACGCGGCAATATCTTCTTTTAGCCAATTATTTAAAGGTGCTTCTGGCCATCCTTCATTATCGCCACACCAAACTGCAATGGAGGGATGGTTTCTAAACCGCTTAATTTTCTCAATTACATTGGCATTAAAATTATTCACATCTCGTGGAAGAAGCGGGTTGGAATTTAGCCAGAAATCATCCCAAATCATGATACCGTATTTATCGCAAGCCTCATAAAATTCTTCATCAGTGGTTGATCCGATCCAATTGCGGATCATATTAAAATTCATTTCCTTATGCAATTTAACTTTGGTATCGTATTCCTCTCCACGGCAGCGCAACATATATTCAGACATGGCCCAGTTTCCACCTTTCACAAAAATTCTTTTCCCATTAATATAGAGATGAAAAACTTGTCCGACGGTATCATAAGTATATGATTTAACCCCGAATTTTATGGTCTGCGTATCCGAAACCTGATTATTTACTACAACACTAAGTTTACAGGTATAAAGATTTGGTTCTCCATATCCATTTGGCCACCAAAGCTTGGGGTTATTGATGGCTAGCTGTTCAAATTCTCTTTTATCGAGCAAAAAAGAAACCTCATCATTGGCATCGACCTTTATTTTTTTAACAAACTCGATATTACCGGGCATAATTACCCCATTAATATAGGCCGTTTGCTCTTCATTTTCTGTGTTTTTTATAGCCAAAGCAATACTCAAGTCGGCTCTAGCATTGGTAGGCAACTTAGTACGAACCCAAGGATCCTGAATGGTTAAACTACCTGAATTGGATAGAAATACCTTATCGGTAATTCCCGAATTTAAACCAGGTACATAAGGCATCCAATCCCAACCGGCGCTAGATACATAGGTTGGACTGGCCGAATTGGCCATTGGCTTTTGAGGAATATCTACTAAAACCGCCAAAATATTTTTTTTGTTTCTATTTACGATGCCCCCAATATCATATTTCCCCCTTTCCATAAAGCCATTTAACGTACCTAATTTCGTTCCATTCAAATAAACATCGGCCTTACGGTTAACTCCATTAAAATTTAACCATATTTTTTCTTTACTGAAAGATATTGGCATCTCGAAATTGGTTACATACCAAAAACTTTGATCAAACTTTGCTCTGTCTGCTTTCCAGATATGATCAGCAAAATTCGGGTCCTTTTCCAATCCAGCCTCAACATACGAGGTATAAATGGTTCCGGGCACCACTGCTTTTACCCAGTCTTGTTGTTTAAAATCCGGTTTCCAGAAAGTGCTAATATCACCTACTTCTTTTTTAGGCTTAATACTCCATATTTGCATAGAAGAACTGTTTAACGAAACAATTTCTTGGGCATATGTACCTAAACTAATGGTCAATAGCATCAGTAAAATTAATACATTAATCGTTTTAGTGAAATAAAAAAGCATAAAGGTCCGTTCGTTCTAAATTAAAAAAAGGTTTATTTGACTATACAATAACAATGCTTGCAATAAAAGCAAAATACAATACACTGAACTTAGTCATTGGTTAGAAATTAAAGGTGGCATTTAATTCTATTGGTAAAAATGGAGAAAAAATAAAAAAAGATGGATAATACTATCTTTTGGAAATACCAATAAATTTGATCTCTTTCGCCAATTTCAAATTGATCCTCAGAGTTGATGTAGAAAAGAAAAAATTGTTATGCAAACCCGTTCAAGATTTGAGATTTCTCTATCTGGTTAATAACATTGTTTCTACAAAAAAAAAGTTTCTGTTTTAGAGTTTTCCTTCTTAATGATTCACCAAAAAGTTCTACCATCAGTGAGTGGTGCACAATCCTGTCAAGCTGCCTTCAAATATTAAAAAATCAAACAACCCATATGAAAAGATCACTAACACCAGAAATGATCAGATAGAATTTTGCAAAAATATGGTCGCGAAATAGAACTAGAGACAGCAGAAAAAATTTTAGAATTGAGCATGACCTAGTTGCTCTTTCAGTTAAGAAGAAATTGACATTGCTTTAAGAAATGGTGTTCGAGGAGCACCATAAGGATGGGGCAATGTTGCTCGAATTTTAAAAAACGTAATAAATATGCGAAAAATGAGGTCTTAGAAAAGATTGAGTTTTAGAAGAAAACAAGTTATTTTATCGAATACCACAAAAAGTTCCTTGTAAGAGTAAAAAAGGCCAAAACCATTAAGATTTTGACCTTTTGAAAATTTCGGGGTCAGTAGCGGGGCGTAATTCGAACCGTTTTGTGGACGAATTGATTGAAATAGGCGGCTTTTCTAAAATTTTGAAAGAATAATTACTGATAATCCGTTGATACCTATTTTAAATAGGCCGATACCGTATGGAACTTAATTGTGTCTTGCTCGAAAACAAATGTATCACTACCATAAGGAATTTCTGCCGTACTAGATTTGCTTGACCATATAATGTGTGCTACATTGAAAACAACATTTATCTGCTTCATTTCAAATTCTGATCCTGAGGGAATCATTCGAAACATTTCTACAAAGAACTCCCGAATGGCTGAGATACCTGAAACAACTCCTGTTTCTGCAAAGACTATTGATTCTTCTGTGTAGTCTTTCATGATTTCATCAAGGTCATTATTGCCAAAGGCACCGAGGTGATGGGAAAGGATCTGGTCTGCTGTCATATATTTAAAGCTTAAGAATTTTTATTTAGATTTATTGTACATATAACTTGCAATTTTCCATTGCCCATTTACCCTTTTAAGGATGAAGGTTTCCCTAAAATCATCTTCGATTTTTTGGTTACTTGATTTTATTACAAATGAACCCTTTGAAGTTGACGCTACAAATGCATAGTCGCCTTCTACGGTTATGTCGGCGATGGCAACCGCAAGAGTGTACGTGAAATTGTCGAACACATACTTAAATGTACCTTTCAATTGCTCGGTACCTGTCGCTGTTGGAGCACCGGGAGCTAATAAAACTCCATCGGCGGTGAAATAGGATACTACTTTGTTAACGTCCGATGCATTTAAGGCATCAAAATAATTTTGAACTACTGTTTTAACCGCAGCCTGATCTTTAGACTGGGCATTAATGGTTGTAGCAAAAAATAAAACTGTCAGGAAGGTCATAAGACCTGTTATTGATTTTTTCATATTGATTTGTGTTATTGTTAGTAATTTACTTGTTACTATTTTTCTTTCAAGAATGGTCCCATACTCGCCCAAACTGCAGCAAAGTTGACCAAGAAAACAGGATGCGGCGCTTTCGGTATAATACTTAATTGGCTGTTGGGCATCATTTGATACGCAGCAAAAATTGTCGCCAGGGGTGCATTCATATCCCCTTCGCCTGCAACAACCAACACCGGACATTTGATTGTTGCAAATAATTCCTTGCTCGCAATCATTGTATTATAAAATGATGCCATATTTGTCCAATATTCCTGAAGCCTATTTGGCTGGGACATTAAAGCTAATTGCTGATCATAATATAATTTGTCATAGTTCGATGCTTCTTTTATGTCTAAAATTAGTTTTCGCAAACCTGGCACCTGTTCTCCTGCTCCAATGGCGATCACCTTCTCAACCCTTTCAGGATACATACTGGCTATTTTATAGGAGGTATATGCCCCATCGCTAAAGCCAAGGATATTTACTTTATCTTTTGTGACCTTATTGATGACCGACATAACATCGTTAGCACGTTGCTCGTAGGTGACTGGATCTTTCCCAATTTCTGACTTGCCGTGACCTCTTGTTGAAATAGCTATCACCTGATAGTTTTTCGAAAGGCTGTCAATTAACTGATGCATTTCATAGATCGAGCCATAACCGCCACCGTGTAGCACAACAAACGGTTTCCCTTTCCCATAGATTTCATAATAGATTCTCGCATCTCCTGCATTTGCATAATTGCCAGCAATGGCATTATTACCATATTGTATAGCCTTCGAAGATGATGGCTCTCCCTGCAAAAAATAACGGAGCGGTTTAGTTTGGCTATTTTGGGCAAAACTCTGCAGGCCAAAGAGAACGGATAGGACTAACACTATTATTTTCATCTGATTTAAAGGTTAAAGGTGGATAGTTCTCTTAAATTTTTGCTTTTGCCTCTGCAACATTTACTGGTTTGCCGATAGCGCCAAACTCGTGTAGATCGCCAAAAACCTCTATTCGAATAGACTGTTCTAAGCCGCCAACTTTCAAAGCATCAAATCCGCTTTCGGCTATCAATTCCTCCACAACATTATCAATTGTAATATCGTCTGTTGCATAAAATAGAACTACTTTTTCTGGTGTTTGTGAAGACGCATTTTCCAAAGAGGCTGCCCCCAATGTCCCGAATGCTTTTGCCAATTTTGCTCCTTGCGGTAATATCGCCGCATTCAGCTGCCCAGCAGATTCATTCTCCCCTATAATTTTCTTAAAACCTCCGTTTTCGTCTGGAGCGATGGGATTGGAAGGGTCGATGATGATCTTGCCTTGAAGTTCGGTAGCGTAGGTTTTGAAGAACTCCTGTATGGTATTGAACCACACTGAAAGGATTACAACATCTGCCTGCTTGATTGCCTCGGCAGTTTCCAAAGCAGTTGCAAGGCTTCCCAATTCTTGCGCCAATGCATTTGCATCAGCTAAGTTTCTGCTGGCTATAATTACAGGTTGGTTTCCATTCACTAAATTTTTGGCAACTACTTTGCCAATGTTTCCCAAGCCGATGATGGCTACTTTCAATAATGTTTTCATGTTATTTCTATTTATCGTTAATGATTAATTTAATAACACAAAGTTGCGATTTCATCAGAGCTTCCTCCAATGAACTGCATCAAGAAATAACATTGATCTGGTTTAAGATTTTGCCTTTACCTGCTTATTGCGCAGTCGGCTCAAGAACTCTGGCGTAATGCCTATAAACGCCGCCATCTGCACCTGTGGCAGCCGATTGGTAAGATGGGAATAGCTTTGCATAAAAGAAAGATAGCGTTCTTCTGCTGTTGAACTAATATTCTGCAGCAGTCTTTTCTGGAGCGAAACGAAACTATTTTCAATCAGTACACGGAATATGAGATTGAATTTTGGAGCCCTTGTATAAAGGTCTATCAGATTTTCATAGCTGATCTGAAAAACCATAGTATCTTCAAGAGCATCTATATTGAGTTCAGATGGTGTCTTTCCATGAAAACTACCAATGTCCATAAGCCACCAGTTCTCTGCAGTGAATTGTATAATGTGGGTATTACCTTTCTCATCAATCTTATACATCCTCAAACATCCACGAACCACAAAATTAGACTGTACACAGATATCCCCCTCTTGCAAAACGTACTGTCTTTTCCTATACAAGCGTGGCTTGAACAACTCTGTAACCAATTGTTTTTCCTCTCCACTAAGGGGGATGAAGCGATTGAAATAATCCAATAGTGGCTCGGTAGGGGTTTGTAAGAGATTTTCTTTCATAAGGGTCTTCACCTCGTAAAGATAAGCAAATCTACTTCAATCATTCTACACATACCGTCCCAATACCATATCAGCCTAGATGCGGCATATATCCACATTACCAGTCAAACATTAAAATAGCCAATGAAATCTAATAATCATTGGCTATTTGATAAAACTTTTATTTATTCTTTTTAAGAAGCGTAAATGGATTGAAGGATACCCCTACGTTAAAATAGAATGTCGGATCAGGCTTGGTCTCAAATACAGCATCGTTGAATGAATCTTGTTTTCTAAATAATCTTCCAGAAGGAGTCATCTTAAACCCTGTTTTTCCAGTGATTACAAAATTACCTATTGCATGTTCATAGATTACCCCACTATTAATATCTAACTGTCTATATTGATATCTCTGATCTGTACCATCTATGTTATATAGGTAAAATGAGGTTTGGTCCATTTCAGTACCTAAAGAAACGCGTCCGGTATTATTGAAAGCATATTTCCTAAGATAGATACTTCTTGGAAGCGTAATATCGGCAATGAGACCATTATTGAATTTGTGTTCATAGGTAAATATCGGTATTACAGGCGTCTGTGCAGTAGGGTCAATATTGGCCGCTAACCCTAAAGTCATTTTTGTACGTTCATTGGCTTTTAAAACCATTACACCTGTTATTACCCCCCTAATCCGTTCAAAATGCTTATCGCTACCATCTACTACAACACTGGAAGAGTAGATCGTTCTTTTTCCAAAAAGTTTCGAGAAATAGGTAAGGTTCAAAGATGAAAAAAGGTAGTGAAAATCTTCATCAAGCACCGTTGACTTTCCGGTAAAAGGATCGGTCATATCAGCTTCTGCACTGGTATATCTATATCCCACAGTGGCACCCAATAACCATGTCTTTCTTTTGATAAAATTGAAGTTAGCACTGATCTTTGCCTGAGTAAAGTTGTTGACTTTACTTTCTTGTAAAGAGGTACTTCCCCGTTTAGAAGTAAAACTATAGGGTGATGCGTTTGAAAACTCGATGTTTAAAGGGCGGGCGATCGCAAATTTGTCAGCTGCATATGCAACTGCTCTTTTGGGGATACCGACACTATCCTTTGCATCTTTTTTGGGATTCTCAGCCCTTTCCTGTGCAAAACATTCCATCGAGAAGAATAAAACACCTAATATTAGTGTTGCTTTTTTTATCATTTTCATTTTATCTATTTTAAAATTTTAATTGTTGACTGAGAAGAATTAAAGTAAAAGATCTTATCATATAAGTTAGCCACCTTATTGTTTTTGATAAATTCTTTCGAGGTTGTTAGATCGCCCGCATAAAAGCTTTCCTCGATAATAACAAACCATAATTCTTTGATACTTAATATTTTTCTCAAAGAAATCAGTTCGCTTGGCATGTATAAAAGTCTGTCAAAAGAATACCTGGTGTTGCAAAGAAGGTCACAGAAATAAATTCCCTTTTGAACACCATCCTCATCTACAATATTAATCGTATCCCGATAATCGTTTATCTTCAGGGACTGCTTGTAGGTGCTAATAAAACGGAACAGGTCAAAGACCTGGATGATCTTTTCCTCTTGCTGGGCTTCCGATAAAAGACAATCATCCATTATCTGTGTGGTAAATTCCTGAAACATGTAGGATAGATTCATCGTTGCTTAAAAATATGAACAGGACAAAGGACGTAATAAAAGGAAAGGCAATTTTCGTTATTATACCAACCTACTTACATTTTATACTAAATGCCAGCTCCTAACGGTTTAGTATAAAGAAAGGCATGGTTCGTATAATTTCTCATTATCGTGGCTTAGTTAGTCCTATATTTGTTTAGCGTTTAATTTTTCACAAAAAGCTATGGCATACGGCAAACAAGAGGTTCAGGAAACAAAGGTTATCAGATTTATAACTGAAGATAATTATAGGCTCCTGCGCCATGTTGTACTTTTACTTGGCATTTTGGCTATCATATTCTTTTCAAAACAGGCAACGGAATATAAGGGATCGATTAGGTATTTAAAAGTTTTGTTCATATACATCCCTTTAGTATCCATGTG
>Ga0307515_10023271_pt1 | contig 10865 bp, 5 predicted proteins | sample 17_EM_MG_FD_194513 | JGI IMG/M metagenome (GOLD analysis project Ga0307515, IMG submission 194513) | Populus trichocarpa ectomycorrhiza microbial communities from riparian zone in the Pacific Northwest, United States - 17_EM | ecosystem: Host-associated > Plants > Roots > Unclassified | place...
TTCTTGGCCTTGTGCTTCTTCGCACTCTCCTTCTCCTTTTCGTCCCTCTCCTTCGCCCAGCACTTATCGATAGGATGAGTCTTCGGCTTAAGGCAGTTGGGGTACGTGCACGGCGGTCCGCTGTAACGAGTAGGTTTAGCCTTGTTCGTCGCAGCGTTGAGGGCTGACTGGCTAGTGGCAGGGGTCGATGTTTCCGCAGATTGACTCATGCTTCGGAGGGCTTCGCGTAGCTTACCGGCCACCTGGTTGAACGACCATTGTCCAATAGGGACATCGGACGTGGAAATGTTCGAGCACGTCAGCTTCCAGACTGGGTCCTCCAAAGTGCTGAACGAGTACAGCAAGAGAAACGCCAGGAATGAGTCCGTGAGGCCCGATCCGGCAGCAATGAGGGTCGCATTCTTAGTGCGGTAAAAGGTGAGATGTTGCTCGAAATTTTCCATCGTCGGGACGTCCTTGAAGACCTTACGTATGAGCTCGACTTGCGTGCCAAACGCGCTGCTCCCGCTCGATTGTTTAACGACCTCCGCTCTGAGTTTGTCGTACATCTCCTTTGCTGAGTCCCCCAGAGAGACGACGTGACGCAGTTCGGTCGAGATCGAACCCAGGATAATACCCTTCGTTACGTTATTAGCCGCGCACCATTTCTCGAGGCTATCACGGTATTTCTTCAGCTCTTCAGCTGTCGGCTGTGCGTTCACCGTCACGCTCGGTGTCGTCGTGGTGCCCGTAACCGTCGCAGGAACAATAACTTGCTGCTGCACCTGCGGATCGACAGGCATGGGATCGAACGCGACGATCGCGTTCTTCCGAAACACGGCGCTCTGTACATACAGCTCCCAGCACTGCCAGTTCTCGTAGCCTAGCTTGACGTAGGAGTCTGGCTTATAGTCGCTCATAGTGGCGAGGGGGGGGAGGGCGATTCGAGTCGATCGGGCGGTATGACGCAATAGGGGAAGGGATGGGATCGGCGTACGGATGCTTCTCCTTGAGTATTCAGGCTTTTTTATAGCGCAGAGGTGCTCATAACCTATTTGAATATATACTCAGACGATGTAAGAAGACAAGCGTCTGTATATTATAATCACCTATTTGAATATATACTAATGATAGGTGAGTTGTGAGCAACAGCGGAATGGATAGCACATACCTCAGACGATGTAAGAAGACAAGCGTCTGAGGCATGTGAAATCGTGGAGAAGCTTGAAATACAGAAAAACAACAAAGAAAATAGGGGATAATACATAATAAAGGAAAGAGAATCGTCATAATGAACAAGAAATCTAACAATTGCGCTTCGCTTTGCCACCGACGCGCGCCATTTGCCACCTAACTCCCTTGACTCAACCTTCCTCTTCGTCGTTGAGTATGCCACGAGCGCTGGAGACACGTGAAAAGCCACCTCTCGAACTACCTCGTACCCGTCTCCGCCCTCGTAAAATGTGTCCTAGCAACATCCAAGCGCAAGCGCCACCTCAAATGCCTTTGACTGTGGCTGAACAAGAGCGCCTCCTCCGTGTTGGCCTTCCTACAGAGTTGTGGAAGGAGGTCATACACCATACTGTGAGCGTTGAACACGAATTTGAGACGTGTGGTTTCGATGGGAAAAATTATACCTTCGAATACTCAGCACGATACAAAGCTGAATGGTACCAGGCATTCCGAACACGCTTGAGCCTCGTCCTCGTGTGCAAGGCCTGGAATAACCTCGCATCCGAGTACCTATATCGTTCCATTCTCATCTCCAATGCACGCTCAGCCCGCGAATTCGTTCGACTTGTACTTCGACTCGTCAACAATGGCATGATCAAGTATGTTCAGCGGGTCTCAGTCTATTCTTTTCATGGCTCCAACGCTCCGAAGTCATCCCTTCGCAACGCAATAGCTCAATTCCCCAATCTTCGCGTAGTAGAAATCCGAAATTATGATTCGTTCAAACCAGAAGCGAATCAGACACATATAACGACTTTGCGCGTACCATTGAAAGAGTGGTCCGCCTTCGAAGCCCTTGCGTTTCTCCCTCACCTCCAGCACCTTCAATTTTCCTTCCATAATCAACAACCTATTCGCTCGAGAGTTAGTTTAAGCAAACTTAAGACTCTCCATGTTGAATTATATCCCTCTCGTCATTTATTCTACGAATGGCTCGACCTCCCCGCCCTCCATACTCTAATCCTCGGTCATCTTTCTGCAACTCTTCAGTTGCCGCTGATACAACACTTTCTCCCTCACATTCATGCCCTTGGGTTTGTCCGATTTACGGGACAACTCCCTCCAAATAGTTTCTCTGCACCGCACCTTAAATCCTTCATCTGCCGCCAGCCATTTGGCGCGAATTGGACAACCCTTTCCCGCGTCGTACCATTGAAATCAATCGAAGAAGTCCATTTATCACTGGAAGCAGCTGTGCTCTGCTGTCTTCTAGCCCGGCGACCTTTCTACAATCTTGACTATTACGTATCAAGTATGCTTGCACACATGGAAGATGAGAGCATGATGCAAAAGCTGAGATACGTGTATGCCGACCTCACCCCTAACACGTTGCGTATTATGGGACCCGAAGTGAAGGAACGACTACACAAGTGGTTGACAATTATGAAGAAACGCGGGGTTATGGTGATGACATACATCAAGACATCGAAATACACAAGCCATAGATATTACTCCCTTGAGGAAGCCTGGGACGCGGAGCCACATTGGGAGTTTTGGGCACCGAGTGGTGCTCAAGATGAGATGCGTAAGTGGGACCTCTTAGCAGGGGTAACAGGGCGAAATAATATGACCTGGAAAGTCAGCAAGGACGGCTCTGAGTGCCAATGGTTCAATGGAGCCTAGCTGGGTTTAGGGACACCAGGAGACTGCGTCGGTCCCCGCTTCTCTTTCTCTTTAGCCCCGAATCCTACACGCCTTCACATCCAACCATTTAGTCAACCATTTCATTTTGTTGAATTTGGGCCTTTCGATACAACCCAATAGTACCTAGTTTCTGACTTATAATGAGGTTGGTAACTTATAACCAGCAATTCATTCAGGAGCATTTCAATCACTTCTATTCCACCCCCTCCCCTCAAACCTCTAACCGCACGATTTCCTCACTCTCGGAGTCATTTGTTTCCATACCTCTGAGTGACCGAAATCTGATGTTTAGCGGACGCAATTAGCTTTGTTCCCACTTGGTGTTCAACAGACCCCAAATCCGACATTGTGCCGTCATCTCAGAATATTTTTCTATTGGCTAATTCGGACGTACAATGCTCGCAATGACCACCAGGCTTTGTTTGTGGTGATGAGGTAGGAATATCTAGAAAGAAATCAGGCTGGTTGCAACACAGGTAATCTATATATGCAGAATCGTGCCAAATAACAGGTGTAATGTAACTTGCTCCTTGAAGGCTGTTTAGTATGAAATAATTGCAGCACGGTTCCACCTTTGTGTTTCGTCGAAAACGTGATTCATTGGGGGAATATCAATGACAGAGCGAATAGTCACCTAGGCTGACCAAGAAGAAGCACATAAGCGGGATCAATACTTTTCAATAATATAAATTATAGGTAAACAATTGAATACAAGCTTTCGATGCACAGTCCAAGCTAGAAGGAATAAAATATTCATTGTCGTGTGCTAGGTCTAAGCTATGAGTGTGCTGAGTTTGGAAGCGACTCATACCTTTACTGGTTTGATGCTCTGAAGACAACTTAATCCGCCTCTTTTTCTTCCTTTCATGTCTGAGGCTCCGACCGAGATATTCATGGCTTATGTACAAGAAACATATGGTGACATAGCTCAGACCAAGGTGAAGCTGAAGCTCATGCAAGTTTGTCGTCTGAGTGCTTACGTAAAGGTAGATTGACCTGTTCCTAATAAGGGAATTTAATTATTCCGAGAGCGAGGAAATCATGCGGTTAGAGGCTTGAGGGGAGGGTGGAACAGACGGTGAGAAGGCGATTAAAATGCTTCTGAGTGAATTGCTGGTTATACCAACCTCATTATAATACACTTGTAAGTCTGAAACTAGGTACTATTGGGTTGTATCGAAAGGCGCAAATTCAACAAAATGAAACGGTTGACTAGATGGTTGGAACTTGGATGTAAAAGGCGTGTAGGATTCGGGATTAAAGAGAAAGAGAAGCGGGGACCGACGCAGTCTCCTGGTGTCCCTAAACCCAGATAGGCTTGTTAGGGCCGAGGCACGGAAGGGGGCTTGAAGGATCTTTCCCGACAGGACAGTATCGCTATCGGGGCGAGTGATGCCAACGGACACAGGACGGAGGGGAACGCGAGGAAGGGTGAGGCAGAACGGTCATAGTGCTTGCCCAATCTATACTACAGGATTGTCGAAATAGATGTCTGTCGAATACAAGTAAAGTAGACAACCGAAGGATATGAGTGTCAGCCAGAAATCCGACAACGAGGTACAATGTCAAGCAACGGAGTTGAGAGCGAGAAGCTTGAGGTGTCTGGTGGTCTAGACTCATCGATGAGCCGGCGGGATGGGTGCGGGAACTCCAAATCTAGCCGACGGGATGGAGCGCGGAGGAATCAATTTGGTCAGGCCCGGCGGTCAGAATAAGACGACCAATGGCACTCAGAGCCGTTCTTGCTGACTCTCCAAGACATATTATTTCGCCCTGTTACCTTTGCTAAGAGGCCCCACTTATGGATCTCATCCTTCGTTCCAGTCGGTGCCCAAAACTCCCAATGCGGCTCCGCGTCCCAGGCTTCCTCGAGGGAGCAATATCTATGGCCTGTGTATTTCGATGTCTTGATGTATGTCATCACCATAACTTCTCGTTTCTTCATAATTGTCAACCACTCGCGTAGTCGTTCCTTCACTTCGGGTTCCATAATACGCAGCGTGTTAGGGGTGAGGTCGGTGTACACGTATCTCAGCCTTTGCATCACGCTCTCATCTTCCATGTGTACAAGTAAACTTGATATGTGATAGTCGGGATTGTAGAAGGGTGACGGGCGGAGAAGAGGGTAGAGCACAACCGCTTCCAGTAGTAAATGGACTTCTTCGATTGATTTCAATGGTACGACGTGGGAAAGGTTTTTCCAATTCGTGCCAAATGGCTGGCGGCAGATGAACGATTTAAGGTGCGGTGCAGAGAAACTATTTGGAGGGAGTTGTCCCGTACATAGGTCAAACCCAAGGGCATGAATGTAAGGGAGAAAGTGTTGTATCAGCGGCAACTGAACGGTTGCAGAAAGCCGACTGAAGATTAGAGTATGGAGGGCGGGGAGGTCGAGCCATTCGTAGAATAAATGACTAGCGAGATATGATTCAACATAGAGGGTCTTAAGTTTGCTTAACTTGACTCTCGAGCAAATAGGTTGTTGATTATGGAAGGAAAATTGAAGGTGCTGGAGGTGAGGGAGAAACGCAAGGGCTTCGAAGGCGGACCACTCTACCAAGGGTGCGCGTAAAGTCGTTATATGTGTCTGATTCGCTTCTGGCTTGAATGGATCATAAGTTCGGATTTCTACTACGCGAAGATTGGGGAATTGAGCCAGTGCGGTGAGAAGGGATGATTTCGGAGTGTTGTGGCAATGAAAAGAATTCGCTGAGACCCGCTGAACATACTTGATCATGCCATTGTTGACGAGTCGAAGTACAAGTCGAACGAATTCGCGGGCTGAGCGTGCATTGGAGATGAGAATGGAACGATATAGGAACTCAGATGCGAGGTTATTCCAGGTCTTGCACACAAGGACGAGGCTCAAGCGTGTTCGGAATGCCTGGTACCATTCAGATTTGTATCGTGCTGAGTATTCGAAGGTATGATTCTTCCCATCGAAACCGCACGTCTCAAATTCGTGTTCAACGCTTGCAGCATGGCGTATAACTTCCTTCCACAGCTCTGTAGGAAGGCTAATGCGGAGGAGGCGCTCTTGTTCCGCCACAGTCAAAGGCATTTGAGATGGCGCTTGCACTTGGGTGTTGCTAGGACACATTTTACGAGGGCGGAGACGGGTACGAGGTAGTTCGAGAGGTGGCTTTTCACGTGTCTCCAGCGCTCGTGGCGCACTCAACCACGAAGAGAAAAGTTGAGTCGTGGGAGGTGGCAAATGGCGGTGGCAAAGCGAAGCGCAATCTCGGCCAAACCATTTGCAACTCTATACACTCATTGCTGGAATACGTGATATGCACGATGGTGATCAACATCAAGTTATTTCGATTCGGGACTGCCTTGAAAAACCCCTTGGAACCTTTTGACGGGGCGTACTACTTCGATCCATCCACCACCTTCCCACTACTTATTAGAGAAGCTTCCATTTGAGTCTCTTGTCTGAAGTATTAAAAGTGGATGCGTGCGATGTATGCGAACGTACGGCGAGCGACGAGTAGCCAAGACGGCGGGTGCGATATATGCCAACGACAGGTGCGATGTATGCGAGCAACAGGAACCCCAACGAAGACAGCGAAGTGGACGGCGACAAACGGCAGACTTTATTATATATATAACCACAAGGCGACAATGACTAGCATCGAGTCGACGCATGTACCAGTACATGATAGAATAAGAAGTAGCTTATAACATGAAATACCCCTCGACTTCCCCAATGTGGTTCTGTCGTAAAGGACGTTTCTAGTGGCACGTCCTTACGATCTGCATAGCTTGACACCTTATTGTGGGAACATTGATACCTTGCTCCTTCATTCCCATCAACAATTCACGAATTTTCAGTCTTCGCGTAAATTGCATGTCGTATTAGTAGAGAGATCTATGTCGACGCATCAAAGTCTGAGTATCTTCTCCTTGTCGGCGGTATGTGAAAGCAGAATGGTTCATTCGGGAGAGTGAGACAGCATCCTAAGATTGCAAAATGCTTCTGAATGAGCTGCTGGTGATACCAACCTCATTATAATACACTTGTAAGTCTGAAACTAGATACTATTGGGTTGTATCGAAAGGCGCAAACCCAACAAAATGAAACGGTTGACTAGATGGCTGGATGTGGAGGCGTGTAGGATTCGGTATTGAAGAAAAAGAGAAGTGGGGAACGACGCAGTCTCCTGGTGCCCCTAAACCCAGCTAGGCTCCATTGAACCATTGGCACTCAGAGCCGTCCTTGCTGACTTTCCAGGTCATATTATTTCGCCCCGTTGCCTCTGCTAAGAGGTCCCACTTACGCATCTCATCCAGAGTGCTAGTCGGTGCCCAAAACTCCCAATGTGGCTCCGCGTCCCAGGCTTCCTCGAGGGAGTAATATCTATGGCCTGTGTATTTCGATGTCTTGATGTATGTCATCACCATAACTTCTCGTTTCTTCATAATTGTCAACCACTCGCGTAGTCGTTCCTTCACTTCGGGTTTCATAATACGCAGCGTGTTAGGGGTGAGGTCGGTATACACGTTTCTCAGCTTTTGCATCACGCTCTCATCTTCCATGTTTACAAGTATACTTGATATGTGATAGTCAAGATTGTAGAAGGGTCGCCGGGCGAGGAGACGGTAGAGAACAGCCTCTTCCAGTGATAAATGGACTTCTTCGATTGATTTCAATGGTGCGACGCGGGAAAGGTTTTTCCAATTCGCGCCAAATGGCTGGCGGCAGATGAATGATTTAAGGTGTGGAGCAGAAATATTGTTTGGAGGGAGTTGCGCCATAGATAGGCCAAACCCAAGGGCACGAATGTGAGGGAGAAAGTGTTGTATCAGCGGCAACTGAAATCTTGCATAAAGATGACTGAGGATTAGAGTATGGAGGGCGGGGAGGTCGAGCCATTCGTAGAATAAATGACTATCGGGATGAAATTCAACATGGAGAGTCTTAAGTTTGCTTAACTTGACTCTCGAGAGAATAGATTGTTCATTATGGAAGGAAAATTGAAGGTGCTGGAGGTGAGGGAGAAACGCAAGGGCTTCGAAGGCGGACCACCCTTTCAAGGCTGCGCGTAAAGTCGTTATATGTGTCTGATTCGCTCCTGGTCTGAACAGATCATGATTTCGGATTTCTAGTATACGAAGATCGGGGAATTGAGCCATTGCGTTGAGAAGGGATGATTTCGGAGGGTTGGAGCCATGAAAAGGACAGACTGAGACCCGCTGAACATACTTGATCATGCCATTGTTGACGAGTCGAAGTACAAGTCGAACGAATTCGCGGGCTGAGCATGCATTGGAGATGAGAATGGAGCGATATAGGTATTCAGACGCGAGGTTATTCCAGGTCTTGCACACGAGAACGAGGCTCAAGCGTGTTTGGAGTGCCTGGTACCATTCAGCTTGGTACAGCTCTGAGTGCTCGAAGGTATAATTCTTCCCATCGAAACCGCACGTCTCAAATTCGTGTTCAACGCTCACGGCATGGCGTATAACCTCCTTCCACAACTCTGTAGGAAGGCTAATGCGGAGGAGGCGCTCTTGTTCAGCCACAGTCAAAGGCTTCTGAGGTGGCGCTTGCGCTTGGACGTTGCGAGGACCTGCTTTACGAGGGCGGAGACGGGTACGAGGTAGTTCGAGAGGTGGATTTGCATGTGTCTCCAGCGCTCGTGGCATACTCAACCACGAAGAAGAAGGTTGAGTCGCGTCTTGGGAGGTGGCAAACGGTGGTGGCAAAGCGAAGCGCAATCTCGACCAAACGATTTGCAACTCTATACACTCATTACTGGAATACATGATATGCATGATGGTGATCAAATCAAGTTATTTCAATTCGGGGCTACCTTGAAAAACCCCTTGAAACCTTAATTTTGACGGAGTGTACCACTTCGATCCATCCACCACCTTCCCACTGCTTATTACAGAAGCTCCCATTCGAGTCTCTTGTCTGAAATACCCCTCGACTTCCCCAGTGTGGTTCTGTCGTAAAGGACGTTTCTAGCGGCACGTCCTTGCTTGTGGTCTGCCTAGTATTGGTACCTTGCTCCTTCATTCCCGTCAATAATTCACGAATTTTCAGTCTTCGCGTTAATTGCATGTCGTATTAGTGAAGAGATCCATGTCAACGCATCAAAGTCTGGGCATCTTTCCTTGTCGGCGGTATGTGAAAGCAGAATGGTTCATTCGGGAGAGTGAGACAGCATCCTAAGATTGCAAAATGCTTCTGAATGAGTTGCTGGTGATACCAACCTCATTATAATACACTTGTAAGTCTGAAACTAGATACTATTGGGTTGTATCGAAAGGCGCAAACCCAACAAAATGAAACGGTTGACTAGATGGTTGGATGTGAAGGCGTGTAGGATTCGGTATTGAAGAAAAAGAGAAGCGGGGACCGACGCAGTCTCCTGGTGTCCCTAAACCCAGGTTCCATTGAACCATTGGCACTCAGAGCCGTCCTTGCTGACTTTCCAGGTCATATTGTTTCGCCCCGTTACCTCTGCTAAGACGTCCCACTTACGCATCTCAAACTGCGTGCAAGTCGGTGCCCAAAACTCCCAATGCGGCTCCGCGTCCCAAGCTTCCTCGAGGGAGCAATATCTATGGCCTGTGTATTTCGATGTCTTGATGTATGTCATCACCATAACTTCTCGTTTCTTCATAATTGTCAACCACTCGCGTAGTCGTTCCTTCACTTCGGGTTTCATAATACGCAGCGTGTTAGGGGTGAGGTCGGTGTACACGTATCTCAGCTTTTGCATCACGCTCTCATCTTCCATGTGTACAAGTAAACTTGATATGTGATAGTCGGGATTGTAGAAGGGTCGCCGGGCGAGAAGTCGGTAGAGCACAATTGCTTCCAGTGATAAATGGACTTCTTCGATTGATTTCAATGGTACGACGTGGGAAAGGTTTTTCCAATTCGCGCCAAATGGCTGGCCGCAGATGAACGATTTAAGGTGTGGTGCAGAAATATTATTTGGAGGGAGTTGTTCCGTAAATCGGACAAACCCAAGGGCATGAATGTGAGGGAGAAAGTGTTGTATCAGCGGCAACTCAAGGGTTGCAGAAGGCTCAACGACGATTAGAGTATGGAGGGCGGGGAGGTCGAGCCATTCGTAGAATAAATGACTGGCGGGATATGATACAACATAGAGAGTCTTAAGTCTGTTTAACTTGACTCTCGAGAGAATAGGTTGTTGATTTTGGAAGGAAAATTGAAGGTGCTGGAGGTGAGGGAGAAACGCAAGGGCTTCGAAGGCGGACCAGTCTTTCAAGGGTGCGCTTAAAGTCGTTATATGTGTCTGATTCGCTCCTGGTCTGAACAGATCGAAAGTCCGGGTTTCTACTACGCGAAGATTGGGGCATTGAGCTATTGCGTTGAGAAGGGATGATTCCGGAGTGTTGTAGTAATAAAAAGAATGGACTGAGACCCGCTGAACATACTTGATCATGCCATTGTTGGCGAGTCGAAGTACAAGTTGAACGAATTCGTCGGCTGAGCAGGGATGGGCGGAGATGAGAATGGAGCGATATAGGTATTCAGATGCGAGGTTATTCCAGGCCTTGCACACGAGAACGAGGCTCAGGCGTGTTCGGAATGCCTGGTACCATTCAGCTTTGTATCGTGCTGGGTATTCGAAGGTATAATTCTTCCCATCGAAACCGCACGTCTCAAATTCGTGTTCAACGCTCGCAGCATGGCGTATAACCTCCTTCCACAGCTCTGTAGGAAGGCTAATGCGGAGGAGGCGCTCTTGTTCAGCCACAGTCAAAGGCATTTGAGGTGGCGCTTGCGCTTGGGCGTTGCTAGGACACATTCTGCGAGGGCGGAGACGGGTACGAGGTAGTTCGAGAGGTGGCTTTTCACGTGTCTCCGGCGCTCGTGGCGCACTCAATCACGAAGAGGAAAGTTGAGTCGTGGGAGGTGGCAAACGGCGGTGGCAAAGCGAAGCGCAATCTCGGCCAAACCATTTGCAACTCTATACACTCATTACTGGAATACATGATATGCATGGTGGTGATCAACATCAAGT
>Ga0307515_10023272_pt1 | contig 10865 bp, 9 predicted proteins | sample 17_EM_MG_FD_194513 | JGI IMG/M metagenome (GOLD analysis project Ga0307515, IMG submission 194513) | Populus trichocarpa ectomycorrhiza microbial communities from riparian zone in the Pacific Northwest, United States - 17_EM | ecosystem: Host-associated > Plants > Roots > Unclassified | place...
AAGGAGGATATAACCAGGTCTTAAAAGGAAAAAAAAAAAAAGCATCCACACATATTCAAGATTCAAATGTTATAAACAATAAATATAAATATCAAAGTTATATTTACAAATCAAGGTTTATAAAAATATTTATTACATGTAATAATTTTAAATAAATACATAAATGTTGTCACTTTGAAAGTGACCTCACTAGTAGAATGAATATTGACTGGATAACTAGAGAAGTAAATCAAATGGGTATAGTTGGGGCACCGCAGAACCCAGAAGCCCAGATTCACATATTCCCTGGAAAAATATTTTTAGGCTCAAATGAGGATAACAAGGGATAATTTTATATTTATGAAAGGATTACAAAAGATAGTCTTTCTTCATCTCAAATTTAAACTTGTTTAAGCCGATAAATGCTAGCCTTATTTAAAGTAATTATGAATTAGGAAAACCAAGAGGTTAACTTTAGAGAGATGTGGTGGGATGGTTGGAATCAAAACCTAAATGCACATTATTTACTATCATCAAATCATTTGATTATGTTTTGTTTTGGGCACACCTTTATTATTTCAAGCAAGATTTTTTTTGTGAGGTTTATAGGGATGAAATAGAAATAGTAAGATTTACTAAGATTGAGGTTTTCACGGGAATGAAGTTTATTTTTATAGCTTTAAATAAGGAAAATGTGAGGCTTTGTCTTTTTATTGGGGGTGGAAAAAGGAATATTTTTTTTAGTTTTAAAAAGGTGAGATTACTCCCTAGAATTTACATGATACATTTTGGAGTCCAGATAAATTTGCTATGTTACTTATCTAATCACTGATGAAAATAGAATCCAAAATGTTACTTTTATATAAAAAAAATATATATATCTTACAGACATTGAAAAATATACTTTATTAAAAATAAATTTACAGAGATAAAATTCTTGCAAAGCTTAATAACCCGAGAGTTGACAACTTGTGTATATTTAATATATGTTTCTTGTATTTCAAAACTCTCCCAATATTATTCAGCACATCCTTGTCTGCTTTATTTTGTATAATTTCTCTCTTGAGTCCATAAATATCTCTACCAACAATGTAATCATCAATAAGGACATCAAAAGTCATGATTTCTTTTTTATAAATCTACAAGTTTTAGTTTGAGATTTCACTTTTGACATATTTCATACAACTCTATCACATAATACTTTTTCAGCGTTTCTAAACTAATAATTGATTCCAGCAAGTCCTTAAATATCTTCATATATATAGTATCGTTGAGAGAATATTGTCAATGTAAACAACTCTTATAATTGCTTTAACAAGGTTAGTCAAAGATTTTGGCTTTTCAACAAGCCTATTAGAGTGTAAGGAATGGTCCACGATTGCCTTCATGAATTCTTAAATTTAATCCCTTGGGAAAGGCATCTTATGGTGTAAGTATTGACACAACTTATGTTTAATTACCATTTGTGTAAGCTTTTTTATATCAATATTGGTTGCCTTGAGTCATGTTAAAATTATAAAAGAAAAATCCAGGTAAATAAATTATTGCTTTCTTGTGAAAAAGTAAGTTCATCTCTGAATCACCGATATATTCTAAACCCTCATAGGAAGCGGACTTATCAATGAAGGAGGCATGTGTAAAAGTTGTTTCTATCAACTTTTTATTGTTAAACTTATAATGGAGGATCTTCTCAACTTCATCAAAAGCTTATAGCCACCCCAAAACTTTTGATAGCTTGTATTTTACAACCTTCTCTTGAGCCTTCTATATTATTTGAGTTATTTATATCATCTTACAGTCTTGCTCTTCCTTGGTAGCTAAAATATTTGGATCTTTTTCTAGAAAGCATGTTACTACTATTGTAGTTGGATCATCAGGTTATCTCTTTCTTTTTCTACTGTAGCCAATGTTTGTTTTTGGATAACTAAGCTAGGCCTTAACTTTTGTTTCTTCACCCTTAACCCTTTTGAATTCAGGTTCTCATTATAGGATTCCAATTATACCCTAACATCCTCTTACATGTCACTCATGGTCCGAGTCATTGGCTTTTGTGGCCCTACAGTCATTAAGGCCACTATTTAAGGTACTTGGGTCTAGGGTGTATGTTGTGTGTGTGTGTGTGTGTGTGTAAAATTGCACAGCATATACTGATTTTGTAAGGTGAAGTTGTGAATTCATGTTTGTGCTCAAGATATAGGTTGAACACTTGGAGGGAATTGTACCTCTAAATGCACTTGATTTCTTCTAAGTGTTTTTTTTCCTTGTTGTAAGTGTTTTTTTTTTCTTGTTAGGATTGTCTACAACACTCGCTCGAGTAGACTTGTAATTTTAGACTTCCCTTTTCAATCTTATCTCAAACGAATCTCTTTTTTCATGTTTTTATCTTCTCCTAAATCTCGTATAGTGAACTTTAAAGGGAAATTGAATCTTATCTAGGCAACCTATATTGCTTCTTTAACTTCAAGTTACACATAAAAGAATTAAATAAAATATGCAAAATAGATGTTAAAACATCATATTAATTATGCATATTTGTGTCTTATTATAGGTTAACCATAGCAGATAGGATCTAGCTCATACATGTTTTGGCTCATCTTGCTTATTTTTAAAGATTTTCCAGGTTCCTAGATTGTCTGAATTATCATTGGAGTAACCCAACCTCTTAACCCTATTCAACCTGGGCATGGGAGTAACTCCACGATATTTTGTGCATGGGATGGGTTCTAATATGAGCGGAAGTCCAAGTGAGCATTAATGGATATAAGTTACACTCGCCACCTGAATATTCATGTCTAATCCTAAAAAGGACGAACTCGGGTCCAAAGCTTTTTACTAGCTTATAGTGAAGTATATGACTATTCATAAATAATAACATGCATGTATAAGCAATCTGACGGGAAACAATAAATACAGTAATTAAATAATGGAAATGGAAATGGAAATGGAAATGGAAATGAATGGTGCAAATAAAATAAATGCTTTAAAAATAAATAGTGATTCGAAGAAATATATTACAAGAGAAAAATATATAAGCAAACAGATAACAATTAGAATGAATAAATTATAAGAGAATAAACACAAGAAATTAGGTTCCCCAGTGGAGTTGACATTCTGTTACACCATGTTATCTCGCCCAAACATAAATGGGACACTTCAAAATAAAATAGGAATATGTAAATGATTAGAGTCGCCACCCAATAATTAAAAAAAACTAAGAATCCTAAAATAAACATTGGTTTCAGAAATTCAGGTAAGGGGTTAGTTTTGCTTAAGGGAAGATTCACTGTTATCGCATCATTTCAAACGAAAGGTTACATTTGCTTTATGTTTTCTCATAAATTTATCCTTTAATTTTCATTACATATTGTAATTATTTTCTAAACTTATTTACAATATATATTTTAATTTATTTCAGATTATTTGTGAAAAATTCAATGTCAGTTCATAAAAATAAAAGAATCATCGATTTGGCCATGCACAAAAATTTGGCATCGCTCCTTTAAAAAATGTGACTTGTTGAAAATTTTTTGAGCATGGCCAAATTGATAAGTCTCCTATTTTTAGAAATCTATGTCGTTTTTTTCATAAATAATTAGGAATAAACTAAAATATAGATTATAAATAAGCTTAGATAACAGTGAGGATATTTAGTGGCAATTAAAGAAGAAATTTATGAGAAAGCATAAATCAAATGTAGCATTTTATTTTAAAAGGATGCGGTAAGGGTGACGTTGATCTTCTCTAGGACATAATTAACTCCTTATATGAATTTCTTAAACCAGTTTATATTTTAGGATTTTTAATTTTCTTTAATTACTCGATAATTACTTTATTTTTCCATATATTCATGTTTTATTTTGGAAAGTCCAATTTATATTCATTAGTTAAAATAATCTCTAGATACCATATATAAAATAATCTCTAGCCGAAATATAAAATTATTAGTTAAAATCTAATGAATGATTTTATATCAACTCTATGATAACAGTTATACCTTCCTAAATCATTTTCTTATAAGCCTAGATAGTTCACTATAAAATTTCCCTTCGACAAGAGAATCTTATATCGAATGCATAAAGATCATTGTGGCCAAGACCATCCTTCAATACAAGTACTATATATGAACACATTTTTTTTCTACGAATAATGCTTGGCCTGCTTCCCTACCCATTTTACCTCCCAAGAACAAAAACCTCTTTCTCCGTTTTACCTTCTCTCCATTCTTAGTTGAGAAACATGGGTAACTTGGACATTTATCGTTTATGTTCTGCAGTTGTTCTACAGAACTTGTGCAACCCCACACACTAGATGAGACACAGAGGGAGCTAGACAGGTTAAGTTCATGAACTTGGTGGGACATGGTACTTGGCCTTGATAGCCGATGCTCCTTGGCGCCGATCCTTGAGTGGTCCAAAAACAAGTACCGAGTTGTGTCTTGTGTTTTTATCTTCTTTTGCCCTACTTCCTCCACACATAGATTATTACTTTTTCTTCCAGCGTTGAGTAGAGTAGGGCCATTGATGAGACTGTTGTTTGATGTAAGCTTTCAACCTCCTAAACACATAAACAGCGGCCCATGATCACAATTGAAAAATGTTATCAATCAAACATATTAGCGATCGTAACCAAATAATTTTCTTCCTCACCACGGCAATTTAACGTTTGAGAGATCCCTTTTCGAGATATCCTTGTTTTATTTTAAAAAGATGTGTATAGTTATAGCCCAGGTGTCAGGTTGCAAAACTGCGACTATCGTGGTCATCATGCCTAGCTTCAGTCATCGATAAGTGGAAATACGTACAATGGGGTCCAAGATAATGATATGATATGGTTGAGCAAATTCTATCATTATTATCCTCTCTAGGCATCTTTTGGGATTTTAAGATAACCTAATTTATACAAGAACGAAATTCTTATAAGCTTGTACCCAGTACTAATTTATATACGAAACAAGGAGATGAAGTCTCATAGAGCTGGTCGATAGTGAATTAGGAGAGGCAAGTCAGAGACAGCTATCAAACTCCTTTGGCATTAACACACCTAAGCTTGATAAAAGAAAAATGACATGATATGAAAATGTATAGAGACAACGCAAAAGAAGAAGGAAATGGATTTTATCATACCAGTCAATTGCAGTTCAAGGGGTATTGGCACTCTCCCTCCAAGATATTGCATGTCCTTCAGAACTTTTCTTGTGTAAAAAAAAAATCATGATGCTAAAACTTCAAAATTATCTATCATTATTATTCTAGAGGGGAAAAAAGTATATTATGTTAATGTTTTGTTCTGAATTTTTTCTCCCAGACAACATAAAACCTCTCTGTTATACACAAACCGAACCTTAAAGGGCCTATACCCATGTTTCATCATCCAGGTTGGAATCAGGAGCAAGCCTCCTAGATCAGTAGAGAGGTGGTCTATTACTGTCCAATCAGAATACTCGAAGACATTCGAGCCCGTGGATGCGGTACCTGTGAGGCTCCTTTTGTAACGGGCACAGACAGAAAAATGGATACAAGGACCTGTGCATGGCTATATCCATTGCTGATGGACCATATTTCCTTTCACGAAATCTCTCACGTCTGGGCCATTAAGTTTTAATTGGCATCGCCTTTGAGTTATGAACTTTTTTTTCCCTGTTAAGAACAAAGGTGGAAACGTGTGAATTTTAAAGATTATCGGGACAATTCAATGATTAAGGTTTATTCAAACCCCAGAAGAGGTGAGAACTTGGGATATGAATTATCTCCATTTCATAGGCTAATATCTATCAAACTTCTTGAATGAACTGGAAAAAAAAGTTAAAGAATATCATATTACACACTTTCTACGTTAATCTAAGTGAATTTAAGGGTGATTCGATATTTATGTTTTCAAAAAAAAATTAAAAATAGAAAACTTGATTATTTTTGTTTCCAAAGACAAAAAAGAAAATCTACAATTTCATCAAGTAACTTTTGGCATCTTTTTAAGACTCTGCGATGTGTTTTTGCATAATTTTTTTAAAAGCATGCATAATGTATGTGTAGCTTATGATTTCACAACTTTTTTACCATCTCCAGTTTACATGATAACTCAGGCACTTTTCTATACTAAAAAATTATAAGATATTTTGAATTATTTATTTCATAACTTTTACTCCATGAATAGTGATACGAGGCAGCTCATCAACACAAAGGATTCATTAGAGATACCAATTACATCAATCACAATATAAAAAGTTAAAAAGTTAAAAGAGACATTGTATAAGCTTGTTCAGCATATTTAGAGCAAAGATGACTTCAAAAAGGCTACAATACACAGAGCATCCCATAATCAACCTAATCAAAGTGCAAGAAGGGCCCAATTCTTCCACAACATTGGCTTAGGGTTGGTATCATGATAGCAACCTTGTTTGAACAATTAATCCTGACGTTACAAGGATATTTTAGCAAAATATTTTGAGAGTTTCCATATTCAACAAGGAAACTAGGGGACATGAGCTATTACAAATATTTCCTTGCTTATTTAGGAGGCTAAAGTCGTTTTTGGGCTGATTTTTTCTAATACATAATTTTACGCTAACAAACATATTTTTCAATCTAATCGTTGGATCAGGCTGAAAGTTTACCAGACACTTCCAGAGGTCTTGTTTTATATTAGAATAAAATAGCAGATCAATCAAACATCGAAAAGACCTTGCGATAAGGTTCAGAAGTTATTATGCGGTAGTTGCATTATTTTCCTAATTGAGTATTCTTTTTTCTATTTGGACTAGTACTTTTTTATTATTTTTCAGACTTGTTTAATGAATTTTTCATCTATTATAAATAGGGTTATTTGCCTTATATTAGGTTTTTCTTTTGAAGACTTTGATTTCAGAATGATATTTTTTGTATGTATGTGGCATTCTTGCATTTTTTTTGTTCTCTAAAGAACTTATTTGACTTATCAAAGAACAATTGTTATCATGATATCTTCCTTATACTTTTTATTTGTAAATTGGTATTCTTTGGGTGGGGGTTTATTTCAATAATATTGGTGCTTTGGTTCAAGTAATCTTTGTATCACACTTCTATTAAACCTGATTCCTTGGCTTTCTAAGATTTATCTTTCTTGCATGTGAGTTACATGAACACGTGATCACAAGATTGGTATTAGTTGGTGTCAAAGCTTAGCTTTATTAATCAGGTTATATCCTTATGTGATTCTTATTTTTCTTGTTTCGTGTATTGAAACTCATTGTTTCCAATCTTTATAAATTCTTCTTGAGTTAGGGCAACAACTACTCTTATAAGAAAAAAAGTGTTATTTTGTTTCGTTACTATCACTAAACATATCAGTAACATAAAAAGTAGTAGTAGTAGTAGTAGTAGTAGAAGAAGAAGAAGAAGAAGAAGAAGAAAGTCATTCAAATAAAGACATTATAAATTCTACCTTAGAGACTAAAACACATTGGAATTACTTGAAAATTTATATTCTGGTTGTTTGGAGTCTAATAACACTATATATCAAATTTGAGTTCATTTGGATATTATTTGGTTTAGGTTCCAAATTCGAGTTAGTTTGCATAAAATGAGTCTAATTGGCGTCACTTATTAAAACTTGCTTTTCTACTCTTGAAATCAATTTGGGCAGTATATTAAAGTTTTATTTGGGATATTAGGTGTCAATCAAGTCATTTTTATAATATTTGCTTCTGATTTTTTTTTCATGTCTTTAAACACATCCATATCTCGTACGAATTCACTTGTTTCTCTTGAAATTGTAATTGTAGTTTGCTCTTTACTTGATTTCATGTATTATTTTTGTGCTTCTTAACTCAATTACACTTATTTGGATTATGCTACTAAGTTGTTCTTTTTTGTTGTATTGATTTTAGTTTCGCAAGGGCCGAAAAGAAAATGAGACAAGAGGAAAAAGGCTTCACGAGCACATTAAAGTGAAAAGCCTATTATTTGTGTGAAACATGAGAGACCTAAGGATATTTTTGCTACTAATAACCTTTTTGCATATTTGAAATTTCCCAAGAAAAGGGAGATACACCACTTCTTATGGAGAATAACAACCTAAAACTTCATATTCAAAGTTTAGCATAGATATCAGAGAGGTTTAACTTGGTGGTTGGTAATGTGTAAGAAAGACAAGACAACAATAATGATGGATAGAGGAATGGGGCTGATTAGATGGGTAACCATGGTAAGAGAACCGAACGACATGTAAACCATAACTTGGATGATTTTAAGGATAAGGATGATGTTATGGGAGATAATAATTTTGAGCATGAGACCGTAGGTCATGGGAATGGTTTTTGGCACCCTAAAGGCTAAAAAGATGATATGGATGGTGATTTGAACAACTCTATTAAACTGAAAATTCCTATTTTCAAAGTAAAACCAATCTTAAGGCTTATTTGGAGTGGGAAAAGAAGGTGGATTGGATTTTTTAATGTCATAGTTATTCTGAGAAGAAAAAGGTGAAACTTATTATGATTGAATTTATTGATTAGGCGATTATTTGGTGGGATTAGATTGTGATTTCTAGAAGAAGGAATAGGGAAAGACCTATTGATACATGGGGTGATATGAAGGCTTTGATGAGAAAGCAATTTGTTCCTAATCATTACTATATGAAGTTTTGTTAGAAACTACAGGGTTTGATTTAGGGTTCTAAGTTTGTGGAGGATTACCACAAAGAGATATAGATAACGATAATTTGGGCTAATATAGTGGATGATAGAAAGGCCACCATGGCTAGGTTTTTTAATGAGGTGAATGGGGATATTGCTAATATAGTAGAGTTACAACATTATGTGGAATTAGAGAAGATGGCTCATATGAAAACAAAGGTGGAGAGAAAGGTTAAAAGAATGGGTAGCTCACAGTTGCAGTTCAGGCTTAGAGGCCAAATATGAAGAAAGAGGGGGTTACCTAATCTAAACCATTTATGTTAAGGTCGAACCATCTAAGGCTAAAAAAGACTCTTACATATGCTAAAGTTAAACTCAAAACTCAGCCTACTCGTAACCATGATATAAAATGTTTTAGGTACTTAGGGGTTTAATGTATTGCTTCTCAGTGTCCAAATAAAAAAAAGTTATGATTTTAAAAGACCATGGAAAGTTAGAGTCTGAAAGTGATAGATCTAATAAGAATGAGGTGTCACTTTTAAAGGATTGTAGTGATGTTGAGATTGCATATCTAGTTGAGGGGGAGGCCTTAATTATAAGACGTATACTTAATATGCAAGTTAAAAAAGATAATGTTAATCAGTAATTGAAGAACATCTTTCAAACATGATGTCATATCTGAAACAAGGTATGTAGTATGATAATATATGAGGGTGATTGTGCCAATGTAGCCACTACTACTCTTATTAAGAAGTTGAATTTGAGTACTGTAAAGAATCATTAACTTTATAAATTGCAATGACTGAATAAATATGGTGAAGTAAAAGTAACTAAACAGGTTTTGCTTTACTTTTCTGTTAGGAGATATACTGATGAGGTGCTATGTAATATGGTTTCTATGCATCATCTGTTTTTAGGGTGTCCATAGAAGTTTGACAGGAAAGTCATCCATGATGATTTTAGAAATAAGCATACAATTGTAAAACATGGTAAAACCATCATTTTTATACCTTATCTTCAAAACAAGTATATGATGATCAAATAAAGTTGAGAAGGGAAAATGAGTTCGAGGAGAATGAAAACTTAAGCGAGGAACATGGTGAGAGAAGAAACTTAGATTCATTCACTAATCAAAACTTAATGAATTTGGCTGAGAGTAGAGATAAGAAAAGAGAAGAGAAGAAAATAAGTGTGTGAAATATGGACTACGTGGAAAAATTAAAGAAACAACCAAGTTTTTTATGCAAGGGAGGTGAGAATAAATCTGATTTTTTTGCTTCAATGATTTTACTTATATATAAGGAGGGTTATTTTTATGCTAACAAGCCAATGATATCTTTCTTAAAGATATTTCTAACGGTTTACCACAACTAAGAGGAATAAATTATCAAATAAATCTTGTACTCAAAGCTACAATTCTTAATCGATCAGCCTACCGAGGTAATTCTGAGGAGACAAATGAACTTTAAATACAAGTGTGAGTTGATGACAAAGAGGTATATTCGAGAGTCCATATGTTGTTCCAATTTTACTTGTGCCTAAGAATGATGGAACTTAAAGGAAGTGTGTTGATGACAAAACAACATAATGGTAAATTATAGACATCTTATCCCCATGCTTGATAATATGTTAGATAAGTTGCATGAATCTTGTTCTCTTAAATAGATTTGAAAAGTGGATATCATTATATTAGGATGGGAAAAAAATGATGAATGGGAAACTGTGTTTAAGACTGGTTTCTATAAATGGTTAGTCATATCTTTTGGACTTACAAATACACCTAGTATATTTATGACTAATGAATAATGTGGTGCATGTGTTCATTTGTAAATTTATAGTTGTATATTTTGATGATATCTTGATCTATAAAAAAAACTTGAATGAGCATATTGATCATTTGGGTAATATACTTGATATGTTGAATAAAAAATAATAGTATAATAATCTTAAGTAGTGTATATTTTATATAAAAAAAAATTATGTTTCTTGTATATGTTATAACTGCACAGGTATTGAGATGGATGAGGAGAAAATTAAGGTTATCCAAGATTGACCAATATCTAAATTTATGATCGAGGTAAGAAGTTTTCATAGCTTGACTAACTTTTATAAATGTTTTGTTAAGAACTTTAGCACGTTAGCCATGCCATTAACTGAAATTATGAAAAAAGTCTATTGGTTTTAAATGAGATAATGAGCAAGAAGATGCAATATATATATATATATATATATATATATATATATATATATATATATATATATATATATAGCTCTTTTT
>Ga0307515_10023273_pt1 | contig 10865 bp, 6 predicted proteins | sample 17_EM_MG_FD_194513 | JGI IMG/M metagenome (GOLD analysis project Ga0307515, IMG submission 194513) | Populus trichocarpa ectomycorrhiza microbial communities from riparian zone in the Pacific Northwest, United States - 17_EM | ecosystem: Host-associated > Plants > Roots > Unclassified | place...
ATCACACTTCAAGGCAGCAACTTTACAGGCCTTGATACTTCCTAGAACAACAAGGACAAGCAAAATTAAAGAGAAAAGCTGAGTAAAAGATCCAATGCCCGCAAAGGAAGTAAAATCAGAATAAAACATATTAGAACATTGTGATCAATTGGAAATAGTTTATTTTTGGGATTAACTGAAAGGTTATATTGTTGCAAAAACACATGAACCCACATGGACATCAAATTGATCACAGATGGCAGGAAGTTTGCGGGTCTAACTAATTTTTTTTCTTTGTTCTAGTTCTCTTCATTATCAATTTGCTAATGAACAGTTTTCAGCTTACCACTTAGGTCGGCTCAAAAAGGAGAGAGGGGAGAAGAAAAGGAAGAAACTCACCACTTAGATCTAGCAGGTTGAATAGAACTGGGCAGTTACCAACGCGCCTAACCATGGTAATTGCAGACCAGACCTTTTGGTACTCCTCTCGTGAGGTTCTGATGATATATAGCTTGGTAATCGGATTCACATACTTGACTGCACATAACCCAGACATAGAAGGGTGAGAGAAGATTTTACAGTGAGGTAAAGGTAAGTTTGCAAGCAGCGGAAAACTTGAACTGGCAACAAATTACGTACCTTGGAACGATCCAAGGGATGAAGCCAAACCACACTCCCTAAAGTTTACAAGAATACTGTCTTTAATCGCTTTTGAAACATTATATTGTGTTATTATAATAGGATCATCTACTCCAAGATCTCGATTTGGATCCAAGAAAACTTCCATTACCATGTACCTATTCTTAAATCCCACCATGATCCTTTACCTAGCTTGCAAAGACAATTTTGTCGGGATAAAGCAAATCAGCATAAAGAATATGGTACTTGGCATATGTTATGTAAAAACATGCACGAAATCTAACAAATTTTATCAAGCAAATTCTACAATTTGATCCCTTGAAATTGTTTCAATTTCATTTTGATACAAAAATTTATTTTTATTATTTTTTAATCCTTGATTGAGAAATGAAAGAAAAAAGAGTTGCCGGATTCCGACGGTAGAAAAAAAAACTTGTTATTGGCACTGATTTAGGCCACTAAAATAAGAGATGTTTGTGTCAAACTGTTTCATTTAATAATAAAACAGCCCCTTGAATTTCAAGACAATACATTTTGGTATCTGAATTCATTTTTCTTTTTTTTTTCGGTCCTTTTCTATTGAGAGGAGAGAGAGGGAGTCGCTGAATTCCGGCTTAAAGAAAAAAAGTGATCATTAGGAAAGATTTCAGCCATCAAAACAGTTGATTTTTGTGTCAAAATATTCCATATAATGAGGAGGGTTACGTTTAGGTGTTTTTTCCTTGATAACACCTAAAACAACAAATCTGAACTCGAGAAGAATTTTTGTTTTGGGTGATTTTCAGGGTTTGGGAAGGTTTGTTGGCTTTTTGGTGGCTATGGATTGGTTTAATAAGGTTTCTAGGATGTTTTCTAGGTGTTTTGGGTTGAAAATGAGATTTTAAGTGTAACAACGACAGACCCTGTTTTGGGTTGGAGCAGGCAACGTGTCATTTTTTTTAAAATATTTGGAGCGGACGATGCATTGTTCGTCCTATTAAACTTTTAAAAAGGACCCGTGTTAGGGCCTGGTGTTACAAAACATCAGGCCCGCGTGCAGACCATTGCTTCATTGGGCCAAGCGTTAGGCTTGGCTTACTAAGCCTATAAGCGTTTGGCTTGGTTCTTTTTATATATATATTTCTTTTTTTTCAATTTTTTTAAAAAATAATGCATTATTTGTGTATATTTTTTTCAAATAAATTTTTGGTTTATATTTTAATTAGATTGTGATTATTTTCAAATAATATTGAGTGTGTTTAGTTTTTAGAGAGGTACGCATGATTCATCTGTTGTTGTTTTTTTAATTTTATATAGATTAATTTTTTTATAATGATTTTTTTATAAGATTTTTTATATGTGCAGCCTTGTATTGTTTTTTTTAATTATTGTTCAATAAATTTTATGTGTTATGTGCAGCCTTACATTGTTTTTTTATATATATAATTATTGTTCAATAAATTTTATGTGTGTGTCAGTTTCTATTATAAATTTTATGTGTTTTTCTATTACAAATTTATTTTGATAGAAGAATTTATTAAACATGACCATGTAAATTACCCGTGTTGCGATGTGAAATATCTTGATCTTTATTTTTTGCTTGGTTTTCTCAATTTCATTTTTTTTATTGTTGATATTGTTTTTCATTACTTTACACAATGGTTATTAGGTTGTTTAATTAGACACGTGCATAAGTTTTTTGGTTTATATTTAGGAGTTTTTTCGCTATATGTGTGTGTGCGCGCACGCGCGCGCAGAATCTGATGGAGGAAACTATTTGGCCAATGATAAATATTTGTTACTCTTTACTTGTTAACAGTTGCTTGGACTTCACTTCTCACTTAAAAGTTGAGCAAACCATACTCTTTTTGTTTATCATGCCACGTTTTGTTTTGAGTTGCTCAAACAATGTCTATGTAGATTGATGTTCCTTTACATTTTAAAATTTAATTCTTAAATGAAATTTGAGACAGTTTAAGCAAGTTTTTTGCATGTTATTTATCTGTTGCTTGAAAGCCAAATCATATACTTTTTAATGCTACCAACTCTTGATTGCATGCTTAGAAAGTGGGGTTTTTTTTCTTTCAATTATCTTATAATTAAAAGCAGCGCGCATTTTCAAAAGTAGTCTGCAGCCATGCGCGGACAACGTATCTAGTTTTTTGTAAAATATCAATTATTTTAAAAGTTTTGTAGAATGATACATTTTAATTTTTTTATATAAATATTTGTTACTCTTTACTTGTTAACAGTTGCTTGGACTTCACTTCTCACTTAAAAGTTGAGCAAACCATACTCTTTTTGTTTATCATGCCACTTTTTATTTTGAGTTGCTCAAACAATGTCTATGTAGATTGATGTTCCTTTACATTTTAAAATTTAATTCTTATATGAAATTTGAGACAGTTTAAGCAAGTTTTTTGCATGTTATTTATCTGTTGCTTGAAAGCCAAATCATATACTTTTTAATGCTACCAACTCTTGATTGCATGCTTAGAAAGTGGGTTTTTTTTTCTTTCAATTATCTTATAATTAAAAGCAGAACGCATTTTCAAAAGTAGTCTGCAGCCATGCGCGGACAACGTATCTAGTTTTTTGTAAAATTAGCTCAATTATTTTAAAAGTTTTGTAGAATGATACATTTTAAATTTTTTTATGAAATAAAATATTTTTATATATCATTGTAAAAATTTGATATGGCATTTCATAATAGTGACATTTAAATTGATATGAACCAGTCTATAAATTAATAGAACTATTCTGATGCAGTATATTTGCCTTTTCCTACAAATCCTCGATGTTATCTTTGTCCTTGTGCACCATTAATTAACAAAACTTTAAAACGCATGAGATTTCTATTGTACATGAATGCACTGTGGATCAAGAGGTAATTCACTATGGACTTATTGTACATGCATGCATTATGGACCAAGATATAATTAACTGTGGACTTACACAGTTGCTTTGATATGTATTAAAATGTATGGGGATTTTTTCTTGTACATGCACTGTGGACCAAGATTCAATTAACTATGGACGACACTGTAGCACCCTGGGGGGCATTCATTCCCTGTGTTTTTAGTCAAAAATTGCGGCTGGAGGCGTGGCCTCCTCTGCCAAAAGTCGCTGGGTCTAGCTTTAGTAGCCGGACTCAATGTTGTTGGGTCTAATTGACAAGCCAGACCCAAAACACTTCCAAAAAATATTAATAGTGTTGGGTCATGGCTGACTGTGGACGCCACTGTAACGCCTGTGAGGGGGCGGAATGGCAATAGGTTAACGCACAACTAGGTAAGGGAATCTCATTTCTTTTTCGTATGCAGCATGCTCCGGAGAAGATCACCCCTTCCCTGAGTCAGTCCAATCAGTCAAGAGGAAGGCCTGCTGACTGTATTTCGGGAGTTTAAACACCATCCCATTTCAACCAAAAATACAACCCTATCAAAGGTATCTAACCTTCCTTCCTTATGCATGAAAATCGAATCCCGTTTTGTCTTTTCTTGCATAAAAATAGCAAATGAGAATTTTTTTTCATTTGAGATTCGGTTGGATTTTCTTATTTAAGCATGTTTGTTTTTACTTTCAAAAATGCTTTTAGACATAATTTTTTTCCCTTTACTTCAAATTAAGATTTTTATTATTTTTAATTTCATTCTCTAATATTGTCATATTAAAGTTGGTAGAGCTCTCAAAATGTTTTTAATTCGCATCATATACTTTATAAAATTTTGGTATTATATAAGAGAATTTGTTAACACTACAATCCATTAAAAAATAATTTATAAATATTATAATTTTATTTTATTTTGGATAATAGAAGATACGTTAATGTTGTAACATTAGTGTATGAGATTCAAAATTTTATCAATGTTTTATTGTCTTTAGATTTTTTATACAGTGGTTTTAAATTATATATATTATTAAATATATGCAATATTGGATAAAATTGCTTTGGGTCCTGATGTGTGCAGGACCCAATTGGGTGTTGGATCCAGCGGGTGCAAGACCCAAAATAGCTTTGGGTCCTGCAGGGTAATTTTAGGTCCTGCATCCGCTAGGACCCAAATTTATTGCTTTAAGAATAATTTGTAGCTTACTGTTACACTTATCTCTTGCTCATTGACGTCCATTTTTCTATGTGTACTTTTGTTCTGCTTGGATTGAACTACCTTTATGAATTTCATGTCTTTTGCTTTAAAATATTTATAATTATTTTATCACCAGCTATTATGATAATTAAAATTAAATTTCACTTAAAATGTCAGACTCAAAACACTTCTAAAAAGTGTCAATAATGTTGGGTTCTGTCTCCCAGCAAGAACCAACAATGTTAACTTACTTAATTTTTAATTTCTGAATTACTTTGAATTAACTTTTGACAAGCCATACTAAAGAAATTTGAAGATTTTTAATTTTTTTTATTTTAAATTAATATTTTTTGAAGTTTTTGTATTATTTGTTAAATATTTTTTAAAAAATATATATATTGATATTGTGTAGACAAAAATTTTAATTTTCATCTTCACTTTAAATTATTTTTTTATATATATATATTTTTGTATTGTTTTTTAAATATTTTGAGATTGTGTCTGACTGCAAAACGAGAACCAAGAAAAAAATATTAAATTTACAATAAATATTACTATTATAAAAAAAACATAGATTTTGATTTTAAAGATAAAATCAATTATTATTATTATTATTATTATTATTTCAATTATTATTATTATTATTAACTTGGGTCTAACATCCCCTTTTAGATCCAAGAAACTTGGGGCTTGAAAAGTGCATCTGACCCATAGTTTTAAAATTTCTTTGAAAAAAATTTGAAAATTTTTAATTTTGTTCTCTAATATTGTCATATTAAAGTTGATAGAGCTCTCAATAAATTTTAAATTCACTTCATATACTTTCATAAATTTTTGGTATTATATAAGAGATTTTATTTTGGGTAATAGAAGATATTTTAATTTTATAACATTCATGTATGAGATTCAAAGTTTTATCAATGTTTTATTATCTTTATATTTTTTATACAGTAATTTTAAATTATATATATTATTAAATACTTACAGGACCCAACACCCAATTGGGTCCTACACAAGTCAAAGATTCTTGAAGATAAATAAGAAATGAAAAATAAAGATATAATTGTTGTGAAGATTACATAAATAACAACATAAAGAGGAATTATTATTATTATTATTATATTATTTACTATATTAAATCGTTTTATCTTTGCTGTTTGTAAGTCAAAAATTTCGGTTGGGTTGAAGGGTCCTGCTGCCACTAGGACCCAATGACATTAGGTCTTGTTGCCAACAAGTCCCCATAGCGTGGGTCTTCCAGGACCCAGCTTTAGGTCATGCACGACCCATCAGCTTTGGGTCCTGCGGCAAGCAAAACCCATCAAAAAACGTTGGGTACTGCCCCCAACAGGATCCAATACTATAATTTGTTTTTCTTTTCTCTTATTTTTTTTTCACAGGGTAAAGAGGAAATATTATTATTATATTATTTTATTATTGTTATTGTTATTATTATCATTAATAAATTCAAAGAAAAAAAATTATTACTATCAAAGAAAAACCATAAATTTTATTTGAAGAGATTAAAAAATATAAAAACTTGGCCCAGACAAGTTTAACATTATTATTAATATTATAAATATTATTATTTGTATTATCAATATAATTATTTTTATTATATTTAATATTATTAATATAATAATTAATAAATTTGAGAAAAATATAATTAATATTGCAAAACAACCATAGCTTTGATTTGGAGGGTGAAATTAAAAATTATTATTATCATCATCATTAATAAATTTGTAAAACAATATTATTACTATAAAAGAAAAATAATAAATTTTATTTGAAGGGATTAAAAACTATAAAAACTTGGGCCAAACAACTTTAATATTACTATTCATATTATAAATTTTATTAAATTTGAAATAAATTTTATTACTATTGAAAAAACATAGATTTGATGTGAATGGTAAAATCAATTATATTATTATTATTATTAACTTGGGTTTGACATCCTCTTCCGGACCTAAGAACCAGGACCCAGCAGCAGTGGGCCCTGCTGTCATCCCTACTTGTCCAACAGGACCAAACGATGCTTGGTCAATCAACCAAGCATGACCCAATGATACTAGGCCAGATGGGTACTCAGCTGCGGGGTCATTCTGCCAAGTAGGACCTTATGGCGTTGGGTCCTCTAGGATCCATCAGTGTTGGGTCCTATAAGACCCATCAACTTTGGGTCCTGCGGCAAGCAAGACACATCAAAAAGCAATGTTGTAATTTGTTTTTCTTTTCTCTTATTTTTTTCACAGGGTAAATAGGAAATATTATTATTATTATTTTTTTTTTATTGTTACTGTTACTGTTATTTTTATCATTAATAAATTCAAAGGAAAAAAAATATTACTATCAAAGAAAAATTATAAATTTTATGTGAAGAGATTAAAAAATAGAAAAACTTCGGTCAGACAAGTTTAACATTATTATTAATATTATTATTTGTATTATAAATATTATTAGTTTTTATTATAGTTAATATTATTAATATAATAATTAATAAATTTGAAAAGAATATTATTAATATTGAAAAACAACCATAAATTTTATTTGAATAATGAAATTAAAAATTATTATTATTATCATTAATAAATTTGACTAAACACACAAGTGCCTCCGGTCAGAATGTCTGGTTCCATCGCCATAACAGAGTTGTAACCCATGTGGGAACTGATGGTGAACTTGGTGACACAACCAAAAGATTGATGTCTTCTTCCAAGTGTAGGAGTGTCGAAGTAATAAATAACTCGACAAGACCGAAGTCGAACCATAGGGATGTTAACTATATAATAATAATAGTAGTAGTAATAGTAATAACAATAACAATAATAATAATAATAATAATAATAATAATAATAATAATAATAATAATAAGTTGAAGAGAGCTTTGAGATGTGATATTGATATAAGAATTAAACAATGATAAAAACAATTATCAAGGTTAGAGGATCTACTAATGATATTTCAAACAAGTATAGTATAAACTCTTATTACTCAACTGTAAATCACATACAAAGAAGATTCCAATCGGATTATAAATTATTAACATGATTATATTAGTTATCCTATTCGAATAATGCTAATACTTATAAATGTTGTCAGATATTCATGATTATAACTTATGTTAACAACAAATCAGGTTCATTTCATAGCACAGGTGTCGGTTATACCATACGATTTGGGCTATGAAAGTGCCAAGTATTTGTTGTATCAAGGTTATACAACATAAATCTAGATTAATCATTTAACAAGCAAAGTATTAAAAGTGAACAAGATAACAAATATAAAACATGTTAGTATTAAACATTAAAGTCCATGTTGAGTTGACACTATACTTATTCTTACACCATTAGTGTACCCTTTTCACCTTGACATAATAAACGTAGCTAAACATAATGAAGAAGAGAAACATAAATAAACAAGATAAGAACATAAATAAGATATAATTTAACTAAGTAAAGGAAAGGAAATGAAAAGCATAAACAAGAGATTAATATAAACAAAACTTAAGCATTACAAAAATATAAAGAGAGAGAGCAAGAACATGATCTTGATATGAAAACCAAGATGCCTAAATGCATGGCAAATGCCTCCTTTTATAGGCCAAAATTCGGAACTATTGATTTGATGACTAGTTGTTGAGTGGGTGGCCACATCTTGATTTGGTGACAATCCTTATCTTCTTGTCTGCCAAAAACGTCATTGATAACGTCAGAATTTGAACAGACTTAAATCATAAAAGTTCTAGGAAATTGTCTCGACTTTCCAACAAAAATAGAATCGGTGCATTTGAACTTCTAGAACTTGAGATATAGGCTCAACACTAAACAGTGTATGGGCTGCAGGATAGATTCTGACTTCTCCATTGTTGCTAAGATTTGGACTTCCAAACAACAAAATTTAGTCTTGCACTCCACATGAATGTTTTAGGCATATGTCTTAGCTTTCTAGCCATATAAACCAAATTAAAATCCAAGATCTACAGCTCCATATATGACCCAATGACTAAACAGTGTTCTAGTTTGGACTGAACCAACATCTCTTTTCTAAGCTTAACCCTCTCTTTGTCTTCTCAATTTCAGTAGTTCAAGTCATCAATCAATCCTTTGATTTATGTGATAGGCCTGCATTTAAAATGAACATTTACCATAAATTAAAGGTATCTTATAGTATCAGACTTGTTATTATAAAACATGCTTTAGTTAAGGAGTTATTAATACTTCAAGTGCAAAATGATGATATAAAACCTTGATAAAAATGCACTTTTAAGTACTAATCAATATCCATGAGAATTTTAGAAATTATGGTGTGCTTGAAACGGTGGCTGTGGAGTTTGTGCATTATTGTTATCACTCTTCCAACTGAAATTTGGGTGATTTCTCCAACCAGGGTTGTATATTTGCGAGTATGGGTTATGATTGGGCTTTTGAAAACTGTTTAAAGCATGGGCTTGTTCATGGAGACATTCCTTAAAAGAAGGTAAATTTGGATAGTCATTGGTTGAGTGTTCATTGGTTTCACAGATTTGACACACAATGTCTTGAACAAATTTTAATTGACCACTTTTTTTCAATTCTAGTTCCTCGACTTTTCTAGCTAAAGATGCAAACTTGGCTTGGAGGTCATGATCTTCCCTAAGGTTGTACATTCCTCCACTAGATGTATGAGGTTGAGTTTTACTTGGTGCCTCATAAGTGTCTGTAGTGTCCCAATTTTGAGCATTTTCAACTACCAAGTCTAGGTACTCCATTGCTTCATCAGGGTCTTTATCTTCAAAAGTTCAATTGCACATCAATTCCACCATTTGCCTATCTTTAGGTGTTAACCCTTCATAAAAATGTGAAACCAATCTCCATGTTTCAAAACCATGATGAGGGCAAGTATTAAGCAAGTCTCGATACCTATCCCAACATTGGTAAAATTTTTCTCCTGGTTTTTGAGTGAAAGTGGTGATTTGTCTTTTGAAAGAGTTTGTTCTGTGAGACGGGAAAAACTTCTTTAAAAATTATTGTTGCATTTCATCCCAAGCACGAATGGATCCGGACCTAAGATTACGTAGCCATATTTTAGCTTTATCTTTTAATGAAAAAGGAAAAAGCTTTAATATGATGGTGTTCATGCTACAACTTAAGTCATTATAGGTGTTACAGACCTCCTCAAATTCCCTTAAATGCAAGGTGTTACAGACCTCCTTAAATTCCCTTAAATGCAAGTATGAATTTTCTAGTTCTAAGCCATGAAAAGAAGGTAAAAGTTGAATAATGCCTGGCTTAAAATTAAAATGAGATGCATCAGGGGGGAAAACTATACATGAGGGTGCACTTGTTCTTGTGAGATTCATGTGGTCTCTAAGTGTTCTAACACGGTTATTCTCATTATGAAGCGACTGATTATCTTCTTCGGCCATATTTTCTGAAAATGATGAGGATACCCTACAAAGTCTACCACTTAATGTATGTGACCAAACTCTTATGCATGTGTAGGAAGAGAATAAAATGAAAGAAAAAAAAAGAAACAAAAAGGAAACAAAACAAAACAAAACAAAACAAAAGAAACAAAAGTTAGATAAAATGAAAAGTGAAAAGAGAAAATAAAATAAATATTATAATTTATACAAGAATTTAACTCTCAGGCAACGACGCCAAAAACTTGACACAACCAAAGAGTTGATGTCTTCTCCCAAGTGTAGGAGTGTCGAAGTAATAAATAACCCGGCAAGGCCGGGGTCGAACCACAGGGAGGTTAACTATATAAATAATAATAATAATAATAATAATAAGTTGAAGAGAACTTTGAGATGTGATATTGATATAAGGATTAAACAATGATAAAAAAAAATTGTCAAGGTTAGAGGATCCACTAATGATATTTCAAACAAGTATAGTATAAACTCTTATTACTCAACTGGAAACCACACACAAAGGAGGTTCCAATCGAATTATAAATTGTTAACATGATTACATTAGTTATCTTATTCGAGTAATGCTAATACTTGTAAATGTTGTCAGGCATTCATGATTATAACTTAAGTTAACAACAAATCAAGTTCATTTCATAGCACAGGTGTCGGTTATACCATACGGTTTGGGCTATGAAAGTGCCAAGTATTTGTTGTACCAAGGGTTATACAACATAAATCTAGATTAACCATTTAACAAGCAAAGTATTAAAAGTGAA
>Ga0307515_10023274_pt1 | contig 10865 bp, 6 predicted proteins | sample 17_EM_MG_FD_194513 | JGI IMG/M metagenome (GOLD analysis project Ga0307515, IMG submission 194513) | Populus trichocarpa ectomycorrhiza microbial communities from riparian zone in the Pacific Northwest, United States - 17_EM | ecosystem: Host-associated > Plants > Roots > Unclassified | place...
CTAAGGGATTATTATCTTAAGACACTAACAGTTCTAACCTACTCTATTTCAGTTTTATTCATGGTATATGAGATAACTTGTCAGAAAACTATATATGTTTAAAAGACACATCAAATCAAGAGGTTCACTTTCTCTTGCTGACATGAACAAACACGGTCCATACATAAATTTATATGCTCAGATCCTGAGGATAAAAACTTGTTCCAACATTCCTCTAAAGTGATCATGAAAAGCAGAAGGATGCTTGACATAACCATGCCAAGTCAGAAGACGTGGTTCAAAATTTAGGTCGCATTTCACTTCAATCGTGATTTTATTTTTTTAAGTTTTAAATTAATTTTTTTAGTATTTATTCATCATTTTTATGTGTTATTTTAAAAAATAAATTTAAAAAATAAAAAATATTATTTTAATACAAAGAAAAACTATTTTAAAAAATAAAATTTACCACACTGAACTTAAACAAAAAAAAAAAAAACTTGTTAACCATACACAAGGTTAAGGCTTGAGGTGTATCACGTATTCAAACTCCATTTTGCAACCTCTCCTCTATTGGTTATTATTTCTCTCTTTTTTTTTCTTCATAATTTTCTCTATTTTGCCTCTATTTCTCTTAAAATGGCACTTTTCTTGTACTCCTCTTCCTCATGTCTCTTCATTTTTATCTTTCATTCCCTCTTTTTTTTTTCTTTCATTGTTTTTTCTCTCTTTTTCCTTTTTTTTTGAAATCTCTCTTCATATGGGTTTTTAATGCCTTTTTTAAAGACAAGGACGAGAGAATGGTGGCCTCTAGGCTAGCAAGGCTAGTGCCTTTGATCCTTTGAAGCAATCATCATCGTTCCTTACAGCTCACACTCATCTTTCATGTCTCTTGCAAGATGGCCAAAAGGACTGTACCAACCCTCATAATTTTTGCTAGTTTAGGTAGGGTTTTTTGTTATGTTTTTCAGGTTTTTAAGGGCTAATGATAAGCAGGAAAATAGCTGAAATTGGGGTACGAAGGCAAGGCTATATGGAGGCATGTTGGTTTTCCTAAATAAGGAGAAAAAGGATTAGTACACAAGGGATTTAAACCCTCTCCAGTTGGTCGTAGAAATTGGCCTAGGAGAAGAAAACACTGGGCGATAGGTCATCTATTTCCTTACTAAACAATCAAAAGATGTGTCATCTCCTTCTTCAATAAGGGATTCTAATTAATAGAAATGATGTAAACCCTCAGTCTAATAAACCAGTGCTAAATAGAAAGTCTTTAATTGAGAAATGGTAGATTAAGAAGAAGAATTGTTATGATTTGAGATGAAAATACCCAGTAAATTAATTTAAATCTCAGATGAAATAAAATAATAAATTAATATGCGAATTGTTAACTAGTGATAAATCACATAAATTTTCAATCGGATAGAATAATTATTATAAAGGAAGAATATTAGTAAATTTGGGGTGAGAATAAATAAAAGATAATTCCAAATAAATTAATATATGGTTTTACATGCAAATAACGCTAACCATCGGTATAAGCCCCATGTATAATCACATAGTTTTTAACCAAAAAAGTATGAAATCTGAAGGAGATTTTTTTTATATGAAAAGGGATGAAAGTCCCCAATGACTTAGTTTGAAAATACTGGTGATTTAAGTAAATAAAATAGTACACCAATTCATATTTTGATGTAAATTTATCTATTGTTTAGTTTTACAATATCAAACATAACTCTCAATTCAACCATTGGATCGAGTTAAACATCTATGAGAAATCTCTTGAAATATTGTTTCATGTTAAGTTTAAGTTTCAGATCAATCGGAATTTAAAAAGGCTTTGCAAAAGTGCTAATGATCGGAAAAAAATACAGAAAAGAACATTGAGGCAATTAGTAATGGTGTTGTCATAAATAAGTCAAAACCCCCTTTTTCTGGTTATTGTAACAACCGCTAGCCATTAAAAAGAGAATGAAGCTTAAATCTTCTTATTTTCCTTGCAAAATTTTGATTTGTTCTTCCAAGTTAAGGGTTTAGAAAGTGATTTTGAATAGGGAAGACCACCTAAGAAAGACAATTTTAGAGAGAAAAAAACATGTTTGGAAAGTATAGGATTTGAGAGAGAAAGCTTTGAAATGGAAGAAGGAAGGAGAGATAGAAAGAAATCTTGCAAACAAATCTTTAAAATTCCTCCAAACTTAGTGGTAAAGTGTTTTCATAACTTATTTATTTGGTTTTTGGTTGCTTTGAAAAGGGGGAAAAAACCCTCAATTTTAAATTCTAAGGTTCTTAAGTTTATAATATTGTGTGTTAGTGCACTATAGTAAAATTCTAAGTGAATATATTTGAGGTGAAGTTTTTAGAAGGATGTATGATTTTCATGTTGGGGTTATGTTGTGGGAAGTATAAGAAAGGAAGAATTGTGTGAAATCTTGTGAGATTGTATGTTAACTTGATGTGTGATAAGTGTTTTGTTTGATTATGTATATTTATGTTATAGGTATATGTACATAACATGGTTTTCATATTATGAAAGTGGAGAAAAAGTGTTGTAAATGTATGTACAATTGTTAATTGGGGTATGTATTATGTTGTGGTATTGAAAGAAAGAGGTGTGAAATATAAGTTATGTTTAGAATTAGATTTATGGTTGGTTATGTAGATTACATTTTATAGGTGTGTGCAAGGAAAGTGTCAACATGGAACCTTGAAAACCTTAAATGTGTACTTATATAATGGATTGAAATGGAATTATGGACTAAATGTATGGGGTGTATTGATGGAAATTGAGAATTGTGTAAACTGTAAAAGTAAACATGATTGCAAAATTATTGAAGTGGAAAAAAAAGTGTTCTAATTGTATATGAAATTGCTATATAGGTTTATGTATTGTATTTTGTTATTAAAGGAAAGATGTTAATTTGGAATACAAATTGTGGATGTTATGATAAAATTGTTGAATGGAATTGTTGGTTGTATGTTTAGTATTGAAAGTAACTTACTTCGAAAATGAATTGTGTTAGAGTTGGTCAAAATATTAGTTTAGTAAATTTTAAGAAATTTAGAACATAACCTTGATTGTTTGGTTAAATTATGTTATGTTGAAGATGTATAAGCGTGATAGTGATTGTGAATAAGACATTACAACATTTAACAATTTTACCGATGAAATTTTTCTGTCGGCGTGAGATTATCATTCCGTCGGTGAAAATTTTACCGACTAATTCACCGACAGAATATGTCTGTCAAAATAACGTTCGTTGATAATTCTATCATCTGTCACTAATTCTGTTGGTAAAAAAAATATAAAAAACCGATAGTTTTACAGATGAAAAATGCACGTCAAAAAAGAAATTTCGCTTCATTCTGTCGGTATTTCCCACGGGAAAATTGTCATATAACAAAAAAAAATACCGTATGCAATTCCGTCGGTGATTATTTAAAAATATTTTAAAAAAATCTATTTAAAAAAACTAGAAAATAATTAAATTAATATAAATCAAGACTCCATAATACTCAGAATTGAGTTGCTTGGAAAAAGAAGAAGAAAATCAACTCAAAAAATTTGCAACAAATAAATAACACAAAAAAATAAAACAACAACAACATTGATCTCATATGAAAAAAAAATAATCCTACAACAACATTCATACAATTATTAAGAACATAAAAATTTAAAACTAAAATAGAAAAAATATAATGAAAAAAACACAAAAATAGAAGAAAAAAAAATTCTTTCATTAATGTAGTTGCAAGTGAAGCTGAGAATAGGAAAATAAATAAATTCATAAAGTATGTTAATTAAAAAATATATGAGAAGAGAAAAGCAAAAAAGAGAAGAAGACATACTTCAGAGTAGAGGAGAAAAGAAGTTGAGGAGAGAAGAGAAGAGAAAGAAAGGGAAGTTGGTGTTTTTTAGATAAGGGGAAGAAGAAGAAGAAGGAGAAGAAAAAGAAGAAGAAGAACATGCTCGTCTATTGTGAAATAAGAGATTCTATTTATTGGAGCATTTTACCAACGGTTTTACCGATAGCTAATTAAATATTAATATTTCTAATCATTCTGTCGGTGATTCCTTCTATAATATTTAATTTAAAATTTCAATTTAATCAAAAAATTTCAGAAACCGCCAAATATCATTGACGACTTTTCAATCCGTCGATGATTTCGTCTGTAATATTTAATTTAAATTTTTAGTTTACTAAATTTTTTTCAGAAACCCGCCAAATAACACCGATGATTTATCAATCCATTGGTGATTTTGTCTGTAAAGAACTGTAATTAACAGTGCAATTAGGAAGTGAACAGTTCCAATGCTCTTTGAAAATTTTCGTCTGTGATTTCTTTTGTAATTAACATGATGAACAATGTCAGGGAGAAGTGAACACTTTACCAATGATTTTACCGACGGTATATATCGAGGAAATATTTTTTTCCGTAAAATTCATTGTAATTTACCGATAGAAATATATCGTCAGTATTTTCATTTGTATTTATCAATTTTCTGATAGTGAGATTAAATGGAATTATAATGAAAAATAGAGACTTTATGTATACAAGTTTGGAAAATTTACATGTCAAATTTAATTGATTTTGTATTAAGCTAAGTTGTTAATCTAGTTAGATCTTAAAAGGGTTTATTTGAGACTTAAATTAAAAAGAATAACATGAAAGTAAGTTAACCTGTTTTTTTTATTTTTGTGAAGTTAGTGATATGAAATGTTAGGATTTATGGGTGGTATGTAAAATGGGTTGATATAAGTTAATATGGAATATGTGAGGAATTGTGTATGTTTGGGTTAGAATTGCTTCTGGTAGGGTGAAATGACATGTTATAACAAATAATTTCGTTTTGTGAGGTGTGAGGATTCTATATTTAAATATAAATGAGTACTATGGAATTATTATATTGATATGGTTGATATGAATATATGCAATTGGATGTGTTTAGTGTAATTTGAGAATATGAAAAATTATATGTTCAAAAATGAGGACATATCATGAAATATAAATTGTAAGTATAGAAATTTAATGAAAATGTGTCAGATTGATGTTTTAAACAATGTTAAAAATGTTTGGAGATGGGGTCAAAAGGTTGTAAGACAATTTGTTTTTGAATTGTTGTTATATATGGTTGAAAATTTCCAATTGTGAAGATAAATGAATTGGAAATCTTGGTTTGAGGATGAAATTTTGTGCTAATTGATGAGGTGTGAGTTGAAGTTATTGAAAATTAGGATTATTGTATAACTGGATAATTATTGCCATGTTTTTGGAAAAATATAGGAATTTAGAATCCTAAGTTTAATGTGTTTAAGATGTATATTCATTAAAGATTTGGTTAATTTATGTTGTTGCAATGATTTGCATGTTTGAATTTAAGTGTGAAAGGAAAATGGTTGATTATTTATGTGTGGTTATGAGAAATGGAAAATTTAATTATATGAGTGTGGGAAATTGCATGATTGAATATAATTAAGATGTATGAAGATTTTTATGGTTGAATTTTAAATTAGTGGCGTGAACATTAATTGTTATTGTTTGAGAATTGTAGGAAAAACATCTAGTATAGGACCTGATTTTTCAAGAGCTTGCATGCTAGGAGCTCAAGATAAAAACCACCCTTTTGTCTTTTTAATTATTTTAGATGCTTTTGTGATTGTTAGTCTTGTAGAAAAAAATTATTTGTGTTGAGCAAAATTGCTTATCATGAGATATCATGCCTACGAGGCATGAAATTGTATGTGATTTGTTATTGTATATATGTAATTTGTGATTGATTGTAATGATGGTAAAATAAATATGTTTTGTAATTGATGAAACAACAATAGTTTTTATGTAATTTGAAATTGACAGCAACAACAAACATTCATATGTAAATTGTAATCGATCACAATGATGCAAAATCATTGTGTGAATTTTAAATCAATTATAACAGTAGACATCCACATGTAAATGATAATCGATTGCAATGTCAAAAAACAATGTGTAAGGTTTAATAGACCACAATGGTGGATATGATAAAATAATTTATATTGGTCATTTGGACGGGGCTATAAAAATTAAATAAAATCAATAATTTCAACAAGAACTATAAAATTTAAATGAACCAATTGTTTGGACGAGGGCTATGAAATTTAAATAAAGTTAGCCATTGTGTGGGTTATGCCCACCCAACAATAAATGAATGTTAAGTGAAAAATACACCTAGAGAAAAATAATATGAAAAGAAACATGATTTTATTATCGGAATTTAATATTTTACAAATTAAGTGTATCGTAACAATGGAATGTAAAATGAGAAAATTAAATTGATAACAATAGTGGAATTTAATATGTGAAAATTAAGTGGACTGCAACAATGAAATTTAATGCGTGAAATTAAAATTAACTATAATAGTGGGATGTAATTAAATGGACCGCAACAACAAAATGTAATATGATAAAATTAAATTGAACACAAGAAGTAAATTTAATATGTGAAGTTTTAATTAACAAAAAAAAATTAATATATAAAATTTGAATTGGTCGCAACAATGGGCTGAGATGAAAAAATATTTGAATGTATCATAAATGGACATATAGAATATTTAAGATGGAAAAATATATAATTAAATTATAAATGATCATAAAGAATATTTGAGATTGAAAAACAAATATGAATGAACCATAATTGGTATGATAGATATTAAGATTAAAGTTTGATATTGATGAACTTATATGTAAAATAATGTACGATACATGGGTGTTATAAGAGATAATGAATCCAAATTTAGATTGGACTATGAACTACGAGTAATTGTGATGATTTTATAAGAGAATATATTAATTGGGAAAGTTGACATAGAGTTGATTTGCATATAACATGTTAGGATGAAATGAGTGATTAGCTAGAAATGAATAAATAAATGAACTCGTAAGCCAAAATGACGAAGAGTATGTTGGAAAGAACAAGAAATGTATGCTTGGAAAGCTGAAATAGCATAAAGATAACATATGTTGTGCCCTAAATGAAATAAATACAAGGGAAGCATAAATGGCATAGTATGTTAATGTAAAACGAGACGTAGTAGAAATTTAACATGCATGGGAAAAGCAATATGGTGTAAAATAAATATATACAATGTGAAATGGAAAATGATATGGATTAATTAAGTGGTGGAATTAAATGTGGAATGGAATAAATATCACATGAAATGGAATATGGTATGGATTAAACATGTTGAATAAAATTAGGTATGAAATAAAATTGTTAGAAAATAAAATATAAAATAGATGAAGAAAATGACAAGACAAGTATAATTTTAAAAAAAAAAACCCTAAGGGGTGTAGCTTTACTGGTCAGGTCCTGAGTTTGCTCCCCAGAGATTATCAGTTCGAGTCTCACAAATCTCAGGGCCAGTGGAGGCTTACATGGTCGTTAACTTCAAGGCCCGTGGAATGAGTCGAGGTGCGCACAAGCTGACCCTGACACCCACGTTAATCTAAAAAGAAAGAAGGGAAAACTCTAAGGGGTGTAGCTCAACTGGTCAAGTCCTATATTTGCTCTTTAAAGGTCACCAGTTCGAGTCATACAAATCTCAGAGTCATTGGAGGCTTATATAATCGTTAACTTTAGAGCCTGTAAAATTAATTAAGGTGCATCTAAGTTGATCTGGATATCCACATTAATAAAAAAAAAAAAAAACTTATCAATGAAGTGAATGAAATATATGAGAATTATGATACTACCAAAATTTTTAATGAAAGGATACTCATTGTTGTGCTCTTCTTACAGTTTGGCTAAGTGATTAGTTAAAATGAGCGATAATATACTAAATTCATATTTAATGTTTTTATATATTTTAACAAATGTATTCCAACTATCCTTTATATCTGGATATCGTGTTCCAAATGTTCATCAGCAATTTTATTTTGGGAAACTTTTTGTACAACTAGATAATGTTATAAAATAAATCATTACATATATTTAATCTAGTGATAATATATGAATTGTATGAATAATATATAATAAATAAAAAAATATTGGAAAAAAGATTTTAATAATTTTTTTATAAATTAATTTTTTGTATATATTTTTAACCAATAAAATTCTAAAATTGGATTGATTATGGAAGTAAGGACATCTAATGCCTAAAAATACTAAAATATAAGAACCTAATTGCCCAAATTAAAACCAAAAAAATCGATAGCCAATGGACCTCTAGTGTCGTTAAGCCATTAAATATTTTAAAATAATAAATAAATTTCTTATATTGGTGATTGCAAGAAAAATATTTATTTTTTAATTAAAGAAATTGATATGACGTGATTGCAAGAAAAAATTAACAAATTTCTTATATTGGTACTCAATGGACACAATTTTTTTAAAAAATTAAAAGTCGAGGTACCAAAACAAAAATATAAAAATTAAAGTTCACATACTTGATAAAAAAAAACGAAAGTTAATGTACCAACATTGCAATTTTCTTTGTAAAAGACCAAATAACATATTAACAGAAGTTGAATGAAAATTCTTAATTTAATTTTTTTTAAAAAATCCGATAATAATAATATAAAAAAACACATGTACTCGATTGAAAAAGTGAAAACCTACTATATCAATAGTATAAGTATCCCTTGACTTTGACGATTTAACTCTGTCATAACAAGAAACGAACTTGGATCAGGCTTTTCTTGCACATCTTTTCATAATTTCACATTATCTTGAAGGCTCTTTAATAAAGAATCTACGAGTAAAGGTTATTTTAGCAGATGCATGAATTTAAAACAAGAAGGATTTTCTTACCAATTGAGAGAGGAAAAAAATAAGGATGGCATTAATTACACTTTTATGGTGCTGTGGATAGACGAGACCAGAACAGCAAGAAGGTCTTTTTACTCTCTGGGGAGCGTGATAGAACAACGTTTTGTAGGTGAAATATTTTTGGTAAAATAAAAAGACAATCTCTTCAACACAAAGGGAAGGAGAAAAGGAATGGGGAGAGTGAAACTACAGCTGAGGAAAATTGAGAATAGAACAAATAGGCATATCACGTTTGCCAAGAGGAAAAGTGGCCTTGTCAAGAAAGCTCATGAACTCTCTACTCTATGTGATGTAGAGATCGCTGTGATCATTTTTTCTCCAGCCGGAAAACTCATTCTTTTTGATGCAAAGAAAAGGTATTGTGAGTAATAGGTCACCATTCAATTTTTACCTAAAAAGGTTTAAAGATTTTGATTGATTTATATACTAATTGGGAATAAAATTCTAGATACGTAATTTAATTTTCAAATAATTATTTTTTCATATAATCACTTCCTTTGTTTTTGCTGATCGCTCTTGATTTTTGGGTTCATGTAGACCAGAAGAAATTATCGAGAGTTATTTGAATCTTTCTGAGAAACAACGAGGACGGTATGAAATTTCTTTTCAAGTGTTTAATTTAGGGTATGTTTGTTTTGCTAATAAATTATAAATATAAATAAAGTTCTAATCAAATCAAGTCATCGTGACGATAATATATTAGATTTTTTAAAAAATAAATCCAAACAAACTTGATTGACTCATTTCGATGATACTATTCAAATTGCATTTATTTTTAGAAAAATATTTATTTTTGGCACATGAGTTGAGTTGATATAAAAAGCAAACATATTTTTTTATATATATTTAAGAGGATAAGAAAGCAAAAGAGTCTTTTTGTTTTAATATTTTGTGAAATTATTTCATGAACTTCACCTTCTAAATAAATTTCAATAGAGTTTATTAATCCTTTTTGTGTGTAAAATAATTTATTGTTATCAATGCCATTTTCGCTATTGTATGAAATTCTTGTGAAAATATGAACATGAAATGCTGATTTATTGTCCATGTGATCTTGCACTTCTTCTACAACACTCTATTGCGAAGACTGCATAACGAAGAGGTAACTAATTCCTTGTGATTTCTGTCAGCAATTTAAATTCATGAATTTGCTTGAAAACGATAAAAATTGCAAATGTAAATACATGCAGTTGGTCCAGCGGATCTCTAATCAAATGAGTCTTGAAGCTCGCATTCACAGTCACTTCAGCATGTTTGGGTTTTTTCTCTTCCCTATTAATTTTTTTTATTAACGACGGTTTCCGGGCTAACTTGTGTATATCTCGACTAATTCTACGAACCCTGAAGTTAACGATCATATAAACCTTCAGTGGCCATCATATTAGCAACCACAGGCTCGAACCTGAGATCATATAAGGAGCAAACCCCTTAGTCCCAAGCTCTTACCACTGGGCCACCTACTAGATAGTTTCTTCTTTATTAATTATTATTCAGATTTGTTGGTGTATCCATTTAACTCGTTATTTTGGTGATTGATGTTGTAATTAACTTTCACTTTATTTATTTATTTTTCATTAAAAATGACAGAAAAAAGAGCAGTGAATCTGACTTAGAGGTATATATATGTACCAATTAATTATTATTTTTTCAATTTCTTGTTTTTTCTCTTTAGAGATAAATTAAGAAATCTCCTGGAATTGCAGGAAATCGAAAACGAAATACTCCTATGCAATTTTGAATCGGAGAACATTGAGAGACAAATAAGGTATGTTCATAAGAAAACAATGACAAGAATAAATATATGTTAGGAAAAGTATTGGAATGATAACTATCTACACTCACATTTCTAAAACTAGGAATTCTACACAAGCATTGTTTTGCATAGAAAAACGAAAGCTTTAGTCTCCAAATGAGTCTCTATGATCATCACTATTGAAACCAGATGTTATACTTGAATGGAAACTGACTTAATTTGAGGCCACCTTACATGTACTCCAAGCTCTACCTTGAACAATTTCCCCTCTTCAATCCCTTAGCATAAAAGCTACCCTAACAGCCTCTCGAACATCCACCACAGATACAT
>Ga0307515_10023275_pt1 | contig 10865 bp, 8 predicted proteins | sample 17_EM_MG_FD_194513 | JGI IMG/M metagenome (GOLD analysis project Ga0307515, IMG submission 194513) | Populus trichocarpa ectomycorrhiza microbial communities from riparian zone in the Pacific Northwest, United States - 17_EM | ecosystem: Host-associated > Plants > Roots > Unclassified | place...
CTCTGAGTTCACTCGATCTCGGCCTCCAACTGCATCTCCAAACTCGCTCGATCACGGCCTCCCAGTGCATCTCCAAACTCGATCGATCACGGCCTCTAAGTGCATCTCTGAGTTCACTCAATCTCGGCCTCCAAGTGCATCTCCAAACTCGCTCGATCACGGCCTCCCAGTGCATCTCCAAACTCGATCGATCACGGCCTCCAAGTGCATCTCCAAACTAGCTGGATCGCGGCCTCCAAGTATATCGTTAAGAAGCGATGGCGGGTGTACGGAGATACAGGGGTAACGGAGGTGGAATGAGCGACGCGGAGTATATATTCGGGAGACCCCGGGCTAGATAGACAGCATCTCATTTTCATCTCATCTTGTCATACAACGAAAATACACACTCTATCTTTCCTATCTTTTCGTCTCACTCGCTCTTTGCAAGATTTCGTGGATCCACGCAATTGCGCGGATCCTCACGGCCCGGTAGTATCATATCTTCTCACCTTCCTACGCTCCTCGAGCTTAATGTAGAAGGAACGCGCGGAGAGATTTTCGCAGCGTCACATTGCATTGTAATCCCGATGCAAGCGTGTACCCAATGAACGCATTCGGACGTATGGTCACAGTTGGCTACAACGCCAGAGTGTTTGTTTAAATTAGGAGACCGACAGAGCGAGAAGAAACGGCGAAACAGCGGTCGGAGGGCAATATGCAACGCGACACGCGTGGCATTGACGCCGGGCGTGGAGTAATCCGCCACCGGGGTGTCTCTGACGGCTCTGACGGAGCGCGTCCACTCTGACGGAGCCATTCCGCCCGGACGGAAATGTTTTTTGCTGATGCACAACTGATCGGTAAAGCTCAATAGCGACCTTTCGGCGGATCCGGTGCACGGGGAAACTCCACCTCCACTGGCTGGGGGTAAAAACCCATGCCGACACCATTTATACTGGGCCGTGATCCAAAGAAGAAAAGAAGAGAAGAGAGAAACAAGAAAACATCCAAAAGTGATCCCGACTCCATATCTCGACTTCCTAACCCATGCTCCAATGACCATCATTCCTGTAGCTCGTATATTTCAGCGTAGGTCATTGTTGAAATTGTCAGGGTGGTAGAGCGTCGGCTCGTGACTTGGCATCGATGGGAGTTTCAGCTGCCGGCATCGGTCGTAGCTGTCAATCGTATACATCAATTGCGTTCCATGTAGTCGTGTCGCATTAATCGACATCTAATAAGTGAGCTTCTCCAACCATGGTTATTCTTACCACATTCAAGCGTGCCTGCGCTCTCTTGAGCCTTGGTGCAGTGCTTTGTCGAATATCGCTCAAGCGGTAGTCATTGGTAAGTGGCATTGACTTCGAGATGCCAGTTGACTAGGTAGTCGTCTTTGGAAGTCCGCTTCGGTGACCATCCGCTCGACTTCATGGTTGTGCTCTCGAAAGGAGTCTTCAGTTGAATCTTGATCGACTTGGTAGACTTTACAGTCGACTTCTGGTTGTGCTTTCGATAGGCGGCTTCTCAGTGGACTTCATGGTAGACTGCATCCCGGTGGGCTTTTGGCTCGTCGGTAAGACTTGAATGGTCGACTTCTCAGTAGACTTCTCGCTCGACTTCTCAGTGTGTCTCAGTAGACTGCCTCCCGGTGAGCATTTGGGTTGTCGGTAGGACTTGATCGTATAGACACGGTTATGTCCCCCATTTTCACTTTCGTTGCTCCGCTGACGACTTAGACTCAAATCGGTTGTTGATTGCCGTCGTGGTTCAGTAGACTTATGAACTTCGGTAGACTTTGGGTGATCTTTGTTGACCGACGCATCTTTCGGCAGCCTTTGTCTCTGGATTTCGGAGGTCATCGACTTCGCTTGTCTTTGGCTGGTCTTGGTCGACTTCGCTTGCTTCGTCTCATTTTTCCACTTGCTTTCATCTCATTTTTGCACTTGCTTTCATCTCATTTTTCCACTTGCTTTGGCCTTTCTTTTTGACCTGCTTCGTGGTTCGATTTGCTTCGTGGTTCGACTAGCATCGTGTTTCAACTTGCTTCGCATTGACCTTCCAACGTCTTTTCTTCCTTTTTGACTTCGCTTGGTCTGTTCTAGTCATCTCTGACTTTGGGCTTTGGCCATGAAATGACTGACGCGTTTAGGGGTACGGCGATCGTGTAGACTTCGACAATGGGTGCTCAATGTAGCTGTCGGTATTTGAACTCATCTCAATCGACCATAGCAATTGTTCTCTAGGTGGGCTTATCATCTTCCGGATGCTAGGTGCATATGTTGTTTCTGCTCTAGGTACGCTTATCCCTGCTCTCTGGGTACCGCTGGACTTCTCTGTCGTTAAGTGCACTCAGGTCCTTCATTCCGGCACCTCCGGCAGGGTCATCGTATATGAGGATTTCGGTTCCTGTAGGGTTATCCCTCTCTTTCCAGGTCGTTGCTCTGCGGATGACTTATCTCCTCTGATTGGTTTGTAGCTTGGATGTATAGTAGCTGGTGCATTCGTCAACCCGAACGGCAGGACTTGGTACTCGCACAGTGTGCCGGGTGCGAAATGCGATTTTGTTCTCGTCGCCTTCCTTGATTGGAATGAGGTGATAGGCATTCCTGGGGTCCTGTTGAGCATCTCCGGGATCACTGGGAGAGGATATCAGTTCTTCACTGGGGCTTTATTGAGAGCTCAGTAGTCCACATACAGCTGCAGTAGTCCACCGTCCTTCTTCGCAAATGAGATCGGTGCTGCCGCAGGCGGTGTCTATCTTTCCCAGCTCTTGGTCTCACTCGCTCTTTCTGAGATTTCGTAGATCCACCCAATTTGTGTGGTTCCTCACGGCCGGGTTACCTTGTCATTTCCTCTCACACTCTTCCTACGCTTCTTGAGCCAAAATCGCTCTTCCTCACGAACACCCTTTGGATGCCATGAAAGGTGCAGTGCGAGAGTTGCCGTATCTTTGCTGCATACGTCCACATAGTCCTTGTATCTCAAGAGGATATGACAATTCTTGATATTGTGAAATGTTGATATTGTGCTGGGATGCAACCCCCATCATCTGTTGTTACCATCTCCATGTTAACTATGTCTGTTCCTACGGTGATGCCTTCCAGCGATGCTCCCAGCAACCCTTGACATTCACCAAGTCATATGGCGAATGCCTCGACCACCTCCTCCCTAGCTCAGAGATGATCGAATGCGGTAGCCCCGAGTAGTCGTATACCCGGAGGAGGCTCACCATGTTGGTTGCCTCACCTCGTTCCGGCAGAGGACTTGTCCAATCTGCTTCTGGAATCTTCGCCCGTTGCGGTCCATCTGGCGCTCGCAGGGCTGTCAATCAACCGTTGCTGCAGCCGATTTCCGGGTTTCTTGCCATGGCAAGCCCAAGATGGGGTTGTATGCCTTCATTGGGATGATTAACCCCTCCGATTCGTCAACCGGTTTAAGGTGTTCAAATACTGAACCAAGAGACTGGACATTCGACTCTTTACATACATCATTACCGGGCCAGGGTGGAGGTGAATGCGGGTTCGTATGGTAGCTCGAGTTTCCTAAGTAGGCTCGGCGATAGAAAGATGCTCATTGCACTGCAGTCGATTTGTGCTTTGACTCGCTGCATGTTGCCGTGTATATTTAGTACAATGGTAGGTTGTGTGGTCTCCGCTGCCACAGCGAGTGCATTGCCGGTTTGCCTTTCGGCTTTCGTAGACTTCCTTTGGAAGCCACGGCTCTGGTGTTGAGTTGGCACGGCTGCCTCCACTGGGCTTATTGGACTTGACCGAATTGAATTCCCGGTATCGGGATTGATGGAATTATTAGAATTGCCTTTGGTGTTGCTGTCCTCCGAGCTTCTTCTAGGTTGCTAGAGCTGTAGGTGTACACGCCAATTGCAGTCGCTGCACTTCACTCAATTCGAAGGGATGTAGTCGCAACTGTGCTGATTTGCAATCGTCTTTCGACTTCGACTTTGGTTCTTGGTATAGCCGATTCTGGGGTAAGATCGCACTATTGATTGTAGGTTCTCCGACTGATGATCACGCTTAATTGACTTGTAGGAATGGTATTCGATTTCTCTCGTTGATAGGGTCGAATCCTGTACTCATGATAAAATCGTCATCATTGCCGGCAACGCGTTTCGTCCATTGTAGCTTCTCTAGCTGATGATCCCACACAATTGAGTCGTAGGAATGATATTCGACTCAATATCTCGAGCGTATTCGGCTTCTCTCATTGGCCGGGTCGAATAGTCGCGTCCTGTAGTCGTGATAACTGTAGTCATCGCCGGTGACGCGTCTCGTGTGACAGATGGTCTCTGAACTCTTCTCCGCTGGAATCAGGGTGCTCAATTGAATGATGAAACGATCGATATCCGGGGTTGCAGTAATCATGCTTCGATATGTCGTTTTTAAGGCTGTAATTTCAATTGTAGACTGTATGATGTGGCGTGTCGGTAAAGGGGTAAACTCGTGAAATTCCGTGAGCGAAATGTATCCGTTTACTGAAAAAGCGATAATAGTGTAAGGGCACGCATGCCAGCGCTCGGCCTTATAGGCATATGTATGGTAATCATGGTATATGGTTGCAAATGTGGACTCGAGTGATAGTAAATAGGTGTATAGGTAAGATTATTGCTAGAGATCTAAGTCTCGTGGCGAGCTGACCATATAGAATGGCCGTTACCAGGACCCGGGTCACGTGCCGCTGTTACACATATCTGGCATTACGCGATGACCTAGTGGTGCCATTTGCTACAACTCTTAGCAACATTTGCCGGAGGGAATATGCACCGACCGTGGATGCAATCAAGAAGCAATTGCTGTCACAAAATATTCTTAGTTCAGCTTTGGATGGATGGACATCAACAAACAAACTGGCCATAACGTCGGTCAATGCTTGTTATATGGATCGAAATTGGGCATTGCGTGAAGTTCAACTTGCTTTCGATGAGGTTGATTGCCTGTTCTTTCCAATTTTCGAATGCTAATTAAGTATGATGAGTCAAGGGCCGACATACTGGAGCAAGGTTAGCCGTACATTTCAAGGATGTGCTTGATCGTGTTGAGCTTATCGATGGCCGTTTGCTTGGAATTACGACTGATTATACCTCATCAAATTACTCGATGACACATGAGCTGCAATCAACACTTTAGGTCTCTGGAATCGAGTGGCCTGCTTTGATGAACCACATACCATGCATGGCGCACGTCATACAGCTGGCTTTCAGTCCATTCATGAGCAGGTTCGGTGTAAAAGGCCGCACCAAGTCTTGGGAAGTCCATAAGCACGTTCAGCAATTTGGAGAGAATGAAAGCATAGACATTGGGAAGAGTCAATGGCTTCGAAAAGAGGGCAACGCTAGAATCAATACGGTGTCAGCCATGAAACCAGGTTTAGCAAAGATAATTGAGAAAGTGTGTATTTCATGATATTTTGAAAGTCCTGAAATTGACCTTCATATAGCCAAGAATGCTTGCGGTATTGATTACGCTGACACCTGGTCATCGAAATGAGTTCATTGACTGTCAAAAACGCAAAGTCCGCATCGCGGTACTTCCGATTATGCATGTGAAGCCACATTGGAACTCTCCACTGGAGTTGCTCGAGCGCCCCTACCGTTTACAGTAATTCACACGCGAGTTGCTTCAAAATCCAAAATTTAGTGATACCGGCCACTCTTCACAACACAAGATGAATGGACCATTGTCAAGTATATCATGGAAGTGTTGAGGCCAGTCCAATATTGGACTTTGTGGATGTCGAAGAGGCATACCGTCACATTGCATTATGTTATCACAGTGTACACTCACATGTTCAATCACATGGATGGCGTCATGCAAGCTTTGGCTGAGAACAAGACTCAATGGAAGGAAGACTTGTTCTTCGCTGTGAAGTTAGCTCGACAGAAGCTGTCCAAATATTGCGCTGAAGTGACTACAACTACGTGTATGCTTCTCATTTATGCACATATTCTTGATCCTTTCCGGAAGTTGCAATCGTTTAGAAATTGGGACAAGGGAATGGATATTGATCCTGAGGACGATACATCCTATACTATGCAATACCAAGAGGCCTTTCTGAAGTATGTCGAGAATGAACAATGTGGCAAACATAGACGTGTGCCGGTCAATAAACTCGAAAGCTTACCGAGCAGCAAACTCATCCCCTCTGCAACGACTTCAGGCTGCTGTCAATCATCCTTTGATCCATATGATTTGTCCAGCCATGATGAAGAATACTTCACACGTAACATTGTGGCTGAGACCACACCCGGATGAAGTGATCGTGCAGTACGCTTATTGACCACTGCCAGGCTCTATTTGAATTCGCCGGCTGAAGCACCAAAGGACTGGGGGCAAATCAATCCCAATCTCAATGATTACCACTTTGACCCAATGGAGATTAGCAGTACATTTTGGTTACTGGACATAAACGACTGGTGGCTTCAACAGGAGGAAACGCACTCAAAGTACACTGATCTCTCTAATGTGGCGCAAAGCATATTCTTTATCATACCACAGGGTGTCGGAGTGGAGGCCAGATTTTCCCCCGGCCGAAATGTGATTGGCTGGAGGCTGTCAAAAACCACAGGCGAGACTCCTTACGAAACAGTCGTTGTAAGGCAGTTTGCTCAACCCAATAACAGTATTTTAGCAGGCGCTGACCCAGAATTGGATACAACCAACACAGAAAACGACTCGAAAATGAAGAAAGAGGCAGAGGAAAGGAAATTGCACAGAATAGCCAAGGTTCATGACTGTTTGGAGATGTGGCAGGGCAGCCAAAACCTACCTGCTATCGAGAAAGAGTTTCGCACTCAAAACAAGGACATGACTGCCATGGGATACATTTCGGACACGGAAGACATCGTCCAAGCATCCTGGTCACTCTTTCAACATGAAGGTGCGGCTGCATTTAAATTGTCAGAAAGATCTCCGTTGCCACCACCATTGTCTGTAAAGGACCTCCCTGGTGGACGAACCGAAATATTAAATGTCCACCGAATCCCAAGTATCAACTGTCATCCAGTCAAAAGTCATGAGGATAGCACACCTGAAAGCATTTGGGACACTGAAGATTGGCTTAACTGGAATGGGGACTTAGATAATCCAAATGACAGTGAAGACAATTGCACGGCGGACGTTGAATCTGACATAGAGCAAGACAATATCATCGAGGATCTGGAATGCCCAGAGCAGTGGGATGTGAGTGTGGTGCCAAATGTTCACGGATTGATTCGGCCTACACAGAAGTCAAATAGACAGGCTGAAAAGGTGTTTATGATGGTCAATGCAATCAAAACGAGGAGGAATAAGAGAGTGATGAACAACTAGGACAGAATGCGTCAATGTTTCACCACCTTCTTTATGTATCTTGACCGAGAGTTTTAGTTAGTGATATATTATGGGCGAACGGTGAGCAGTAGCTTGTGAATATCGGTTGATAAACAGATGCATAGCAGACGCAATGAAGCTTTTGGCAAGATTCATAAATTTTAGTCATGTGAGAGTGAACAGTGCAAGAATGGTACTGCGCTCGCCTTTGCCACAGGGCCAAGTCTCAATCTGCCAGAACGACTTCCAACAAGTTCAAATCATGATGAAAACTATTATCGACGGCAGCAGATGTTGAATGGACAATTCATTGAAATGAGGGTCAACGGAGTATCAACGATTTGTGGTTTTGTATGTACGGTAATTCAACAGTGATTTGGTCACTGTTATGCATAACTGATGTATTGGCAGCTTTTATAGGCAAGAGAGACAGCCACACGGTCACCGCCCCATTCTGAGAATGAGCGTCATCGGAGCGTCAACAATATCCAGCTACGCATCTTGGATAATTTATATTCCGATGGGTTGCAGACATGCATTTATCCGATATTGGCAGCCTTTACTGGGAAAAACTACAGCGACATGCACCCTGCCGCATCCTGAGAATGAGCGTCGACAGCATGTCAACGATTTTTTGTTCCGCATCTTGGGTAATTTATGTTCCGATTGGTTGCAGACATCCATTTGTCAGATATTGACAGCCTTTACTGAGAAAAACTACAGCGACATGCTCCCTGCCGCATCCTGACAATGAGCATCAATGGAGCGTCAACGATTTTTGACTTCGCATCTTGGGTAATTTATGTTCCAATTGGCTGCAGACATCCATTTATCAGATTTTGGCAGCCTTTAATGGCAAAAACAACAGCGACATGCTCCCTGCCGCATCCTGAAAATGTGCGTCAATGGAGCGTCAACAGTTATAATTGTTGCATATTTGGTAATCAAGGCATCGTGCGGATGTTCGCGTTCATAGCGGAATTATTAACCGCCCCGATAGGCACAAATACAATATATCAATGGTAAAACACAGATTCCAAATTAATTGATATTGCAAGCTGCAAAGTGCGCAAAAACATATTATTGGTTGTTGAAAATGTGATTTTGATAAGATACTATTAACAAACTCCAAAAACAAAAGCCTTATATAAATCTATGAATGGACCCGCTGGGCGACCTGCTGACAACCCGCCCAATTGAGATGGATTGGGAGTTTACCAACGAACAGTACCCAAGTCGACGGTTCGGGTTTATTGACCACCTGGACCGCCATTTTCGCAATGGTTTGGTTTGGACCTGGACCCGGACCCAAAGTGACAGTCCGGAACCATTTCTAACACTAATCACCATCACCATCATCACCATGACCATCAGCTCGAGACCAAATGCACACAGATACACCCAAAATCGAAAGGAAAGTGGCTGCAGATTCCGCTGAGAACATGGAGTTGGAGATCTGCTCTCCCCGAGATCCAATTGTGTACCTGTTTTGCAGAATCTAAGGCTCCAATTGCCGACACCAATACGTTCAGGCATTGTGAGATATTGTAATTGCAGCCATGCTAATGATGAGGTTCAGACTACCATATCAACCGATGTCATAAATTCGGCCAATATACACTGCCTGTCACCTGCCACACGCCCCACCCCACATGCTGCCCGCCACCCACCGAATTCTCTCAGCCATCAGCGTCCAGCCTCATGCGTCCCAGTACATGCCATCTCCAACTCAGCATGTCTCTCGATCGAGTATGCAGAAGCATACATGGGAACATATAGTGAAGTGAGTTTGGGAGTGTCTTGCCGCTTGAGAGTATACATAGAAGCATAGACCCAAGTAGGCAGGGAGTGTGTCATCGAGTGCAATTGGGAGTATACTTGAGAGCATTCTCAGGAGTGTGCTTGAGAGCTTTCTTGGGAGTGTAGAGTCAAGCAGGGTGCAAGTGTACAATTGAGTGCAACTACGAACATCCTTGAGAGCATGCCCTGGAGTGTACTTGAGAACATACTCGGAGGTATGCTTCCAAGCATATTCAGTGTGTACTTGGGAGCGTACTCGGAGTGCACTTAGGAGCATACATCCAAGCAGGCCGGGAGTGTGCCATCGTGTGTAAGTAGGAGCGTTCTTGACAGCAAGCTCGGAAGTGAACTTCATCACGTACTCGGAGGTGACTTGGGAGCTACTTGATAGGTTACTTGGGAGTGTAATGTCAGGCACATCAGCAAAAAACATCTCCATCCGGGCGGAATGGCTCCGTCAGAGTGGATGCGCTCCGTCAGAGCCGTCAGAGACACCCCGGTGGCGGATTACTCCGCACCCGGCGTCAATACCACGCATCGCGTTGCATATCACCCTCCGATCGCTGTTTCGCCGTTTCTTCGCGCTCTGTCAGTCTCCCATTTTAAACAAACAGTCTGGCGTTGTGGCCAACTGTGACCATATGTCGGAATGGGTTCATTGGGTACACGCTTGCATCGGGATTGCAATGCAATGGGTGATGCTGCGAAAATCTATCCTCGCGTTCCTTCTACATTAAGCTCGAGGAGCGTAGGAAGAAGGTGAGAAGATATGATACTACCCGGCCATGAGGATCCACGCAATGGCGTGGATCCACGGACAGAGCGAGTGAGACCAAAAGTTGGGAAAGATAGAGTATGTATTTTCGTTGTATGACAAGATGAGATGAAAATGAGATGCAGTCTATCGACCCCGGGGTCTCCCGAATATATACTCCACGTCGCTCATTCCCCCTCCGTTACCCCTGTATCTCCGTACACCCACCGTCACTCATTCCACCTCCGTTACCCCTGTATCTCCGTACACCCACCATCATTCCTTAACGATTTACTTGGAGTTCGTGATCGATCAAGTTTGGAGATGCACTGGGAGGCTGTGATCGAGCGAGTTTGGAGATGCACTTGGAGGCCGAGATGGAGTGAACTCAGAGATGCACTTGGAGGCCGTGATCGATCGAGTTTGGAGATGCACTGGGAGGCCCAGATGGAGTGAACTCAGAGATGCACTTGGAGGCCGCGATCGAGCAAGTTTGCAGATGCACTCAGTGTTAAGTCATGATTATGGCATGGAGAGATAGAGAGGGATGACTTAACTTCGTTTTCTTAGGTGATGGTAGAGTTGAGCACAAGAAAGAGAGAAATCAGAGGAGATGGGGGAAATCATCATGAGAAACTGGGACTTATGAGAATTTTGTGTGCGAGTCAATTGACCATCCCCGATACGGCAGGTACGAGTCCCGATCCGGCGGGTAATAACACCGATACGAGGTCTTCTAAACCCAATCAGACAAGTCGTACCCCTGATTTCTCATTGCCGCTCGTATCCTCCATATCGTTCTCATCTTCATCCCCCATCTCTCTCTTTCTCGTCCACAACTCTACCATCATCGCAAGAACACAAAGTTAAGTCATCCCTCTCTATCTCTCCATGCCATCATCATGAGTTAACACTGAGTGCAGCATACACGGAGTACAGCATACACCGAATACAGCATACACCTAAGATTGTCTGTCATCCCTTCATTCTCACGATTTTGAGTTGAC
>Ga0307515_10023276_pt1 | contig 10865 bp, 16 predicted proteins | sample 17_EM_MG_FD_194513 | JGI IMG/M metagenome (GOLD analysis project Ga0307515, IMG submission 194513) | Populus trichocarpa ectomycorrhiza microbial communities from riparian zone in the Pacific Northwest, United States - 17_EM | ecosystem: Host-associated > Plants > Roots > Unclassified | place...
CCATCACCTACTATCGCCATAGCGTCGCCATAAAGACCGATGCGTCGCTATCAATATACACCGCGATGGAAGCCTCCGCAATCGAGTTGTCCCCGTCCACACGCCTCTTCGACGATCTTGCCAAGACCCCCGTCACACTGTCTACGCCAGCAGTCACGTGTCTGTGATGTTGACAAGGTTTTACAAGTTTACAACCTCGTCAAGATCACGCACATGTGACCCACCATCTCACCACACCCTTCAAACTTTTCCCCGCCACCACCTCGTTGTCCAACCTCGTTGGTCCCATTGAGAATACCAGGCAAGTTCCGTCATTACAGAACATAGCAGTGGTGGAAATAAAGATGCATTTTTGCAATGGCGGTGATCGCGAATCTACCCAAATGAGTGATCGAGCCTCTCTCCCTCGTTCTTCTCGCTCTCACTCTCAAATTAAAAAAAAAACTTTCCCCCGCTCCTCTCCACATGTCTTCAAACCTTTGCCAGCTGGCGCCGGACTCTCCGTCATCGCCGGATATGGACCCTATCAGTCTTCCCTCCCCTTCCCGTAACGCCTCTTCCTTGTCTTCAATCGGTGATCTCCAGACCCCAATCCCAGCTTATCGACTGAATCCCTCAATTTCGAATGACCTATGGGTACCCTCCAGCCGTGGGTTCGGGGTTCCTCAGGGCCACACAAATCCCATACATTTTGGGGACCACCCAGTGGGAAGACCAGGGGAATTTGTATTACGCTCCTTCATCTTACCTCCTTGCTGAATAATAACGTTTGGCCTTCAGATCACCGTTTCCGGCCATGGGACAGGCAGAGCTGCGGATCCAGTTGTATCAGAATTGATCACTGCCAACCACCTCATGCAGAGGCAAATTTTTAACATTGATCAGCGGCTCACGGAATTAACGTAGGTTTGGTACTGCAAGGCATGGCCACCGCTGATGGCAACCACTAGGCAAGGACTTCCATATGCTGGCACGTCCTCAGTGTCCTCGATTGCACGCATCCCCCCTCAGGTCACGGTCCCCATGAGGCCCAAAAAGTCGAATCTGCAACTACTGTACGATGCCTCACCAGGCGTCGTGATGCCTATTCCTCTCGAGAGGGATGCCTACCCTAGTTCCAAGTTCTGGCAGGAGTCTATGTGGTTAGAATGGTCCGAGAGGGAGGCAGAAAGAGGGGAGTTTTTATCCGGTGTGGAAGGTGAAGGTGTCAATTCTTCATGGATGGAAGATGCGGGTGGAAACCGTGTTAATCTTGACCGGCAGCGGCGAGTTCTCAACGCAGCTCGCAAAACCTGGTCCGCAACGAGGAACTACAACGTTGATTTTGGCGTCTACAGCAAGACGCCTGCAGACACGCTGGACTGCTTCCGTGCAAGGATGGAAATTATGTTTCCAGAAATCCAGACATGTGCGGATCACTGGAAGACAGATAGGCTTTGGATTGAAAATTTCTCGTCTTGGATCCAAACGCTACATCGACCCAAAAAGGCAAGTACATGTTGACGGCCTCAAAAATACACTTTCTGACACGCATACAGTCCAAAAATCCAACCGGGCAAAGAAAACTGTAGGTTTTTCCTCACGCAACCTGACACATTCTGACCCCTGCATAGCGCCACTCCCAACATCTGCATGCCCACCCCTGCCCTATGTTCCAATCCGTCACCAACCCCGGCTCCTGCAGCCCAGGCCGCCCAGTCTCTGAATGACCTGACCTCCGACGACCACGATCTCCAGGACAAATCGGCCACTGTTGGTACCTCTGGATCAATGGCAGAGAGTCCCGCCCCAGTCATCACGGCCATACCCTCTCATCCGCCAGCCCCCATACCAGATGCTGCTCGCGGCGTGAATCCCACTGAGTTGGGAGAGGACACCAGTGTGCCAACAAAAAAGGTTCATGGGACAAAGCGCCGCAGCTTCCGTCCCTCGCAGGCAAAAACCCCACGGCGTGCCTTGCAACGTTTTTTCTCCTACTGGTGCTCACCGTACTCAGAAATGCGTCCGAGCGCGAACGGGGTCTCGCAAATCCCGACGGAACCCGGCGTCAGTTTGACGAGTATTTAAAAAGCTTGCCGGATAAACAACCTCAGGTATGTGAAACTACAGCCAGCAGCGGCCTTGCTAACGTAACACCTCGGGAACCTGAACGGCAGGTTGTTGCTAAGGTCGTCCCAACGTTTATCCAGTGTAAGAAGATGCTGACACACCTTTCAGCGCCGGGCAAAGAAACAGAAGCAGGCCTGAAAACACGAACCAACCTCTCTTGCACATCGTTCCCGCTCGATGCATGCACTGCCCAAAACCCCCCGTTGTCGACTCCCGAGCCTCGGGAAAAACCTAAAATGCAAATTGGCCCTAATTGGTCGCTAAGCCAGCTTGCCTTGGTAACCTAGCTAATTACCCGTATATTTATCTCTATGATATCTATAATACCGGAAACCCCTACTCTGTCCTGCTGGGAGCGCGTGGGGGTTGAATGTGAACGTTGAAGACTGTCTTCGAAAACGATCGAGGGTAGCGTTTTTGCCCACATCGACTCCCATCTCTCCATCATGCAACGACGACCACCCCTCTATCGGCGGATCTGTCGAACGGACAAGGATTGGTTACCTCACCCAGCCCCTGCAGCCTATCCTCTGACCCGACGCAACCAAGACCAGGAAGAAACACAACGGGTCTTCATATGGAAGGCGGAACACGAGGATCGTCGTCGGTCCAGTCGTGAGGTTGGGCGGTCACGAACCCCAAAACCTTCTCTGGCAGGATTTGACGACGGCGACCATCGCCGGTTGAAGCCAAGATCCCACATCCCAGAGGACATCACCCACCGTCTCGAGACCCTCTTCGGCCAACTCGAGTTTTCACTTGAACTCTCCTGGTCCCTCCAGGCTCAAAAGGCCTCCGCTCAGAGCACGATCCAGCTTCTCAGACTCAGGGTCACCAAGTTTCAACAACTGGTCCGGGCGACACGGATGGGGGTTGACGACCAACACGAAGCTCATCGGGTCGTTTTCGCCTTCGACCCCACTAATCCCTACCATGACGCAGGCGACCCTCTTCCACACCCACTCCCCTTGAACTCCCTTCTTCCAATCGTCAATCATCTCTGTAGGAGACTCCCTCTCCTTCTCTCGCTCCTGCTCAGGGACACGCACCGACTCGATCGCCACATTGATGGCGATCGAGGATAGTACCCTCACCCGCGTCGAATTCTGCCTCTCCGTCATCCAACGGGACAGCCGCCCGTTTATGAACGGATCTGCCAAACCGAATGGACAAGGGTTAGTTACCCTGCCTAGTCCCCGCTGCCTGCCCTTCGACTCGATGCGACCAAGACCAAGGAAGAATCGCAACGGATCTTCGCGTGGAAGGTCCAAGTCTCCCAGTCAGATTGCCACACCTCCAGCCAACACCAACTCCGGTGAGGCCGAAAACCTGTCTCCATTTCGAACAACGGTTCCGCCACTTCTCCAAGGCCACGACCGCGCTCCCCTTGGACAACGGACGAGTCGAGTGACCCGGAGGCTCACGCGGACAACACAGAATCATCGCGGCTGACATCGATCAAGGAGGAGGCAGATTCAATATCCCATCACCCCAGAATCCATCTACCCCTTCGTCATCACCAGGGAGATCATCGGTAGAGAAGTGCCTAGCACGTTAGCATCTACAGAACTTGCAACTTCGGAGATAAGGGTGCTTACGAGAGTTGGGAGGGGAGGCGGCGCTAGGCCCCGATGGGCTCGGGCCACAGCACAAACGTGATCATCACCATCGTGTCACTCGCAAATTCCCATGGGCCAGTGATACCGACTCTAACTCTGGATTCAAACGTTACGAAAGTCTCCAGGGTGCTGTCGGTGATATATAAGGGGGACTTCAATGGGCGGTGAAAGTTGGGTTCTTTCCTCTCATTTTCTCCGCCGTTCTCCACCGCTCGTTTCAACCACACCCGTCAACGCTCATTTGTCTCAGTTTGTCACCCGCATGCCTCCCAGATAATCTGCTCGTGCTTGGAACTCTGCCGGTCCATCCACTGCGCGGTCCACTGCAACCACGGCCCCAGCACCATGCCGCGTACTACCCAAATCTATGACAACCAAGCTTATGGCGAAGGATGATGTTGGAAATGACATCTGTACGAAGTCCATTCTGACCTCTCCCAGAGCTAATCCTATATTCTTCACACTCCTTCCGCCCACGTCGACCTTATCTCTAGGTCTCTATTACAAGTCGCATGGTACCCATCGTCCAAATCCGATGAAAAGACCATTTTCAAACGCCGGAAGCGTGTCCCGGCTGCTTCCGGCACTAGCGCCAGTGCCAACACCTCCCCTACCTCTAACACTCATTTGACCTAACAAGCAGCTGCCGAGGCCCTTGTCTCTGTTTCACGCATTCAGGAGCGTGCTTCTGGTGAAGAGAGTGGTGGAGTTGGTGCTGATGATGACGAAGACAAGGATGACGACGAACCCAGAAGGAAGTGTATCAAGCGTGGTACCAAGAGGTGGAGGAAAGGAGCTCAGCGTGATATTCTTCTGGCAGAGAGCCGTGCTGGAAGCCTCTTGAGGAGTTCTAGCCGTGCCGCTTTTCATATTGACCGATATGAGCGAGGCTACGCTGCCAACTCACCTTCCCTTCCTCGACCCCTCATGTGGGCAGTTTCAATCTGCCTCTGTTAATTGCTGCTCTTGCTGCTCCCGAGATGAGCCAGGTTCTCAACGGATCTCCCGCGTTTTTCCCCACCTCCGCTGGCTATGTCGGACCTCCCAAGCTCGGGCTATATGCGTAGCGGAAGCGCTGCTCCGAGCCGCGCCCATTCGCCGAGCAACGCTTACGTCTTGCTGCCCCTACACTACGCGACTTCAGGCCACTACGGCAATGGCTCTCACCACCAATCATCCCCTTCCTCTCCTTCAATCCCTTCACACGCTGAACTCGAGAAGCATTTCATAGACCTCAGCAAGGAGAAGTCTCGTCTGGAAGAGATGCTTGCCCGCACAGAGTGGTTGATGCAAGGTGTCCAATGTGGAATGGATGAGATGCGTGGGCGAGAAATCACCATCGCTCTCAGCCAGGCTGGGGAACGACCTTCCTCTCAGCCTCCTGCGTCTGCAGTCAATGGACAACGGATGATGAACCTGGAGTGCGCGCAGTAGCATGTCGAGCCACACACCAAGCTGCACACACCGAATTGGAGGTAAGTCTGTTTTCACTATTTATGAGGAAACTTACAAATGAACCAGACCCAGTCTGGCACAGACCGTCACGCCGAACGTTGAGGTTGTCGATGAGGTTGGGGGTCAATTCGACGACTCGGCCCGATCAACCAGATGAGGTACCACCGCCTCCACCACGTCCGTATCCTCAACCACCTCAACCACACCATCCTTCGCCACACGCTCCTACGCACAATTCAGCCTCTTGCTCTCGACATGGCAGGGTTATCCACTACCTTCAATTAGCTACACTCCCCTACTTGCTAATCACACCGGCCTCGCTCGTTTCCTCTCACTGCTCACCCATATCATGTTCCTCTCATTCATAGTCTATCTTTAATTTCCGGGCAATTTTCTCCACCCTAGTTCATAATTTTCTGTCGTCCTGGTACACTATGCTGAAAATACTACATTATCATCTAATATCTGGTCCCACGCTCAACTATCTGTTGCAAGTAATGTCTAATTTTGTTGCGCGGTTTGAATCTCTAGTTCTAATGGCCGCTCATGTCAGCTAATCAGTTCAAATTATAAGGGGGGCAATATGATCGACTCTAATCCGAATAAGACGCTAATTTCCCCGCTAATTAGTTTGCGGTAGCAGTTCAGTTATTTCCTGATGGATGCCGTTGGGATTCACGCCCGAATCGCCTCAATCCATTCATCTGAACTCAAAATTTGTCGTTGGTATCCAAGCCATCTCACCCAGACTCAATGCGCCTCATTTGCAACTGTTCTCGTGTCGGTCGGTCTCATGTACCATCAGCCAAAATCAATGCCCCGACCACCGACGATGTGTTCCCACTATGGTCGAGATCTATTACTGTACAATTTACGCGTACTCATTTTCTCCCAATAAACGTCGCTGAACCTCAATGAATGTCATCAAACCCCAGCGAGCATCATCAAACCTCAGTTGGCCTCAATCCTGTCTACAAAATTGAGGCGATATGATGATGGGCGATGTCCGGGGATGTACATTGATCAGCTCGAATCCGAACGAGGTGCACCACGAGCGCGGAACGTGCGGGTATAGGCCAAACGTGGTCAATAAACATCGCCATACGCCAACCATCCTCATCTGTTCTGATGATATGCACAAAATGTGAGGCACAATGACGCCGTGTGACGTCGTCCGTACCCGTCATTCCGCATCGGCCAGCCTCAGCCACCATCGTGGGACTTTTTGGTGGGGGTCATTCCTCATCCGGAAGCGGCTTCTCCGTGGGAACAGATCTCTGCCCCATATAGTCCGTCGTCTGCCACGTCCGTTTATCAAACCCCAACCGCCAACCTCAGCCCAGCCTCGCCTAAGGGTTTACCCTCAGGCCGAGTCTCTCACCCCTCTTCGACTTCGGTTCTACGCTTCTATCTTCGCCTGCCTTCCATCGCCCTAGAGTCAACTCCAAGGGTTAGGCCTGAGGCTGCCCCTTCCCTTCAGTCTCAGCCCTGCATCCTTCGCGCTTATCGTTGCCAACCCGCCTCCTCTTGCCCTCTCTCCAATCCCAGTCGACTGTGCGCTTGCCATGGTAGGTGTGCGCAAGAACACCACCCGGAAGGTTTCCGGTAGCTTGTTGAAACGGATCCGGCTGGTGTCAGTACCAGACCGGGCCCTCCGCAGCCGCTCAGACTCATCCCAGCCTCCCATCGCCGTATCTCCCGCTCTGACTCCTGCAGAGGTCAAAGGAGGGGAGGGGAAAGGTGCCCAGCTGCCAGGAGAGAGCGTACGTCTTGCTTTTTGGAGGCGCCTGTCGCTGAGCCTCACCCATCCGCCAGTGGTGTTCTTTGTGTTCCGACGGGAACGATCTCCTTGTTTCATGCGATAGTTGCAGTGCTGCCAACTGTGCGTCATGTGTCCCTGGGTTGACCGAGGTCCGTCCGGAAGGTTTGGAAACGTACGCCTATCGGTGTGTTGGCTGCAGTGATCGAAGGAGTGTGTTTCAGGTGCGCTACACCGTACCCTCCAGTTTAACAGCCACATGGCCCTGACGGATGCATAGGGCCTTTTTGACAGAGATGGCCATGCAGTCTTCCCGCAAGGGATGCTGGTCACCTCTCACAACGTCACAGCGACATTCAAGAACAGGCTCAGGACGCCGCGCCTTGTAATAATAGAGTTTGTTCTTGAGGAGTTGCCTGTCGTCGGGACTCCTGGCCAGATGCTACACCTTTCTCTCCTCCCAAACTACACCTCAGCAGCGGACCTTCATCACGAAACGATACGCTTTGACATAAAGAACGACGAAGCCTTCTGCAAGCATGGGGCTTTTGTGTCAGACCGGGTGGGGAAGTTAAAGGCGATGTGCGTATCTCCTGTCCGATTTGCTCTGGGCCAGTGGACTTACAGCATGCATATCTAGGAACGAGTTCGACCATGCAGTCTTCATCCTGCACACCCATTCAGACGATTCAACAGGTGACCTGTTTTACACCTCTCGGGATGATACGACAGGGACGCCTCTGAGCGAGCCCGCTGATAAAGTGAGTCTGCATCTCAGGGCACCTTGCCAGGCGCTGATAAGCTCGGCTAGTTTTTTCTCTCTGTCGTTGGTAGCAGCATGTGCAAGTACCTGAAGGGGATGTCGTTCTCTTCACTCTTCATTTTTTCGTGTGGGGCAGTTGTACGTGTGGAACAAGCTCAGGAAGCTCTCAGGAAGACGGTCGGAGAGTAAGAAGCTGGCCCTGGTTCTAAACCTCCCCAACTGACCCCGTTTCTAGCCTCAGGTTTACAGATGCGTTTGCTTTTGGTGCCCCAAAAGTCATCAGCCACTTTCTCACGGCCTGGATGATCGCCTACTCCGACAAGGTGATCGTCAGCGGCATGCCTTCAGAGAGATGCATTTCCTCTCTCCTCTATGCATCTGACATCGGAAGCCACACCTCTATTCTGTTCCTCAACAATTCCAAGAGGGGGAAGGATACTGTTGAGGTAAAAAGCTATGTCTGGGAGCATGAAGGCAAGCGGCCAAACACCCACACCCTCCCCGTTGCGTGCCCCGTCTGCCACGCCGTCCACTCGTGGTGCCCCCCAAGCTCTGTCGCGAGGGAAGATGGGGAACCGTTTGTCCTCCAATGCCTAACCAAGCGTTTGGAGAACGGTAAGACAAGTGTCTGCCGTGGATCGTATGAGGTCGGTGCCCGTCCGCCTGGCACCCTCGTCAAAGGACTCCACATCGGCAGATGGCACTCGTGCACTGTTCACAAGGGCACGGTGTAGGGTGAGGATGAGGCGGAGGATGCTTGATTTTGGCCCGTTTGCTGGGGTGCTGTGAGGATTTGTCTACAACCTTAGCTAGCTATCATCAACAGCTGCTTACTGTGGCTTATCCTTCACAGAAATTTTAACTACTCGCTGACACTGGTTCTAATTACCCATACATACACATCCCACTGCCAATGCCAGTTTGTCTACGGCTAAAAACTGTGAGAGAAGGGGGTACAGGGTCCAACTTTACCATCAGACATTTCCCGGCCGTCCTTGATCTATGAACGGGTATGCCGGTCAAACTGCCAGGAGGTTGATTGAGCAAAGCGGGGAAAGCCGGTGAGCACACCAAAGCTTCGACGGCGCGGGTCTCGTGGGAAAGGCCGTAGAGGAATCGGATTTCGAATCCGAACTCCACCGAGAAGCGTTCGTTAGAAGCCTCGAAGATCTCGGCCCGCTGCGACCCCCCGGCATCACCCCAAACGCCCATACCAAGTCCCCAAGTACAGCGGCCATGCTGCCTTCAAAAACGATGCCGTCGAGAGCACTGGCCTTGTCGAAAATTGGCCCACCTGTCCAAGAGCCCACCTGTCCAAGAGCAAACGCTGATTTCTGATTCAGCCGGGAGCGGCCGGAACGTTCGTTCAGCGGACCGGGGGCTGAGGGGCTGGAACACCGTGCCAGAGATGATCGAGATTGAAGGCAACTCGTCACAAACTATAGCGAGGGCGAGGGAGGCGGGTGTCAGCTCTTCCAAGGGAGGGATACGGTAGCGGCAAGTCCAGCGTCTTCGGAAGGTCTGGAGCGGGGCTATCTCCCAAAGTGCTTGTCGCAGCCGTTCTTGCTTCGCTCAGCTCCTCTTCCAAACTAGTCACGAGTCGTCGGGAAGCTTCTCTGTCGGTTCTGGACTTGACCGGGAGTTGCTGGAACGTTTCTTCAACGAACCGGGAACTGATGGGCGGGGACATCGTGCAAGAACTTTTCGAATCCGACGAGACCGCGTCGCGAAACTTAGAGAGGACAGGGGGAGCGATCTCTTGCTCTTCCGAGCGAGTGGGATCCAGTAGCGGCAGGTCTGGAGCGTGTGGAAGTTCGGGGTTAGAGATATCTTCTGGGCCCATGAGCACTGTCGACGAGGTGGCCGAGGAACTGCATTCTGAGACATCTGGGATAGCGTTTAAGGTTTGCCAGTAGCCTAGGGAGCCTTCATCCAGCGCTTTCGAAGGTTCTGGCCTGGGTGGAGCGAACTGTTGAGGTCCGGGACTTCTCCCTGCAGTCGTGTGGATGAGGAGAGGTCTTGACACAGGAATCCTTTCCGAAGCGGCGGAACGGCATGCAGCGGCGAACGTTCGCGATCGGGACGTCGCGAGGCATCGGGAACTTGGAGAGGTGGGGGTGTCAGGTTCTGGGGGACTCGTTGTGGGGGGTCTGGTTTCGTCTGTTGACAGTTCAGAGTCGCTTGCTGCTTCCGGAGACATCTGAGACGGGATCTGGAGCTCATGACGCGTTTGCAGAGCTTGCATCCGGCGGTTTCGAAGTTTCAGGACCTGGCACTAGCGAAGCGTAGATGTTCAGGACTTTCTCCTACGATCTCGGGGGTAGGGGAGCGAGGTTCTGAAGTGGGGAAACTTCGGGAGTCGGTGAGACAGCGAGCGTTCGCTCGGGACTTTGCGAAGCGTTGGGAACTCTGAGCGGTGAGTCTTCTGGCCGTAGGGAAGTCGTCGCGGAGGGGCTGACTCTGTCCGCTAAAGTCTCAAGGTCGTTCGCCGATCGGAGCAGGACTTCGCTATCAATTCCGGAGCTGAAGCTGGGGTGCTCGGCGTCTTGCTCTGAGATCCATGGGCTGATCGAGTCGAGTGCTATAGGGAAAGTGCTTGGCATGGACAGGGCTGCTTCAGAAAACCGCGCTAGGACCGGGGAGATGGCCGGTAGCTCTTCCAAGCGAGACGACGACCGTCGCTACACGTGTAGCGAGTCTGGAATGTCAGGTGCGGCTGGGCACCGTTCCAGTAGCAGCTGAGGTCCGGGACTCTGGTTTTCCGGGGTGTCTAGGGACAGTATGGGGTCGGGATCTGATGCTTCCGACATCTGAATACTCTTTGACGAAGTCCAACAGCCGGGAGGACCTACGCTCTCCTACGCTCGCGTTGTTCTGGATCAACACTCGACAATCAGCGGTGAGGTGAACCAGTGCTCTATATTTCGACTGATTAATTTTTGTGTAGACGGAACGGCATAGTGTGGTTGGCTGGGCCGAGCGCTAGCTCGGTCAGACGCGGAAGGAGCCGTGCCGCGATTTTTGCTTTTCGAACACAACGGGTGACTATCCGTAAGGCTACACCATGTACACACGAGTCTAGACGAATACCCAGAGCCTTTTAAGGGAACTGTCAGGACCCCGACCGTTGCGTCGGGCCGTGGATATTGTCTCCAAACCG
>Ga0307515_10023277_pt1 | contig 10865 bp, 2 predicted proteins | sample 17_EM_MG_FD_194513 | JGI IMG/M metagenome (GOLD analysis project Ga0307515, IMG submission 194513) | Populus trichocarpa ectomycorrhiza microbial communities from riparian zone in the Pacific Northwest, United States - 17_EM | ecosystem: Host-associated > Plants > Roots > Unclassified | place...
AATATATTTATCTTAATAACCGTCTCTAGTCCTGGTTAATAGATCTTAAAAACTGGCTCCTAGGTAAATAACCTCTTAACTTCCTTAAACAGTTCTTATTACTCCTTTCCCTATACCTATAGTTCTTCTTTCTTTATTAACCGCGTAAATGGTTTAATATCTTTTAACTATTACGCTATAAACCTTCTATAGTAATTGCAAAACCCTAGAAACGATTTTAACTATATAACGTTCTCTAGTTCCTACCAATTTACTATAGCCTTAATCTTCTTTAGATCTATACTAAGTTGGCCTAGTTTAATAATAAATCTAATGAAATCGGTCTTCCTAGTAAAGAACTCGCATTTTTTAATTGCTACTAGTATCTATTCCTCTTATAGTCTCTTTAAAACCTATTTAATGTATTCTCTATATTCTTCCTTAGTTATTAAGTAGATAATAATATTGTCGAGATATACCATAATAAATTTATCTAAATATTCTCCTAATACATTGTTAATTCGCTTCTAAAATATTACTAGTATATTTATAAGCCCGAATTGCATAACTAATAGTTTATATAGTCCTTTTTTTGACCTAAAGGCTGCCTTCTATTCGTTGCCTTCCTTAATTCTAATCTAATAGTACGCCCATCTTAGATCTATCTTTATAAAGATTTACGCATTGCCTATTCTATTTTAGATTTCGCTAATTAAGGGTAAAGGATACCTATCCTTTCTAGTAATACTATTTAACTATCTATAGTTAATACACAGCCTTAGCTTGCTATTTTTCTTTAGTACGAATAGTACTAGATAACCCGTTAATAATTGCGATGGTTTAATATATCCCTTTCGTAAGTTTTCCTAGATAAACTCTTTTAATGCTCTACCTTCTTCTTTAGTAAGCTTATAGATTGGAAAAAACCTTAGACTTATTTCTAGTTCTAATTCTATCTTATAGTCCTATATTACATACTCTAACAGCTTTTCACTTTCCGGTGACTATAGTTTCTTACTATACTTATAGTATCTCTTTAGTATATAGCTTAGCCCTTTTTCTGTTTCTTTATAGGTCGCTTCTACTTAGTACTATACTATCTTAGCTTATTATTATATCTTACGGCGTTAAGTATCTCTAATATCGACCTGACCTATAACCTAATTAATCTTTAGATTATATTCCTATAACTAAGGCATTCCTAACACTGCTTTATTATTCCCTAATAGTAATATGTTAAAAGACATCTTAATCTATCTCCCTTTAATGGTTATCTAAATAGGTCCTATTTTAAGATTAATAATGCCTCCTCTATAGGCTATCGGATCTCCTAAAATTGTTACTAATAGGTAAAGACATTTCTTTTTCCTATATAGTAACCCTATTCTTTTAACTGCTGCTAGCGAGATATAGTTCCTTATTGCTCCACTATCTATTAATGCCTTAAACTATTAATCTTGCCACTTAACTTATAAATTTAGGTGTTATTCTTAAATTTCTTTAAGGGTCTAAGGCTTTATTACTAGTTCCCTTTAGTCCTATAAGCCTCTACTTTTCCTAACTAATGGCTACTTAATCCTATTTATACTTAGTCTAACTTAAGCTAATACTTAATTTGCTTTTTATCTTCAATATACTATAGATAGGTATTCTCTAGACATTCCCACTATTATCGTCCATTTAGGCATTCTTCTGTAAGGAATCTTCCTGGTTAAAGCGTTAAGTCCCCTTATTCTTAAACTTCTGTAGGATACTAACTATATATATACTTAGCATTTCTAAACCGTTTCTTATCTAGTGCCTAATATATTCTCATAGGGTATTTCCAGTTCTTTTCTTTTGGGTTTTTGTGTATATCGCATATATCGTCTATATATACAATCTATACTAGTATATAGTGCGCTAGGTGTCTTAGGTTAACTCTTAACTCGTCTTTATCTTTAAGTTTAAACCTCTATTACGTCGATCTAAATATTACTGTCTTATTTACTAGTACTAATATTTATATTATCTCTTTCCAGTCTATAGCTTATTCCTCTAGATCCTTTAACGTTATAATTAATACTCCTTTAATATAACTTATTTATCTCTCGGATATTGCTTAATCTAGTATAACCTTTTCGTCTAACTATATATAAAAGTCTTCCTACTTATTATTATATTGTTATCTAAACTACTTATAGTATAGCTTACTAAGTGTATATAATCTGTCCGTAAGGAAGTATCTTTTTATTATTACTTTATAATAGCCTTTTATGTATTATTCTTGGAATCTAGTTAGAATCCCTAGATTCTCTTCTTCTTTTAGTTCCGTAAGCTACTTAGCTCTAGGTATACCTACCTTTAGCCTATTAGTAACCTTCCGTATAGGTGTCTTTTTCCTAAAGCAATCTAGTATTCTTAGCTCTGTAGATTGCTTTTACTATACGAAGATTTATTATCTAAATTCTTCTATACTTTCTTATGGTCGTTATCTTTCCAATAAAACCTTAATATCCTTATACTTTTTGACTAATATATTAACTTTTCGATCTTTAGTCTAAATACTTTATTTAACTAGTAAGTCCTCTAGGTCTATATATCTGTCTCCTAGTCTAACTACTACTTATATCGCAGATTCTCTAGCCTATAAAGAAGCTCCTTACTTCTTACCTATAGGTGTCCTTATTTATACTCCAAATTCTTAGTCCCTTAGATTCTTTAATCCTAAGCTCACTTCTAACTTAAGCTTAGCTCCCGCCTTAGTCCAACTAAGCGTCTATAGTGTTCTCCTCTCGTCTTAAAAGTCTTAAATCTTACTTATCTCGTCTTAAGAATCTTATGCCTTTGGGAAACTCTGTCCCGAGCTTATTTATATATCTCTAAACTAAGCTACTACTCTACTCTATCGGTTTTTATCCGTTATAGGTCCTTAAGCTATCCTTATCCTATCTGCGGAATCTTAGATCTTTCTCATCTTGTCTTAAGAATCTTAAGCCTTTGGCCTTTTGCCTTTATTAAGTAATAAGCTAGCACTAGCAGTCGTCTACTTACTTAATCTCTTTTAGATATTGCTCCTGCCGTCTTATAAAGCGATAGATGCCGTATCTAACGGTGTTATAATGCCCGTTACTAAACCTTGCTCTATAGCGGTCTCAGTCTCTACTTCTATTACATTATTAAGGTTTAGATACCCCTAGTTAGTTCCTTTACTATCCTCATCGCTATTAATTAATAAATACTCTAATTCTATTGTTATTGTTGCTAATTATTGTCTATATATTGCTATAATATCTTAATCTAGCTTATAGAGTTAATCTTATTCTTTATCTAACTCTTTAGTTTCTTTACACTCTGTAGATCTTAGCTCTTATAGCTAATAGCTTACGCCGTACTTGGCGTCTTTATAAATTTGGTATACGTTATTATAACAAAACGCGAAACTTTTAATTAAACATTCTTTTGTTCCTTATAGTACACTATTATCCCTCTATACGTGTGTGTCTTTTACTAGTTAGGTTCCCTTTATTATATAATAACTCTAACTATCTTTATAATCCCTCGCGAAATAACTCTATTTCCCGTAATTTATATAAACTCCGTCTTTAAACTATTGACTTTGCTATAGAGTCCGCCTAAACGTCTTCTGCTAATAAGATCCCTAGTTTAGCCTTTACTCCTTAGTCCTATAATTACTAGATCCTTAACCTCTAGGTTTTTATAGTTTCTTACTCCCTCTCCTATAGGCTTCTTTAGTACTACTTAGGTCCATTAGCTCTGCGCCATACTATAGTTTTTAACTTAGCTTTTATTGTTACGTACTCTACACCTTATACAACTATAGAACTTTATCCTAACCTCTCTTAGTCTGTTCCCTTTAGAAGATCCTATTATCGATCTTTATCGCTTAATCTATTAATTCCCTTAGGGTATCCGCATCTTCTATTAGAATAATTACGTCCTAGACTTTAGCCTTAAGTCCCTGCTTATACTATGCTATAAGCGCCCTATTATTCCACTTAACTTATATAGCTAGCGTTTAGAACTATATTATATACTTAATTACTAAAGTTTGTTACGTAATATCTTGGAGTTTTCTTTCCGCTATAGTTACTACCTCTAGGTCTCCAAATATTTATATAAGTCGCTTTATAAATCCTTCCTAACTTAAGAATATAAACCGCACCTCCTAATTGGTGGTTGTTATTCTATTTACTTATATTTCTATAAGGTAAGGCTTAAACTATTTAAGTGCTCTTTCTGACAAGAATAATCCTGCATAAGCTATTCAATCTATAGGTATTACTAGCTTTGCTCCTTCCTACGCTACCTTAAAGTACATTTATATAAGAAATCCTTTAAGCTTTAATCTTTCTCTTAAGAATCTTTTAATTAATAGTAACTTAACCTTTACTGCGCCTATCCCGTTAATCCTTTATTTAAGTATTATATTATTCTCTATTAACTGGTTAACTATCTCTTATAGTTATCTAACTGTTATAGGTTATTGCGAGTTAGTATTTACTATACTAGTGTCGCCTCCAGACCTTAAAGTAGTTGCCACCGTTAATGGCGTTATAGTAGCTGCTTTTAGTGGCATGTTGTTTAACTTATTAAAACTATAACTAAGTAGTAATTATATAACGGAACCTTATAGCAAGTACTATAATAGGCTTATTATTAGGCTAGGTGTATAGGTATTGCAAGTAAGTTAATAACGTAATAATAACTAGTAGAGTAGTTGCCTAATAGATTAACTCTAATTATATTCTAAGAATTACTATAAGGAAAGAACTATCTAGAGTAAGGACTGTGGTCCTTTAAATATATAACCGTACTCCTAGGAAACCCTCCTTATACGTAAGGTACGCATTATACATAAGGTACATAAGTTCCCTTCGTTCCTTTCGTCCCTTATATAGTATATTATATAACTTGCTTACTATTCCTCATTATATAGTTCTACTAGCTCCATACTAGACCGTGCTTATATTAACTAGCTAGCTTCTTCCGACTCCCTTCCTAGTAGTCGTAACATCGTACTTAAAGCGTCCGTAACACCGTCGCTCTTATAGATGAGCATATCGGAAGTTCTAAATTATAACCTCTTTACCCTCTTTTACCCCAGCCTAAGTAAGTATAAAGGTTTAAAAACTCTATTAAACGCGGCGTAGTGTATTAGCTACCTGTTATAGCTTAAATTACGTAGACTACTATTCCTAAGAACTTATATTATATCAACCGCGGGTAAAAGAGGAAGATTTATTAGAGGAAGGCTAAAGAGCCTTAATAGCGTCGCTATTAAGCTTATTATTAAGATAGTCTATATCGCTATTAAAATACCCGTTAGGGTGTCCGTTAGGGTGTCTATTAGGAGGTAGAAGAGGGCTAAAAGGGGTGCTAGATAAAGGATTTTACAAGTTATTAGATAGGGGCATATATATTCCACCGGCAGCGTCCATTACTTCTTAAATAGATAAAGGAAATAAATAGCTTTTAATTAGATCTAGTTATAAGTATTTTAGAATTAATTTGGGGTATAAGATATAGCGTTATAATAGAAGAGTTATCGCCTAATAAGAAACATTAATTTTGTATATAAAGGGCTCCTATAAGCTCTTAGACCCTTAGGGAGAAATTCCTTTTGGTGTAATATAATTGGTCCAGGAGTTTGCAGGACTCCACAGGACTAGGGTAAAGTAATCTTATTGGCTTAGGAGTTCGCAGGGCTTCACAAGCGTAGCGCTAGCCCTTAGCGCCACGCCGTGGCGCAATTTCTCCCCGGGGGTCTGATTTATGAGATAACCGACAGTAGCGCTGCAAAATGGTCGTGCATCCGGTGGCAGCCATAGGTAACTTATAATTTAATTTTGCTAGTGCGAATGGCTCTTGAGCGTCTGCCGCAGCGCGCTGTGCAGATACAACTGAAAAGCACTCCCTTCCCAACCGTATTTTCAACTTCAGCCGCAGCTGAAGCAGAGAGGGCTATCGACACGTTCGAGACCACACAGAGCTTTCTATTCCAGCCATGCTCACCGACTTTCTCATAGTGTTGTTTTAAGATCTGGAAACCTATCTACTGTGGGACAAGCTGCAGTATCGTACCGCGTTGGGATTCACCCACGCTAAACCCGCGATTGCGCGTTAGGATTAGATGGGCGTGCGATCGATGCACATATCAGTTCTCATAGGATTATCAGCGCGATAATGCCGTGTGGCGGATCGCAAGAGCCTCTTAAAGATTTAATATCTTCAACATCAGAACACCTACGGCAACGACCGGACTATGGAGGAAACGAAGGAAGCGGGATATGCAGTCTGTAATTTGTTGTACGCGGTAAGGAGGTGCGGGGTTGGAGATAGGAAAGCTGTTCGGGCTGAACGCTAGGGCGGGGACGAGCGTGCATATAGTAGGACTGAGTGTGCATGTACGAGCCCAAATAAGTATCAGTATTAAAAGCTTCATTTCAATTGCGGCTGAGCTAGCGTTACAGCAACAGATGTCGAAGCACCATGCCTTGAGCCAATAAGCACTTCCAGTGGAATGCATAAGAAGTCATAGAACAGTCTAGATTTCAGCGGGCCAACCTACGCATCCCGCGTCGAGATGCAACCAGCTTATTTCGTCACAAGGCATAAGTTATTCGATGTTATTGGGCAGGCAAGGTCTGTAGACGTAGCATTTGGCTGACTGTTGATACCACCGAAACATCGAGTTGAGTGCTTCTGTCAGCTCAGCGCAGCTTAAGTTATCGATATAATATGTGTCTATCTAGAAGTATCGCAACCTATCTTGTTGGACTGACGGGGTTGGATGGCTTATCAAGATCACGTGCACGAAGAGATGTTGGAGATATTTTGAAGACGAGCGAGTTATTTCGTCAGTTATCTAACGGATCTACATCTTTTATAGACGAACACTTAATTAAGTGCAGTCCCTATTCTTTTCTTAAGACTTGTCGCAGGTCCGTCTCAAATGATTGTTTTTTGGTGGAAGATCACCTGACTTTCCTTAGTAATCCAACACCAAAGCCCAGAAAGTTTGTCTCGTTCCCAGACCTTCTTGCCAAGGCTTACCTTGCCAAGCCGCTAGCCGCTTTTGGCAAGACCTTCGTTAGAAGGTCTAGTACACGGTTTGGATTTTTATTAGTCCCACGTGGGGCATTTAGGCCTATATACACCTACTTTAAGCTAAATTGTCTTAACTTTTATAGCTCCCTAAGCTATTCCTAATGGCTAGAATTACCAAATTAAACCTAGTGAAGAAGACTACGTTGCCCGATTTGCCTAATTCTAATTCGTTATCCCGTTATCGCGCCCGACGCCCCTAAGTTGTAGCAGCTGTACCTTTCCTACGACCACCGCTGCCCTCTTCCTATTATAGCTAGAGTACCCAAACTGACGAGCTAGCTTTAAATAAAAATTAAGGACTATAAGTCTTTTATTTAGAACGTAAAAGAGTTAACTTAATATTGAAATAGCTGTATAAGTACTACTAGGGTATTATAACTTTTATTAAGTATTAGTAGTAGTTCTTTGATTAACGTCTGATACGGATCCTATCTAGGCCCACGCAGACTACTCCGTCACAGGGGGAAAACTTGTGTATTTACAGGAAGAAAACCCTGCAGTTAGGTTGGGGGAGGAAAAACCCTATGAGCCACCTCAGTAGGATGAAAAACCCCGATTTGCCATGTCCGTCCGTAGCGGCGGCCCTGCGGGCCTACGGCTACGTCCTGTCTCCTTGGATGTTTTGAACTCCTTTTATTAAGTATTATATAACCACTTTTAGCCCTTCTAATTATAATACGCTAGAATAACGTGTAAATAGGCTATAAAAGGCAATATTTAAAGAGCTAGAAGTTAAGGAACGGCTTATAGTGTATAGTGATCGCTAGCTAGGAAGGCTCTATTAAGAACCTCTATATAAGCAGATAGAGTAAGAGTTGGAGGATCTTATGTGCTTAAGAGAAGAGAACGGAGTTATTATTCCTGGTAGGCTTAGACGATTTAACGCTAAAGAACTAGTTAAAAAGCTTAAGCTTAATACAATTACTGCTAATATATAGTGCCTTGCTCTAACGCTATAGAGCTTCCTTATAGCTTTAGTTTAGTAAAGGCTATATACTAATTCTTGTAATATTACGCCTTACTATAATAAGCTCTTTATAGTGTATGCAATCCTAGCGAATATATAAGCCCCTTAAGCTAGCTACTAGTTCTATACTGCTTTAGGGGTTTATTTATATAATATAGGTATTAAAAGAAGGTATATTACGCTTCTTTATAAGTTGGGAGTTATAATATTATATACCGGTCTTGCTAAAATACGAAAGGAACTAGAGGAAGTTAGTAGGGTATATACTTTTACACTTAAGGGTTTAAATAAGACGCCTCCGTTACTATAAGCGGAGGGTATAATTAAGGTATCTTAGCTATAGATCGCGTACTTAAGGCTTCTCGGTTACTGCTAGTGTAATAAATAGTAACTTTCTTATAGCGTATAATTAAGGCAACTGCTTTAAAAAACTAGAACTAGCTGACGGTTATATATAATAACTTTAACTAGAATAAAAGGGTTTAATATAAGACTATACTAAACACCAATAAGTACCTCTCCGCTACTACTTCTAAGCTTATACTTAACCCCAAGTTTCCATAATTTGGTCTTTGTACTTCTATACTTAAACCTATAAAATAGCTTACTTATAGCGTAATCTTTAATTATCCTAGTAACTAGGCAGATAGCTATACGGAATAGTACTAGTTATATTAAATTGCTAAGGCTATTGCGTATATAATACCAAAAGTTAAAGAGCTTAATATTATTGCAGACTTCTAGCCTAGTATACCTATTATAGATTGTCTCCTTCCATGAAAGCTACGCCACTTTATATTAGGTCCAATTTTAGAGAATAAGGGCACTCTAGAGGGTATATATAGTGTTCTTAGGAATATATTTAGTGGTAATAACGGCGAATATGGGTTTTAAGAGGGCTAGCTAGGGTATAAGGAAGGATCCTTTAATAATAGTAAATTAGTTTTAATTAATGGCGATTAGAAGACTATAGGCCTCCTCCAATCTATATAGCAAGAGCGCTATCTTAAAGAGCGTTACTATAAATAGCTAAAATAGTTTCTTCCTATGGCTAGATTGTTCCATTAGTAAACTAACTATATAGATATAATATACAACATTTACGGCAGACTATCCAACTACTTTAAATCGTTGGATTATAGTAAGGTTTATCTTAGCGCGTATTAGGGTTATAGGACGCCGTTCTATTATAAAGAGGAGGTTATAATTAAGTCCTTTAACGCCCGAATTACTGCCTACTTCCTTAGTCTTTTTCCTTAAAATATTAAGGACTAGGGTAATAAGGGGGTTAATAATTAGATTACCGGATAAGATATTAAAAGAGGTAATAAAACGGTAGTAGTAAGAGTAAGATTCCTTACTACCTTATAGCGCATTTAAGAGGAGTTCTTCTTGCCCAGTTAATGGTCCTGTGGTAATAAACTAGTTAATAAGGTATTTTAAAACTATATTCGATTTATATAAGATATAGAGGTCTACCTTATATTAAAGTTTGCTATTAAGTACACTAATATTAGGCTTATTAAACGGGTAATTGTTTGCTACTATTTTCTTTTTACTAGTAGTATAAAGAGTTAATATATACAGTTGGCTTTATACCTTACTAGATTACTTATAACTAAAGCCGCGGATTAAGTCCTCTAAAGATTATTATTTATTAGTATATTGGTTAATTATAGAGGCCAGCAAGATAGTTAGTTTAAGATAGATCGACTTAACAAACATTATAACCTTATTCTTAAGCTTCTTTTTTAAGGCTAACGGCGAACTAGTTTAGATGTAACGGAGTTATTTACTTAAGTATTACTTACCGCTAGTTACTACTTAGAGCTACGGTATGCTATAAAGGACGCGTTTAGCTAGTTTAATAGTATATATTATACGCTAGCTAACACAGCTACTAATATATATTATCTTGCGCTTAAGCTATTAACTACTATTATAAGGCGGCCTAGCGGATAAAAGAGTTACCTTAGCTATAAGGATATTGTTAATATTGGAACCTAGAGGCTCTTTAGGGGTTTAAAGGAAGGATAGCCTATAAAGCTACCTTCTAAATTAACCTTACCACAATTAGAACCTTCTAGAGCTAAAAAGTAAAGAATTCTAAAGTAACCAGCTTACTACGACTCGCTTATTAATAGCTTTAATATAAAGCTATAAGGGCGTATTTCTATAGTAAAAGGCCTTAATAATATTAACGTAGATAAGCCTAAGATAATACTAATTAATACCTTACTTAATAGAGCTGCACTTAATACCTAATTTTATAGACTTCCTATCTAGTTCTAGTATTCTATACGCGGCTATTATTTAGCTAATAAAGAATACTTTAATAAGATAAAGAATACCTATAAAAGTAAGCTTAAGCCTAAAGACCTTATGCTGGTATAGGATGTAAAGAAGGCAGAGGATATATTATAATAGTAAAAGCTACAGCTAAAATAGCAGGGCCCCCTCCGGATTAAAAGGTTATTAGAAAAAAAGTTCTATAAAATTAAGAACCTTAATAGTACTAAAATAGGAGGCGCCTTATATGGGAATTGGTCGAAACGGTTTTATATATAAGATCCCGAGGGGATTAAACTAGAAGACCGTATAAATAAAAGCAACTATAATATAGAAGAAGTCTTTGCAGAAGAAGAAGCACCTAAAGAGGAGGCTATAGCAGCGTCTCTTCCTTCTAACTGTACTACGATCTTACCGCGTCTTAAGGATTATATAACCCTACTAAAAAGGCAGTCTTTTATAAAGATTCTTCTATAAATAGGCTGTTACTTAGGATACCTATTACTATAAGTAGTAACTT
>Ga0307515_10023278_pt1 | contig 10865 bp, 1 predicted proteins | sample 17_EM_MG_FD_194513 | JGI IMG/M metagenome (GOLD analysis project Ga0307515, IMG submission 194513) | Populus trichocarpa ectomycorrhiza microbial communities from riparian zone in the Pacific Northwest, United States - 17_EM | ecosystem: Host-associated > Plants > Roots > Unclassified | place...
GCTCCCGTGTAGGACTTTAAGAAAGGTAATATAGTTTACCTAAATATATAAAACCTAAAGACTTAATAACCCTTAAAGAAACTAGACTAGAAGTTTACGGACCTATACTAAATTAAGAAGAAACTAAGCCTATACGCTTATAAGCTTAAACTACCGACTAAAATAAAAATATATCTAACGTTTTACGTAAACTTACTATAACCCTTAAAAAGTAAACCTATAACTCACGAAGTGCCACCGCTACCTTTTATAATTATTAATAACGGTAACGGTTCTTACTTTATTAACTTAATTAATAATATACAATAAAAAATATAATCTAAATAATTTGAACTTCTTATTAAGTGGGAAGGATATAAAATATAAACTTAGGAAACCTATAACCAGATTAAAACCAACGCGCCTTCCCTAGTAAAAGAATTCTACAAAAACCATCCTTCGCGGCCTGCTTTAGCTAGATGGATATGATATAAAGGTAAATAACTGCCACCTAATATAAATACACGAAAGACAATAGCAGGAAGCTTAAAATTAAAAAGAACTTAAAATATATTACGACGTTTATAATATAATTACGTAATATATAAGATATTAAGGAACTTTAACCGGCGGTTAAAGTTATCTAATTAGTCAGATTTACCTTGCTAAGACCTACTACGAAGATATTAGTTTGGCTTACCGCCTTAACTAAGCCAATAGCAATTTTCTATACCGGGCATAGAAAATCCTAATTGGCCTACTTAACGATTAGAACCGGTAAAACCCTATATTACTACCTAACGCGAAAACATAACACGCGATAAGTTATAAGTCTTAACTAAAATTAAATTATTTAAATTATTTGGACCTTTAGCTAAAAGGGGGGGTACTATAATAGGACTAGCCTAGTTATAGTAGGAATGTCTTAGTAAAATACTTAACAGATAAATTTTAACGCTTTAACCAAATTCTACCGAATTCTGCTAGCTTAATTGACTTCTGCTAAATTCTGCTAGATTAATCGAATTCTACCGAAGTCCGTTAAAGACCGCGTGCGTATATACGCACGCATTGACCACCAAGCCCCTAACTATTTAATTATATAATTCTCTTGTTATTCCCTTCTCTTTTTTACGCAACGTCTTATTCTTAGCGAGAGCTATATACCCTTAAATTTAGATAGAAATTATATCGTTTCTTTAAATCTTCTCTAAAGTCTCTCCGCGCCCTTATATATCCTTCTTCTTATTTAAAACGGGGCTAAGATTAATTACGTAATTAAGATAGACTGGGATATTCTACAAAGTATACGCGGTTTAGTAAGCCTAAGAATACCGCATTATTTGCTATTATATTATGTAGTCCTTAGGGGACACAAAACTATTATTAAGGTTTTATTTAAACATGGCGCTAAAACCTATATCTCTAGCTTTAAGGGTAATATTATATAGCTTAAATATGAGATATAACGGAGTATTAAGAAAATGGGAGCAGTAATAGGTGCATCCTATTAGCTCAGAAACAGTTAGTAAGAATATTCTTATTCCGATAACTACTATTAACTTATTATAATTATAGGCAACCCTTTAAAAGTTCCATAGCATTAAAAAGGAAATAAGATTTCGTTTTAGTGTAATCTGCGTAAAAATACTAAAGGGGTAGGAGGAAATAGCAGTTTGATAAAGCTTTTACTAATTTTAACAAATTATAATTACTGGTTGCTTAGATAACTTTAAGTAGTTTCCTAAAGCTTAATTTACTAAACTATACTTTTATAGGCGTGTCTCCAATATATTATCCGCAAGTTATCGCTAATATAGAAATCAATACTATACTAAGGATCGTTAAAAGCGTATAGCCTACCTTTATAGATTCCTATTGTTTAGAAGGCCCAGTACTAAAGCACCGTTTATTTTTTAGTTGATATATCTCCGAATATCTAACCGGCCTCTTCTATTGTGCTAGTATATAAAATAGAATATAAGTATGCTATATATAGGAGGTTAAGAGGTTATAAGAAGTCTATACCTTACGTAGTAAATCTTTATACGTAAGACTAATACCTATTATTGGGAACACTAATAACCCTAACCCCTCTCCGCTAGCTTACTTTATACTTATGCCTTAAAACAACCTAGTAGGGCTCTACCGGATTCTAAGCCTTAAAAGCGGCATTTTTTTAGAATATAAACTCTAGCAGTCTAGATAAAAAGCTCCGATTAATTAGGGCAAGATATTACTAAAAAGCCGCTTGTATTCCAAGCTGTGCTATATTAGTAGCACTCTGTAAAGATGTCTTGGCTAATTTTTAGGGTCTATATAATTTCTATGCCCATTTTAGCTTCTCCCTTAATTAATTTACATCTATATCTCTCCAGTCCCCTTTCTAAAAAGGTCCGTATAACTACTATTTATAAATATCTTTTAAGCATACTAATAGGAGTAAAAGTAAGTTGGGACAGGGCAAGTTCGTTTTCTTTATAAGCTATAAAATCTTAAACTATGTTATTTAGTTAGCAAAGAGCCCCTTTTTATAGTTATTAGACGTAGAGCTTTAAGTGACTTTCTATTTACATATAATTATTATATTGTTACTCTGGAATTAACTAGACGTTTATTACTATTACTAATCTTTAGTCCTATAGACGTCCCGTATAAATACCTAAACTTATCCGCAATAGATAAATTAATAAAATAACTGGAGATGTAGGAAAATAAATATATTAATAGTTTAGTATGCTAGAGAAGTAGATATAAACGCTTTATTAAACCCTATTTACTAAATACGGACTCTATCTATAAAGTATACATATTATTTTCTACCTTATTTACTCCCTTTAGAGTAGTGGATATCCTAATTCTAGTGTTGTCCCAAAGGCCTAAGTAAAATAAAGAATATAAAGAGATATATATTATAGCATTACTTTTATAATTATTTAGAAACTGCCGACTAAGATAGGAAAGAGGCAATAGTACTAGTTAAGAGGGGGTTAGTAGTATATGCTGTATAGGACTAGAAATTAGGAATAGCGTTACTTTAAGGGTCTTACTAGGGAAGTAGGTTTAAAGGGCTATCCTAAAGTACGCTAGTAATAATACTAAGGTCGGAGTATGTTGTATAATACTTATCTTTACCGCTAGGCAACCCTAGTACGCTAGACTTTATTAGCCACTATTAAACCTAGTATATAATATACGTGGAATTAGTCTATAGATCTATAGGTACTAATAGATTAGTCTCGTACTATTATTTATAGGTAGACCCTAGTTGGCTAGGGATAGAGTTAGGAAACTAATTCTAACGTATTATAGAAATGCTACTATTATTAATTTAATAACATCTATTATTATTAAAATTTTAAGTAGTTAATAGTTTTCCTCTCTGGTCACCGCTGGTACTATTAGATGTCTACTATAGGACGTTTACTAATACTTTACTATTACTTAGCTGAGATATACTAAATATATAGACTGTTTTACCTGCTCTTAGCTTACCTAGCTAGGTTTACAGTAGTATAACATATCTATTTTTAAGGTACTTTATAGCTATATAAGCTCCTAGTAATATATTAAGTCGCAAAAATGTTATAGTTTAGTTAGCTGTTCTCTATATTAGAGCACATAAAAGATCTAAGCTATTTACCCTTATCCTTTTTAAAGCTAAAGGTAGTAAAAGATAAGTTATTATATTATTGTTAAAGCCCGGATCACTATAAGAGATATATCCGCGAGGATATCTATTATTTCCTATAAAAACTCCGTTAGAAACTACCGTAAGTTATTTATTTTAAGCGTATGTAAGCCCCGGCCTAAATAGAAGAGTAGTAGAAAAAAGGTAAAAGATTAAATGCATAATAGTAGGCGAAGTATAAGAATTAGTAAATCTAAATTAGTTTGAGGCTCGCAGCGTATTTAAAGATATATCTATTCTTACTAAGGTATATTACACTTATATAACTATCTAGTAAGGATCCAACTCTGTCGCTTTAGGCAGAACAGCTAAGAGCAACGCTAAACCGTATATATTCTATTTCCTCCTTTATTCTAACACTCTACTACTATTTAAGATTATTTTTAGGAAGATATAGTAGTTAAATCACAGAAGAGAGTTCTTGGCTTAATTTGAAGCTTAATGTACACTAAGTAGGCACTTAAAATAATGGCTACTAATTTCCCCGCACGTAGACCAACTTGCGTACTCTTTTGTTTATATAGATACAATTAAAGCCTTATATAAAAAGGAGTAGATTAGTAAATATTAAACTCGTAAAGGTAATTGCCTTATTTATACGAGCCTGTTATAGGGCACGCATTTCAGCCGAGGCCTTAGTTATGCGCGGTTCGCACCTTATATTTATATAGAGGCTTAGCAAGAATTTAGTGTTTAATATTGAATATTATTAATATAAAGAGATGGACTGACGATTATTAGATTACTATAATAATCTACTATCTCACTGTTTTGGACATAGTGAAGAGTACCCTTAATTTCTCGAAATATTAAATTATTAATATATATAACCTAGCTTATGAGCAGTAAGTAGAACGACTAATGCGAATCCTTAGGGGCTTACCCTACATTTATCCTACACAAGGACTATTAATTATGCGCGTTTATTGGATTTGGGACGCCAGTGTTAGTTTAATCTTAGGGCTATAAATGGACTCTAATATATCTAAGTATAAATAACAGTTTAAAACACAAAATAAGTAGGCATTTTAAAGTGAGTTCTGCAAATTCTAATTAATATAACTATTATACTAAAGAGATTATTATTCTAGGGTTATAGAAATCCGCCTAGCCGAAGCTTATAAACCAATTCTTAGTACTAGCCACACTATTAGTTCGATTTATGCTCTCTATCGTTTATAGGCAGGCTAAGAAACGTAAGAAATTAATATAAAAATCTATTACGGCACTAACTCTTCGTGATATAGTAGTATTTCTTCTTCCTCTTCGATTGGTAGACTAAAAAAACGTAAGAAATCAATCTAAGAAGCTCTTTTATGGCACTAACTCTTTATAAGGAGGTAGTACTTATTCTCCTAGCATTAACGCGAAGCTGCTATCTTTATTTGCCCAAGTAAAGACGTATTTAATAAGTCGCTTTTATTAGAAAGTCCTTAATAATAAGATTATAATATATATTTTTGCCTCTCCTTTTAGTGACACCTTTATACTTTATAGCTTTAATTAGCGCCTTAAATGTTATTTTTAGAAGGGTTCTAATAAGTTTATATTTTATCTAAATTTAATTTTGTTTTAAAAGCCTATTAAAAGGAGTTAAACTTACGCGCCTAGTAGCTACCTGGCTAAAAAGCTATATAATTTACGTAGTACTATGTGCATTAAGCAACTATAAAAAAATAATATATCAGTTATTGTTAAAACTATTCCCACTCCTCGGTCTATATGGCTGCTAAAGATTTTTATCCTACCGAAATTATTTTAATATATATGGGCTGACTATCTCGGACTAATTAGTAAGGGAGTTAGTTATAAAAACAAACTGCTAATTATTCTATGTATGAAGGATGGATTGGTATAGAGCCAGATTTTAAAGGTTTTTAAAGAAAAGACAGGAAAAACTTTAAAAGAGTGTAGACTTTAGAGCCGGTACTAAAGGCTTCTATAAAAGTATTATATTCTTAAAAGGTGGATAATAAATAAAGACAGAACTAAATCCTTTCTCGTTTATTAATTAATACTTAAAAGTATTTCTCTAGATAGAAGAAGAGTAAAGAGGTAGGGTAAATGTAGTACACTATAGAACAGTAGTAAACAACTAGGCATGCCTTATATACTCTAACTAAAACTTAGCAAATTATAAGATAACTAAATTAATTATATACGTAGAATGTATAGCATATACACTTATAAATCTCTCTTTTATCCTTATAATAAGAGAACCTGCCTCCCTATATAATAATTACATACTTACTCTTTTATAAATCGCTGTTGGCGAACGTTTATAAGCACCTCCTACGATTACGTAATGGCAATATCCTCCACCTTATAGATTCCCTCGTATTACCGTAATAATCACTAACTAGTATATAACACCGTTAATAGTTTTTTTATAAGATATGGAATAGCTTTAGCTATTATTAGTATAAGGTATATATCTCTACAATTTTATATTTATATACTTTATTTAGGGACTTATACTAATTTAATCTTATACTATAAATAGCTTTATACTTTATTATCTTCAATATCTATAATACGATACCTTTTAGTAATTATGGTATGCGGTATAAGATAGGCTGGTCTAGGTAATTTTTGAAAAAAGTCGTCCTACTGTTAATTGCGGTAAAGAAAACGTTGCTTAGATACCCTACCCGTAGAAGCTCTACTATAGATATAGATTTTAATTTCTTAAAGAATTTTAAAGCGCTTTTGGTCTATCAATCTAAATAAATAGGTGTTAAGGAGCCTGCATTTAAAAAACCAGATAAGGGTTTAATAAGTTTAATTAATATTAAACTAATGGCTCTAATATTATCTGCTTTATTAAGGCTCCGTTATAATATACTATTGCTAACATTTGCTTCTCTAGGTTTAGTTTAAGCTTTAGAGTATTGTATAGAAATATACCAAGCTTAATATTTCCTGTTCGTAAGACAAGGGCGTTTTTTATACTTAAAAAACCGTACTAAATACCTAACTTATCGTGAATAAAATAAACTCTGGTTGAAACCTAGGGAACTTACAAGTTAAAGAATATAAAGGGCCTTTAAAATTTACTTCTTTACAAATTGCAGCCAGCTCGTAATCTCTAAAGGTAATTAATAGGCTTGCTTAAATTTCTCCTAGCGTTATATCAATATATAAATGCTTATAAATTACGTAAAGATCCTAGGAAATAAAAGCTTCTTTAAGAGAAATAATATTTAGGTGTTTTACTAGTATAAGCGTAATTTGGTTCCGACTTTAGTGCATTATAAATCTCTATTTAATTATAACTGCTATAAATTTGGAGTTATTTTTATGCGTAATTACACACGGGCCTACTTGGTCTTCGTTAAGTATCTTATAGTACTTTAGCTAAGGGGATTTATTCTATAGAATTAAGGCCTTTAGCTAGGGCAAAGCTAGAAACAAACTTTTAGAGTTAATAGCAATAGGAAATTTAGGTAAAATGTTTCCTCTAGTAAGAAACGATCGTTTTAGAGGTTTGGCTTAATAGGTCTTATTAATTAAAAGCCTAAGGAAGAATATAGCTCTCCTATCTAAATCTATACTCTATTACATATTTATAAACAAAGCGTAAAGGATATTTTATAATTAATTATGTTTATCTAATTATAGAATATAAATATAAATAACTATACCTGCCGCTGCCGTTTTAACGGCGGCCACGTTGCCTTATAATCTTTACGCTTACGGTATTAAAGCCTAGTTATATTGTATTTAGAATATAAAAAAGCTCTAGGAATATAATGGTCTACTATCCCAAACTAAGTATTAAGCCTCTATTGTTTTATAAACCACTCTATACTATATAGGAAGCCGCTAAGTTTTTGGTAGTTTAGCTCGTCTATTCTTAGGGAAAGAGTAATTATATTACGTAGGTGTCTAATATAGAAAATAATCTGTTTACTATATCGTTGGCACTATAAGTAGATGTCTTCTTCTCCTTTAAAAACAGCTAAAAGGCCTCTTTTACTAGTTGTCTTACTAGTAAACTCTAAGGAAGACGAGAACAGCTTAGTTAGGGTATATATAATAGCATAACTATTATTTTGGCAATGTATAACTCCTTTATATCTATAGAACCCGTTCTTATAATATAGTAAGTAATTTAACTCTAAATAGAACGAAGATATAAGTAGTATTAAGACTACTTCTTCCTATTTAGACTTTCCTAAGGGTTAGAATTGAACTGCTCTTTATAGGTTATCCATTTACGTAATATCGTTAAGCCTAAGTACTTATTCCACTTTAATATTTAATTAGAAGTAATCTTGCCTTAAATTTTTATTAAGACTATTATATATACCTTACTATTGTTTTTAACCATTTATATAGGAAGAAAGTAAGTTATAGATACTTTTTACCCCCTATAGTAGGAATTAGGATAGAAATTGGCATAAAAATCGGGATATTATATTTGGCTAAGGATCTAATATTATAGTCCTTAGAGAAAGAACTATATCTAGAGATTATGTGGGCTAGATATGCTTACTTTCCTATAAACTAATTCCGATTAGATTATTATATAGCAACGCACCATCCTTAAAGGGGCCAATTTTTAGATCTACTTAGGGAAATAAACTTATATAGTTAGCTTAAATATATTACTAAGCGCTAAATCTTACATTAGAGCGGCTAAGGTAGCTCTTACTCTATAAAAGAATTAGTATAAGCTTTAAGTATTCTTAGAAATACTTACGCTTCCTATACATTAATTTCTCTTTCTCACTTATATCCTTTACCTTAATTAGGATTCTATATTTAATAAAGAAGTAAAAGAAGGGAATATAGTGTACTAAAACCTATTTTATACGCATTATAATTTACAAAGATATACGCCTAATTAGTTAAAATTAAAGTAGCGATAACTGCTACCTTTTTGCCTAATAGCTGTAGGTTTCTAAATATTTGTTATTTACTAAATATCTCCTTTAGTAGGGATTCTAGAGCAATTATATTATAGTAGCCGTTAGACCTCTAAGCCTTAATAAGCTTTTTAATGTCGCCAAAAATGGATTTCTTTTCCTTTTGCTTTGCAAAAAATCTCCTTATAATAGATTTAAAGTTCTTATTACACTGTGTAACGTCCTATAAGTAGAGACCTATATTAAGAATAATTAATCCTCCTAGTAATTTAGTTATTATTCTACTTAAATTTAGTATATCTCGTTCTTACTAGAGCTTATACCTATAGTTAAATTAAAGAAATCTTATAATTTGTATTTGGAACCTAAAGTCTTTTATAAGAGGATAAGGAACTCCAGAGAAACTACCCCTCTTATCCCGCCGCTATTAATACCAAGAATTCTAACCCTATAAGTTAGTGGTTTAATTAGTGTAGTAAGGAAGCTAGATCTGTAAAGAATACATTCTAATATAATAAACTTGTATTTAGTACCGAGTATACCTTTGCTAAACGTTTTAATATAAGTATTATATACTAAATAACTATAGCTAAGTATGTGTTGCCCGCGGGATACGCATAAAATAGTAAAGGTATGTTTTACTAGACTTTAAAGTCGACTAGATAATTCTGGTAGATTAAGCTATACTTATATACGACTCTACGGAGGACGTATTATTGTTTTCCCTAGTTCATTTTTATAGTTTTCGGAAATTGCAGTAGAACTTCTCCTCTATTTTTTAAAATTGCTTTAAGGCAAGCTCTTTAACGTTATAGACTAAATTAAAGGCTTTTAGGTAGGACTGTCTGTATAGCCGTAGGAGAATTTTAGGTGAAAATACTGTAATATCTTTAGTAAGAAAAAAAAATTTAATGTTTAGGGGAGCTTATAAGGGGCACTATAAGGATAAGTGTTTAAAAAGAGGCTTAAAGCAATGTACGTGGTAATATCTTTGTATAATGTAACATATTTAACGCCTATTTGTAAGAAGTTTTAGAGGTGGTTTAGTAATACGCTATTATAAATTATATACGTTCTTATAGCTATAATGGGATTAAACGCTTTAGTAATAGTCTAGGTTATATATCTTAAGCAAGCTTAATATAACCCTTTAAAATAGGTAGCTAAGAAGAGCTAATAGAATCAACGGCGAGCATTCCTAGAAAGGTTAATTTCTTTTATAAGCTGCTTCTTTAATAGACGAATGCAGGCCGAGGGCGAGAGCTTTTTATTAATTAGAAAAACGATAATTAAAGGAAATATCGCCTGGATATAAGAATTCGTACTAATAGTTTGTATTACTTATTAATTATAAGCTCCGTTACTTATAGAGAATACTAAAATAAGCCTTAGCCGGATATTTTTAGGTAGGTTTAAAAAAATATCTAAAGCGGTCCATTATATAAGCTAGCTAAGGAGTAGGTCTATACTATTAAAGTCGTCTATAAAAATTACGAGAATACTATACTGCGGTAGAATAATATAGGTAAGGGCCATGTTAAGCGCTGTTTAGGTATTTGCGTATAGCTATATAAGTAAATACATTGTTATTTTATGGCAAGTTAACGATGTCTACTTTAGCGGAAGTGTAACTTTAGTATTTCTATTAGTAAAGAATATAGGGTATTCTGCGTGTATTATTATATTATCTATATATATATTTACTATGCCTCCGGATTAATTTCTTTTAGTATTATTATAGGGGAAAAGAAAACGCAACGCCGTATCTTTATTTCTACCCATTTTGCTATAAAAAAAAGACTATTAATAGTGTCTGTAAATGTGGTTTTAAAAGTTTATCTACTAAGTGCCGGAAATAACTAGTATCGCTAATTATAAGGCTGTTAGAACTGGCAATTTACAGCTATAAGATATAATCACAGAGAGATATACTTACTATAAATAAAGAGAAAACTAGAATATTTAATATATATAGTAGGGGTAGTAGTTGTCACAGCGACGCAGTTAATCGAGGCATAAGCGCCGTTTAGAACGTATGCAAGCCTATATAATTGGATTGTCTACTAATAAGGATATTAAACTAAGGAGTAGAAGGAGGTCGTGGAAAGAATATGTCTATATATATAGAGCTAAGGCGTAAGCGAACCCCCCTAACTAGGCCCTATCCGGTTACGCACACTAGTGCCGTAATATTACCCCCCCCTTTAAAAAAGCTTGCCCTCGAGCTTTGTTCTCTAGGTATAGTTGTACTTAAGGAGAAAGAGGCCTGTCTTCCTAGTGGTCTTTAAAGCTATCTTCCGACTCCGCGTCTAATATAACCTCGT
>Ga0307515_10023279_pt1 | contig 10865 bp, 11 predicted proteins | sample 17_EM_MG_FD_194513 | JGI IMG/M metagenome (GOLD analysis project Ga0307515, IMG submission 194513) | Populus trichocarpa ectomycorrhiza microbial communities from riparian zone in the Pacific Northwest, United States - 17_EM | ecosystem: Host-associated > Plants > Roots > Unclassified | place...
GCAGCCTCTTGCAATGGGGAGTTGGTGCAGAAGACGATACGAGTCGACGCGGCGAGCGTTGGGGCGATGAGGGACTCGGGACCGATTAAGTAGCCGACACGCCAACCTGTGCATGCGAAGGACTTTCCTGCTGAGAGGACGGTGATTGTTCTGTCCCACATTCCAGGGAGGTTGCAAAATCGGACATGCGGTTTGTTGTCGAAGACCAGGCAGTCATACTACAATCACCGATCAGAGAGCACCAGAGAGCACTATGCGGCGACTGGTACTTACCACCTCGTCGGCCATAACCAATAAGTTGTGCTCCTCTGCAACGGCGGCGATACCTTCCAGCTCCTGCTGAGTGAAGACCTTCCCGACAGGGTTATGTGGTGTATTGACGATGATCATCTTCGTCTTAGGTGTGACTGCCCTCCGAAGTTCGTCAAAGTCAATCGTCCAATCGTCCGATGTTGATTTGGCTTGCCCAGGGGGAGGCGGATGCAATGGAACATAGACTGGGACACCATGATTGAAGGTAATGGAGGGGAGCCATTGATCGAAGAATGGCTCGAACATGATCACCTCATCACCTGGTTCTAGATATGCAACGAAGATAGCATACTGGCCTGTCATCTGAAAGTGAGAGACACAGAAGTTAAGAGCGCGACAAGAATACCTTCGTTTGCACCACTGGTCACTAGGATCTCGGTGTCAACGTTCAATGCCCTTTTGAAGTCCGCAGAGTAGAAGTCGCGAATCGCTTCCCGCAGGCGGATGCGGCCCTTGGGGTGAGAATAATGATTCGCAGGGACTGTGGCGAGTGCAGCGTCTGCAGCCTTTTGTACCCATTCTGGGGGTCCAAAGTTCATGTAGCCTTGCCCAAGGTTGATACAGTCTTGTGGAAGATTGGCGGCGCTGAATCGCAGGATAGTCAGATCCACAAGGGAACTATCAGAACACCTTAAACATACTTGAAGATGGACCACACGTCGAGAGACATGGCGCGTCCTGTGGACATACGAGAGGAGAGTGCGATTTCCACTTTTCGTCTAGGCTCATCTACGGTGCTTTGCGTAGCCATGGTTCTTGTGAAGTTGTAAACGGGACGTGATATGGTACGACAAAGACGTGTTACAGAATATAGGCGGTGGTTCATTCGATATTGGGCTAGATCCGATTAGCGTCTACAAGCCGTCCGGTGGGCAGAGAGGCGTATCGGATATCTATTCTGCCGCCCAGAGACTAGAAAATGGAACAGAGGTCAGGCAGTTTATGGAAATGACCGGATGTGAGGAGGTCCAGGGTGCTTGCCGGCTGCTAACTGCCGGAATCATGATTGTTCTCCACATGATAATACGGCTCGATCGTTGGCCGGATTGTTACGGTCTCTCTCATAATTGTAAATAAACCCTCTGTTCCCTTCTGAATCGAATTGATAAGCTTCTCGGGCAGTCTTCTAGCCGGTATCAGAACGTCGATTACCAAATCAAGAAGGAAGTCCGTTGAGACAGCGCTCGACGTCGTAAGCGATCAGCGATCAGACGCGATGGGCTGAATGGGCTGTGGCACGACCCGTTGAGCCGGCCGGAACTCTGCCCAACTTGGTATTCGGTTTTGTCGTACTATTGCATGCATACCATTTGCTAGTTGTCGTGCTTCCTTCTTGGCTTATGTTCCTCTCCAAGGAACAAAGCGAAGACGAGTTGGTCCTGACGTCGTTCTCTCCAAATATTCGTGGTTCTTTCGTAAAGGCATCAAAACACCAAAGCCTGTTAATTTACAGGCTTTGTTCGACTTTGTAGGTCATGTCCGTCGAGCAATCTCGCACACTTGGGACTATAGAAGAGTAAGCAAGTCCGCCTTTTAAGTCTATGCAAGGGCGTTCGGTGAGAGTAGTGCTGATCGTGGAACTCTAGGTCTGGCCTTTCAGACGCTCAGCCTTCACGCAGTCCCAGCGATATGGGAACGGACTCACATCCTCATTCGCGTGACTCGGCACACGAGGAACAGGAAGACTCAGATGATGAACCGTTTGTTTACCCAGGTTCTTCTGAACCTCACATAGAGGACATACCGGCGCATCCTGTGGCTTCAGCAGAAGAACCTCCATTCGTCCCTGCACCACGTCCATTGAGGCGTCCTGTCGCCAGCCCAGAACAATTGGAAGGAATCTACTCAGCTACCGCCGCCGGTGACCTATTTCTTCTGCAGACCCTCTTCCAAAGCGCCCTCGCAAGCGGAGATCTGGAAGCGTTTGCACTGGCAAATTCGGCGACCTCGAGGACTGGATTAACTCCATTGCATGCTGCTGCGAGCCGAGGACATTTGGAGATCGTTCAATGGTGTATGTTTGCCATTGCTCAGTACGATAAATCTTAATTCCTGCTCCAGTGATCGAAAATTGTGGAGCAATGCCAGACTTGGAGGACAAGGAAGGAGAGGTCAGCTACTGTGTCAGTTCATTTGCTCTGTGATTTTCTGATCTCTCAGCTCTCAGACCGCTCTTCATAAAGCCGCTCTCAACGGTCATTTAAACATCATTGAATTTTTGCTAGGCCATCTTCACACGAACAGAGCGGATGTCCATGCGCAAGATGGTGACGGTTGGACAGCCTTACACAACGCCTGTTCAAAAGGATACCTGGACATTGTCAGATTTCTTTGCGAATATGGCAGAGCTGGTGAAATAATGAACCGTGAGGATAATGCCACCACTCGGGGAGTAGACAGCAAGAGCAAAGGTGGATGGACGCCCTTGAGTATGCCAGTCTTTTGAAACTTCCCAATGCAAAACTGACTTGAAGTCAGTGAACGCTGCATCCAAAGGCCACCTTCCCGTTGTTCTATACCTTTTGGCGAAGCAACACGCCAACCCTCTAGTCCGCAATAATTGGGGTGAGACTGCATATGACATTGCAGCGGCAGTCTTCGAAGTATGGATCTGCGAAGTCAGTACTTACTTTTGTCTAATTTAAAATCTAGCTCAGTGCCCTCCGTAGGTATTACAGAAGGCAGAGGCGGAACGTTGGCGACATCCGCCCGCCACGTATGACCCTCTGGCGGTCCACATGACCGTCCCTCTTATCTTACATGAGAACCAACACCTAGACGTACGCTTAAAGACTCTTGCCACATCTGGTGGGCGACCTCGCTTCACCACGAGTGGCCTCGGTCGGAAGGGCAGGCACGCTCCGTTTGAATTGCGTTTGCCTCCTGACGAGGACGGAAATAAGCGCAATACCCCTTCATGGAGAAGTGACGTGCAGCTACCCTTGCGGGAGGACCCGTTTACCCTTCCAAAGCCGAAAGCACCCCGCGAACCGTCTTCAAGAGGCGAAGGTGCGGAACGAAGTCATTTCTGGTTGTGAGTAGTCGGATAACGAGATCTTTGTTGGGTTATTGAGCTTGATCTTAGATCAGACTGGACGGTGGATCTCACTCATCCCCGTGTCGACGTCAGCGAGGGCTGGCAGTATGCTCGATCCTTTGACGACCCAGACGAGCGGTGGACGGCAGAACCACCTCCACCCCTCGAACGCATTCTCTCTGGTGGTGCCAGTGTGCTCACTCCCGCCTTGACGGGCTCTGGTGGGCCTTCCTCGTCAATGGCAAGCACATCGACTGGAAGAGGGCGAAGTGGGAGCGGAGGTGCCGTCGCCCAAATATCCGAACATCTTCCTGCGACCTCGTGGGTTCGGCGCAGACGATGGGTACGGGTTATGAGGCGGAGGCTTGACATCCCGCCTCTCACATTCCTCGAACCCGATGGTGGAAGGTACTACCTTAGCACTGATGGTGAACTTATCCTCGCTCATGGGCAGGAAGATACGAATATGGGCGGTGGCGTCGGCAGCTACGGCAGTGACGGAGGACAAGAGATGGGCATTATGAACACAGGCTTCGGCTCCCACAGTCAAGACTATGTATCGAGGGCTCGGTATCTGGCCGGAACGCAGCGTGGTACAGATGCTCTTTCCAATGATGCAGAGGGCAATTTGAGTCGAGCGGATTTGAAGAGGTCTATCGGAAGATTGGAACGAGCAGTACTGGAACTTCGATCTGGTATTCTTGGTATGGTGAACCCATTCTACCAGGTGTATTCATTCTGATATTCGTGATTCGTGGTCAAAGGTGACGAAGATGCGGAGCGGAGAACTCAGGCAGAAGTGCTCCTCAATGCCTACAAGTCCGTCATTTTTTATCCTCATTGATCCTTTCCAACCCTCATTCTAGTCGTGAATTAGAGCGATTACGACACAGGGCCGGCTTAGCTACAACCTTTAGCGGAATCAATGAAGCGGAAGAGGAGGACGAAAGCTCCTCTGACGAGAGTTTCCACTACCCCACCGCCTCTTCGCCCACATCCACGGCCCGGGCAGCATCAATTCGCTCGCACGCGACCAACGATTACTTTAACTTGGGCGCGTCTACTTCTAGAGCTTCTTCGTCGCGAGGGGGAACCGCCGATTTGACTCCCCAGCTCTCACAAGCACCCGAGTTCAGGGTCCCGACTCACGAAGCGCCTCAGAAAGTGACTCCGCGATGGACGCCACCGGCCCCACACTCGATGCAACCAGTGTGGGAGAGGGACGACGCGGCACCCGACTGTCGGAACTGCAAAAGAAGGTTCTCTTTCTTGCTGCGGAAACATGTGGGTACCACAAAAAATTCAGATTAGCAAATGAATATTCACTGTATCATTCCAGCACTGCCGAAAGTGTGGCAAGATCTTCTGCGACCGATGCTCGTCCCATCGGACTTTGCTTGATCCCTCGGACGTTGTTCAGGACCCTTTATACCCCGGCGCGTTTATGTATCCATCAACAGTCCATCGAGTTTGTGATACCTGCCATGAACAAGTCACCGCCAATGTACCCGGTCAGTTCCAAGGCGTACGCGCAGGGTCCTTGGAGAGAATCGTGGTCGAGTCTGCATCGCTGCTCAGAGTTCCGCGTAATAGAGAGGACACGGCTTCGCAGATTAGCGACCTTGCTGAGTAAGTGCAGGGACTCAACCGAACCCGTAGTAAAAGCTCACCTCTATTTAGTTGCCCTGTTTGCAACCAGAATCTTGCTGAGCTCGGGCCTTCCGCAGTACAACAGGCACACGTTAAGAACTGTCTTGATGGCCCAAGCGAAGGGCCAGGCGTTCACCAAGCCGGCAGGTATCTTGTCTATAAGTTGCCCGCCGGGAGTGCTTTAATTGGTGTAGAATGTGAGTCAAGGTGGCACGCAGATACCTCGAGGATGTTACTGACGAGAAGTTCAAGGCGTGATATGCCTGGAAGAGTTTATTAAGAATACTGACGTTGCACGACTGAGTTGCTTCTGCACGTTCCATAACAGTGAGACTCAAGGATACTCTTACCACCATTTTACTTACCTTTTGCTCTTAGCATGTCTTTCTGCTTGGCTTCAGAGGGGTCGCAATTGTCCAGTGCATGCCAGGGACACATAAGATCAACATATGGATGGTATCTGGGTATAATTCCTACTGTCGTATATATTCAGGCGCGTTAGGATGTATGTAGCGCTATGCTCTCTTGCAATAATGATAATTTGGATATTGGAGTCATGGACCAGGTCCACTCCCAGAAAGATTACCCTTCCAGATCGGAGTTCTTTTCCGCAATTAAAGATCACCCACCCACCTGAACTGAAACTCACGAAACAGGAGACTAGCGCCTGCTTGAACGCTCGACCACACGCAGAACGCTACCCACGGCTCCCATATATGGTTCTGGTCACAACCAATCATGCAGAATGATTTACTGTAGGTCATGCTGTCCAACTTGAATGAGACCTGTTCATGTAACAGCTATATTCGCATGACAAGTTTACAAGTTTTCGTCTCACACCCATCGACCAGAAGGATGGGATAGGAGGATAGGACGCCTTCTCGCCGGGAGGCACATCATATTTGCAACGGCCCGCTGGACTGATGATAAATAGTTTTGGGACAATATCATGGCAGTAGAGGCCGCCGGGGGTCCTCTAGAAATAGAAAGGGGTCGACGAAAAGAAGCACGTGCCAGTGGTTTATCCAAGCACGTTTTCACTACTTCCTAGTAGAGGCAAACTTCTCGATGTGGAGAGCGAGGGGTGGGGCACCCCGCAAGACCGCCATTGGGCCTGCAAAGTCCGCCCTGCAGATCCCCCGCACAGCGTTGGTGAACGAAAGGGGACCAGATGCTGTTCCACGAATGGGTTACGTCAGCCCATTTACTGGTGATATGGGAAGAAGAAAAACGAAACTATGCTCACCATTGACGGAAATCGGCCCCTGTGCGAACTCGACTTCTTTTTGGACCAATCCAAGAAGGTCAGGACGACGCAGACATACTTGGATGTTACCAACAGGTGGCACGGGTACCACGTTCTCTTTGATAACCTTAAACGGTCCCTTGATCATAGGGGGGTACACGAAGTCCTGTTTCCCCTTCGCATAATCGTAGGTACCAGCAATGGGTAATGAGATGGTAGTGCGGGAAATGTGGATGCGAACATCAATCGAAAGATTGGGAGTGGGGTACTTTAGTGCAGCCTGCAGGTCGTCGTACGCCCATTTCATATCATCTATAGAAGGGAATAGAACGTTAGACCATGGATAGTACCCAAATTGCAATATGAACCTACCACGATGCTTGACAGACCAAATGAAAAGGACGCGACGAACAGGTGACTCGTTTCGTCGGACCGCGGAAATAACGTCGAGCAAAAGAGGGAGGGTAAATGAGACACCCGACCCACCCGCAAGGAGGACGACCGATGAATAAGAATTGACTGACGGTGGCCGACCATACGGGCCATCCACAAGCACGGTAACAGCCTTGTGAGGATACGAAACAGCATAATCACAGAGATGGCGCGTAAAACCATTCATGGCGCGTATGACGAAGACGAGTGGTTGGTTCTTATATCCCTGAGTAGTGGGCCTGCGAATGCTTGCGATTGTGAAGGGGTGGGACTCGAAGAGTATGGTGGAAATACCCGGGAGAGTAAGGAAAACATGTTGGCCAGCAGACCAGTTGATGTGACGGTTGGGGAGGGTAATGCGAACAGCGTCGTTGGTCACAGGCTCGATGACTGCTTTGAGTGGTGTGGGGCCTCCGCGATTGATAAAGATGAGTTTGAAGAGTCGACACAGACGATCGAAGGCCGGGAAACCCGTGGCCACCCAGATGTAAATACCCATCCTATACAGGGCAATTAGCAGCCTGTCAAAGACCAAAAAAAATTAAGACACATACTTTGGTTGGTGGAGGTAAGAGGATACAAGGTATATTGCTACCAGGCAGATGTGTAGGATCAAGAAGAACTCGTACGCGTGCGTTCGCACTGGGCGTAGGGAGAAAAGGAACATAGCTCCAAAAGCGGTAGAACCCAATACGCCGGTCATGTACTTCTCCTGAGCCAACTTTGCGGGACTGAAGCTATTTTTCACGAACGGTAAGTTCATACACGTCGCAGGAGCTGATCAACATACGGGACTTTTGTGAACGAGTGAAGCATAATGAGAACGAAACTAAGACGTGCGACGGCACGATGCATGATGTTAAGCGTCTCGTATGAGATCCCCGTGAGCACTAATGGTAAAGAAATTTAGCCGCTTGTTGTACCTATCATGGGATAACGAAATAACCCACTCGTGAGAACGTTATTCTTTCCAGCAAGGGCTGTGAGTAGTGGTATTTGTGTGAAAGCAATATCGCCTGTACGCTGGTTCCAGAACTCTTTCTGTCCACCATTGGCTAGATAAAGGAGGTTAGAAGGAAATCGGCGTGGATTTGGATATTGGATGTAACTGACAATTGATAAAGCTCCAGGTAAGGACGGCAGCTGCGTAGAGGGCGGTTACACCGAGTTCCGCGAAGCTCATGACATCGCTCCGGCCATAAGGGACAGTCCACCGGTACGCGGCGATGTTCCACGCGGTTCCAATGGCAAGAGGAAGCCTGCGCAAGGAGATCGGACCAGTGTAGATATTCGGTCGGTGGAGAGACGGTGCGTTGCGGATCAGACTTCTATGTCGAAAACGACGTCTCAAACTCGCCCAAACGTTGGTGAAGATGAAAAAAGCGATGCCAATTGCAACAATATACCAGACTCGCTTGGGGTATTCCTACCGATCGGCCAAATTGTGAGAAGCTTTCGCATGGGGGGAACAGTCCTGCCTACCAGGCGCTGCCACGCAATATAGGCTTTCAAAGGAGTGTTGGTACTCGACGATGAGGTCGGTGAGCTTTGAGGAGAAGAGGCCGATGGGGTATGCACAGTAGTTAGGTTGGCAGAAGCCATAACTTTAACCCAAGGGCCGTCTACTGAGGGACAGGAAGGAGGCGCAGTCTGCAGAGCGCGCGTTTGCTCGCTGCTCCCTCATATAAAAGATTGCTAAAGCGGCTGGATGAACTAAGTTTTTTTAGTTGCCCATCTCCATCCCTGACCCTCTGGGGCCGCATCAGGTGCCACACTTGCATGGAGATATCCGGTAATTCTTGCGGGAGAAGGGGTTACCTGCGAAGCGCGGAAGGAAAAGGCAGAACCTGAGATAACCGGAGATTTATGCACTAGTCCGACTAGTTTGACAGAGATGAGGGAACGGCATTTGGACGACCCCGTAGGATCGCCCGCCCTGTTTGCGTGCGTGGGCGGTGAACAACGAACGCCACTGCCATAGGGGCGAGACACGGGGGCGTCAGGGATGATCCAGGATTCGCCGCCCTCGGGTCCTCGTCTTCCGCCTTCCGCCTTTCGTGAATGCCAACCTCCAACCTATAAGTGTATCATTGAATTGTAGGTTGGACCCCCCAATCCCATGCCCAAGCGTAAAAGGTCCGAGTCTGAGGACGAAGAAGAGACGCACTCGACGCACGCAGCTGGTACTCATTCAGCCGGCGATGAGCCCATCCTGTCGCACGCTGCGAAGCGAGCTGCTCGAAAACGGCAGGAAAAAGCGGAAGCAGCGCCGGAAGCCCCCTTGAAACCGGCGAGAGGTTTCTCCGTATGGGTTGGCAACCTCAACTGGAAGACACGCCCCCAGGCTCTCAAGACTTTCTTCGCTGATGTTGGCGATCCGACCAGAATTCATCTCCCGGCCAAGGCCCTGCACGGAAATGTTGCATCAAAATTATTCGTTAACAGAGGGTAAACACGATCAATTATAATTAGATGAGGAGTCCCTGAGTCCTGATGCAATCCCTTCTCCACATTGCTCCGATAGCTTCGCATATGTCGACTTTCGAACTGAGGCAGAACAGACCGCGGCGATATCCAAGTCCGAACAACACCTCGAGGGCAGAAAGCTTCTTATCAAAAATGGTAAATACGCCGGCGAAACCCGCCGCCCTAACATCGTCCACTGAACCAGGCCACTAGCGAGTGATTTTACTGGTAGACCAGGTGCAGAAGGTCAAGCATCCCCGCAAATACTCAAAGCACCCTTGACCGGGCTTACGAAAACGGCGAAAAAGATTCTGGCCATCCAAAAACACCCTGAATGTGCGAGCCTCTTCATCGGCAATCTTGGGTTTGCAGCAACAGAAGACTCTCTGGTTGATCTCTTCGCACGGCATATGAAACCCACTCATGATTCCAAGGTCCCTTTGGACAGAGGGAAATGGCTGCACAAAGTCAGGATGGGCACTTTTGAGGACACGGGTAAATGCAAAGGGTTAGTCGATCATCCTAATCGTGGGGCCCTCCAAGTTTACCTTGACCCACTGGGAGTAATTCATTAGATGGGCCTTTGTCGATTTTACGACGACCGAGTTTGCGACTTTGGCTCTCACAAACCCAAAAAACCATTCCCTCGACGGGCGTGCGCTGGTTGTAGAGTACGCTTCTCCGGATGCGGTTCGGCGCAGCGGTGCAGGTCATAGTCGCGACCCAAACGAAGAACTGAGCCGGAAAAGAACACCCAGCGGCGCATCCCGCCCACCGCCAAAGGCCAAGCGCATAACGGCGAAGCCAGCAAAAAGCGGGATCGAGGCAGTTGCAGCTGATGTGGGTCACGAAGGCCCTGCACCTGACGAGGCTCAGAAAGAGCAGCACACACCACCCTCCACTGTATCGCCTCATAAGCATAAGCATGGGCTCCCTCTATCCCCTCGATCGACCCATAAAGCAAAGCGAGCAAAGCCTGGTGCGGCTCTTGCTTCAGCCCCTCGTGAGAGTGGCGCCATCGTGGCGAGCACGGGGAAAAAGATTATCTTCTAGTTTTCTCAGGGCTGTTCCGTTGCCACCTTCGTCTTTGTAGCAGGTCCATCAATCCATCATCGGGTCGATGGGGATCATATAATGTTGTCTAGCTAGCCATACAAAAACTACCGATAAACAGCCATGCCATGCCATGCCATCAACCGCAGAGCCGACGCCACATGTCGTTCTGACTTCTATCAATTGATAAACCTCAATGGTACACACTATCAAGACACGCCATCGGACCTGACCATACCATGCACCTTTATTTATTTGCGGTGCACCGGGCTTTACACAACGTGTGATTGGCCGTAGGCACACTCATTATGCGAGCTCCTCGGCATCTTCATCAACGGGCACGCCAATCTCCCACTCCCCAGAGACGTCCCATCGGCTGCCTTGGGCACTCGCAGAAAGGTACTTGACAAATCGCATCACGCGTTCATCGCGCAGGACCAGGAGCAAACGGTTAAAGTCGGGTTGGACGGTGAGGAGTGTATCTCCGTCGTCTTCAATTCCCGACTCTTCGCTAGCACCGTCGGGGTGATCTTCATGGTCATGGTCATGGTCGGGGTCCTCGGCGTCGGACCCGTTCGTACCATGGTTACCGTTCTCCTTATTTTCCCGGTTCGAAGTCGAAATCACGAGCGGCGCGTTTTTTGAACGCGTGGATCGGTACACGGCGGG
>Ga0307515_10023281_pt1 | contig 10864 bp, 10 predicted proteins | sample 17_EM_MG_FD_194513 | JGI IMG/M metagenome (GOLD analysis project Ga0307515, IMG submission 194513) | Populus trichocarpa ectomycorrhiza microbial communities from riparian zone in the Pacific Northwest, United States - 17_EM | ecosystem: Host-associated > Plants > Roots > Unclassified | place...
CATTTTTTATCCTAGTATGGGACCTAATGATCTAATTAAAATTTAAGGATCCAATTATGACTATACTGATAGTTTAGGGACTAACCTGTACTTAACATAATTTTTCTATCACTTTTTTTTTTTTTTTGCTATGGAACAAGGTCTCTTGGCACATGCTTCATGTGTATAAAGATTTTTTATTTTTATTTTTAGAATAATGTGTATAAAGATTAAAATGTAAACACTTTGAAACATTTTTAATAAAATACTAAAGAGGTATGAAATTACGCTCTTGTGATGCATGATTTAACTTAGAGAAGAAAAGGCAAAAGGCTCTTTTTTTTCTTAGAAGAAATATTTTTCCTGTTGTAAAATATTTTTACTGTATATTTGTTTTGTTACATCAAATTGTGCAAGTTTAAACACCGTAACAATGAAATGAAAAGAAAGGTAGGAGCAACATAAATAATAAACGAGTATAAATAATATCATCTTTTATATATATATATATATATATATATATATATATATATATTATTTTACGTACACTTCGATTAATTTTTTAAAGTTCTAAAATTAAAAATTCAAGTAAAAATATCATCTTAAATACTTGATTAATGTGCTTTGTTAGTATTCCCATAGCTTGTATTATTTGTTTAATAATGAAAAACAATCTGTAACATTATATGTAATAATGTTTTAAATAAATCATAGCTTAATAATGTTTTAAATCTTAGTTGTAAAAGTTAAAATAATTTATTTTTATTTATTTTTTTAGGTAAAAAACAATCCCAAAATAGTTTAAATTAAATATATTTTTTAAAAAAATTAATTTTTAAAAACCACAACTAAATTTTTTTTTTATATATACACACAAAAACTACAGCAAAAACACACTGTAAGTGATTAACCAAGGAAATTGAATATTTTTATTAGTAATGCTTGTGTAGATGTCCTTGTATGCCAAATAGCCATCTCTGATCACCCAAGGACATTGGATATCTATTTTGTCCTTCCCTCCACCTTGAAACGGTCCACCACAGTGAATGCTGTCATGCACAGGGGCAATAGTGGCTGAAACTGCTGCGCCGGTGGTAAAGACTAAAATTTTAGGGCTGGTGGAAATGGTGTTTACCATGTGGCAGGGAATCCTTGATAGCCAGCTTGCATCTTCATCGCCATATCAAATGTTATTCTGTTAAAAAAACCACTAGTAAAATGGATCTTGGTACTGTTGTCGAAATGAGCAGCCCAAGTTCCACTTTATTAAAAGGACTGTAGTGTGACGTGTCAGAGAGGAAGAAGCAGAGGTAGGGAAGAACATTTTTAGCCACTAGTCATCTTCATGACTTCAACGCAGATAAGTAAAAGCAAGTAAATACGGAGAGGATGCCCGTTTAGCAACCCCGTAAAAGTACTGATTACTTTCAATCTGATGCTCAACGCCTATTTATTACAACCCACATGAAACTATATCACATATTCTACAAAATTTCTTGCATAAATTATGTTCTATGGCTAAACACCGCAATAAAAAATCAGGATGATGATCGTATGAGAGATTGAGCACATGAAAGAAAATACAAACAAGTTACTACACGCGCTGCTAGTTCCCTTCCAAGCATACTGGTGCTGATATTCTTCAAAGCACATTTCCATAGCAGCAACTTTTCCTTGGGGAAGGAAGGAACCGATAATTTTCAAGGCCAGATTTCCTTCCTGAGCAGTTGAGAGAAGAGCGAGCCAAAAATTCTCCTCATTTAGACATCAGCCAAATGGGGAAGGAACAGGCCCTGTGAGTGCATCTGATCTTTTAATACTTCCCATTCCACAGATTATGCATCCAGGTGCAGAGAGAGCTGAAAATTTGGCTCTGCAGAGATCACACACATCGTATCCGATTGTTGAAAGACGGCTGAGCGTGGCAGCACAGAACTGGGAAGGATCTTCCAAAGGATCAATAGACTTATTGGACAAACCCCTATGAACGCACATGTTAATCAGGCTTCTCAACTCATCCTGCTTACTTGGTGGAGCTTTGGACAGGAGCAGCTCAAGCATCTGCTTGGCATATGCAAAGTTCTGCACTTCCATATTTCGCATGATGGCGGTTCGGAGGCAATTTATTCGGTGCCTTGCCAGTAGAGGCAAAGAACTCAGATGCCTTGACAATCTAGCCATCTCACCCCTTGCACTGAGTGCACTTGGGCCTTGCACTTTCTGCAGCCGTGCAATTTCCTGCCCAAATGATACTAAGGCATTATTTTTGCTGACATTGAGAAAGGGACCTCGAATGCTAATGCTAAATGATGGCAAATAATTTAATAAATGCATTGATAGAGCATAACTTGGCGAAAGAGATTCATGCAGTTGAGAAAAAAAGGACAGTATCGAGTAGATCTGTAATGAACATCAATGAAAGTATTGGCAATCACAGATCTTGTTTTAATAGACTCTAGGAAATTACAAAATTATATTTCAGTCCCCTGGTTTCAATTCAAACCCAACCAGCTTGAGTTGAGCCAAAACTGGTCAGCCAGTTAACGATGCATATTTGTTGGTAATAAAAACTGTTTTTGGATACCAGAATTTAAATGACATCAAAGTACCTTGAGAAGAGTTACTGCTATCTTGTACTGAGCACAGATGGTTGCTTGAGCTTTGATATCAGCTCCACGAGAGTTATCCTTAGCTAGTGCCAGGAAAGCTTCATCAAAACAGGACAGGGCATCAGGTAGTTGATTCTGTTCAAGGTGTGCAAGTCCAGTCTTGAAACATACAGGTGCAGCTGCCCCTCGGGGAACCTATCATGAGCCAAGCCACAAGAATAAAAACAGTGAGCTGGATAAGGCAAGCTAAGAAAAAAAAGGAAAAAATCAAAGATAAGAAACTAAAGCAAAAAAAACTCGCAGATTCACCTGTCCAGGTCTCACAGATGACGGCGGAGATGCAGGGGCAGGAGATTTTCCTGAATCTGGAACTCCAAGAACACTAAGATCAAGAGGAGGTGTAGAAAGCTGGACCTGAGGTACTTGAACTTGAGACTGAGGTGGAATGGCAGCCTGACCAGAAGCTTGTGGCGGGACACCACCATCAACAAGTCCAATGGACACAAATGAGGCAGCTAGTTGAGATGGTTGTGGTGGAACACCACCATCAGGAAGACCAATATCAGTCACAGAAGCAGCAGCTGGGTTGGGTGCTATATTGTTCCTTCCAACCCCTTGAGAAATTTGATCCAGTTTTGCAAGAAAAGTTCCTGGAGGAGGCAATGATGCTGCAACTTGCAGGGAAGGTATTGTGTTCTGGAAAAAGTCTTCTGGGATAGGTCCAGTTGTAACTCCTCCACCCATGACCATCAGACCTGGTTGTGATACTGGCACTGTCTGCGTTAAGGGATCAGTACCAAACAAATCAGCAGGGGCAGTGCTAGCTGCATTTGCACTAGTAGGAGGTTGGGATAAAATCTGACCAAGATCCTGGGAGCCAGTTAATGATTTTGTCCTCATAGGTGGGCCTAAACCATCACCAAGTTTAAACTGCCTTGTAGCTTCTTTGATCTTGTTGACATCCACTGTAGTAGATGAAACTGGCTTATCCCGAATTCTAATTTGCAGCTTCTTTGTTTTTGACACTCCTTCCTCATCACTGCTGCTACCATCAGTAGCACTTCCATACATCGTTTTCTTGAATTCCTCTTCTGCTTTTGCCTGTTGATCGGCAGCAGAGGTACCTGCGTGTTTAGCAAGAGTTTCCAGACCCATCAAAGCATCAAGCTTCACATGACCAGCAGGCAGACCATTTGACTTGTTGGAAATGGATTTAGCTAAGGAATTGGGAAGCCCATTTGGCTTATTGTCACCTGCAGGGATAAAAGCTTTGACCAAACTATCTTCCCTTACTTCAACAACATTGCCTCTTCCTTTAATTGAACCCAGGTAAACACCGATATGGTCAGTAATAATGGCTGGTATGGTACCATCATCAGTCTTCATGTATGACATCACTTCTCCAGCCAGCTCCCACTGAGGTACACTATTCAAATTAGCAGGAGTTTTAATTTCCCAGTTCCCACCACCCCATTCAGGACCTTTGGGAACCATGCTTTCAGCAGCAAAGTTGGCAAAAATGCCTTGTGTCCAGCCAGTAGAGCGAACTCGTAAAATCCTTTCACAGTACCGCCTCAACTCTGAATCCAAACCTTCTTCTTCCAGTTTCTGAGCAAGACACCTCATGGCACTGGGGTTAAGGTGGCATATAAACAAATCAAGCATGCTTTCATAATCTGCAATGACCTCAAAAGTTTCTTTTGCACTATCAAACTGACCATACCTGCAATTTGAAATTTACAAGTTGTTTATAGAAAGAAAAAAAAAATAGAACCAAAGAAAGAAAGAGCTATTCAACAAGAACTATACCCCACAACAGCTAACCATCATCACAACTTAAATCAGAACAAATGAAGTTCACATTCAGCACATCAATACAATGAGAATCTTCGATTGTAAGATGAAAATAAAAACACCTGTTTCTAAATACTACATTCACATTCACAATACTACAAAAACAAAGCGCAACAGTACTCAGATCTAATGTTTTAGGCAACACAAATTTTAATCTGCAAAAAGAATATCATGAAACATGAAGAAAAATTCACTTTGGCTAAAGATTTTCTCTAGCAACTTCAAATTGTATTCATTCTAGAATGAATGCACCACTAATCATTCCAATTCCCTGTTCACTCATGTGGAGGGGAGAGAAAACAAGAATGAGAGAACAAAGACCATTTTGATTATCATGAAAGTTGTGGGAAAATGCAGTGGACTAAAATGGTTACCAAAATGTGAAGCAATCTTTAAAATATTCTTCACCCAAAACAATAACCAAGAAGTACAATTCCTCACATGAATGGGCTTGGTCTAGACGATTCAAAACTCAAACCTGTCATCAAAGACTATTTAAGAGGAATGGAGAAAATTAAAAGTGTGTCAACCATCCATGTTTGTTCAATGGGCACATTAATTGGATAAAGGCGTTCCATAAAACAGCGTGGAGGACATTTTTGAGAAGTTGTATTAAAGTTACAGAAACGAGCATACTAGTAATGCAAAAACCACATATATGTTGTCTGGGAAAAAAAAAATCAGAGAACTGTGATAGATTTAACAGAAAAAGTTCAAACGATAAAGAACAGATAAAAAAAATGTAGATTATTGACCTCCATTAAAAAAAAAAAAGGCTAATAGAAATCTATTCAAATTATCCTAAAATAAATGTATTTGATTTAGATGACCTTAAGACTCAAATTTTGTCAAAAGTAATATAGGAAAGAGTGAAGAAACTGTTGAAAAGAGACCCAAACACCAAAAATCTTGTTGGCACTTGAAGAGAATGCCAAAAAGTTCTCGAAAAGAAATAGGCAATTGCAAAAAGGGAGAACGAATGAAAGATAAGAAAGTTGCAGGAGTTTAGAGAAAAGCAATCACAAAAAAGTGAGGTGATTGACACAAATAGTTCTGCAAATGACCTACAACCTCTAGAATGTTGTTCGCCGAAACATGACTTGATAAAGATATCACACCTTGACAGTCTCGCCTTACAAACATCCATAACAATCAAAAAGTACCAATCACTGTGCAGATAAAACATTGATGCACAAGCAAAAATATTTTTCATCTGCTTACTTGATACAGGCATATCCCAACTGTCGAAACCGGTGGAATAAATGCGAGGTTGGAGGACACTTTGGATAATCTCTAGAACGCAAGAACTCATCCTTCAAAACATGTAAAGCAGTAGAAAAACGAAGAGCTTTGATAGCATATACACCCCGCAGCACCTGGGTTTGTCATACAACATGTTCAGAAACAATTTAGAAGAAAACAAAAAAGTGGGAAGTACTACATCAGATTTCACTCACCTGAGTGAACTGTGGATCAGCTTGAGATAATGAAACTGCAAGATCTCCGCAAACAGGAGGACCTCTAGCTAGAATATTGAGAGATCTTGGTGTGATACGCAAGCTGTCAAACCTTCGTTCAGATAACACACTAGAGAAGTCAGGTTTCTAGCATTCATGTGCAGCAACAAGCTAATATTGCAGAAAAATGTATGAGAAGTGCAAAAGGTCATAATTCATATAGCATTGGGAACAAGATTTTGTTTCATGATTCAAATAAATGCCACTGGACACAAAAGATAGCTTGTGCAAAAGAGGGGAAGCAAAACCTTGATGTTATTTGGTACAGTATTTCTGACAGATCAAGCTTCTGCTCAAAAGTTTGTTGCATTGTGGCAAATCCAATAAGAAGAGGTTCAAGGAGTCCAACAAGACAGCTCTTAATCTCAACCCCTTTCTTTTGTCTGGGATTAACATCCGTTGGGTTAGCAAGCAGCAATCTATCATTCAGAGCACCAACCAAAACTCCACAGACAGAGTAATACCAATCAACAGGAAGATAATAGTGCATGCTAGAGTTGCAATAATGGCATAAATTGACTTCTGAGAACACCAAACTATGACAGCAAAAGGACTAACCATTCACAATACAAATAGATATGTACCTGCATAGGGCATGCTAACAGAAAGAATTGTCCTCACAATTCCATCCCAGCCAAGCACGCTAATTGCAGTGGCAGTAGAAAACAGAAGAGCAGGTCCAAGCAATAAAAGGGATCTAAAGTGCACGTAAGTTAAGTGTTCAAAGAAATATGATACTTCAATTTTATCATTAAAATCATCAATAAAAGAGACCACTTCCATCATAAAAATTTTCTTTTTTAGGATATTGAAGGAAGTCCTTTATCAAATTTTGTGGAACAGCTTGCCAGTATGTCAAGATCCACTGAAACCATAAGCACCCTGTGTGTGGTTAGTATCCCAGCAACGTAGCCTCGAAGAGTTTCTTGCCAGTGCACCTATAGCAGCAATTAACAGTGCCATGGTTTTCAGTAAATAAATTCAAAATTTAAAACATCTTTGCACATTCATGTCACGGCACACAGTGATTTTCAACCAATCAAAACCAAATAAATGGTTGATATTGCATAGTCAGTGATTAAAAAGTTAAGTTTCAGGCTTTATATAATCAGCGAGTTTGAAGTCTATTTTCTTGATGCAACTATATAAAAAAATGCATCGATTGTCAAACTGAATACATATTAGTAAGGTGATAACAATGTACTCTCTGTTACTTTGGCCTAATTGTGATAAAACTTGAAAGTGGCAGTTTGATCACGGCGACAACAGTATGGGACTCTTGTTTTAACCTTTATTATTGGTTTCCCTACAATTGGTGTTTGTAGAAAGAGAAGCTGCATGAAAAACTATAACCATATTCATTATGTTCATTAAATGCAAATCTTATAAAAGAACAAGTCAGGATGTAAAATATGGAGTATATTTTATACAAGACCTTTGCCCACACCAATCAAATGCAGCATGCCTGGGCCACTGCAATGACCAAGCATGTATTCGTGTTCATTAAATGCAACACAGTCTTCAAAAACACAAGTCAGGATGTAAAATATTGAGTATATTCTATACAAGACCTTTGCCCACACCAATAAAATGCAGCATGCCTGAGCCACTGCAATGACCAAGCATGTATTTAACCAACCATGGGCAGTAACTAAAATTAAAACTGAATACTGTATTATAAAATCTACTCAAAGTTGATTGACTGCAACCTGAACTAATCTACTACAGAAATACATGTTGACCATAGGCCCATATGCATACAGGTGAGGCAGGCTCTCCAAATCAAAATGATGTGTTTTAGGACAATACAATTCTGCAGGTTTTTTGCAACATTGACAATCAGGGATCTTTTAACTGTAAACAACTACGATCCAGCTTTTTCACAGCAGCACAGCTATTTTTTGACATTTTGCTTCAGACAGCATTCCCTGTGGAGCACAGTTCAGTACTCACAGTGAAAAGGATCGGTGATGACTCTGTTTAGTCATTGGGGGATAAGAACAGGAATTTGCTTCTCAATTAAGGCTCAACTATATCCATGGTCTTTTTTTTTTCTTTGGCATTTTGTTTTGAAACAATAAATCTTATGTTTCGCTCGGAAAATTAAATTATTTACCTGGAGTACAATCTCATTCATTTTCAACTCATTTTAACGACTTTTGTATTCAACTTAGTTGATCTAAAATCCTAGATCTGGCCATCCTTTTTAATCTAAAACCAAAATCTTTGTCTATAGCTCGGTTAACCTAAAATATTAATCCGGTGATTCCATTTAACCAAAATCAAAATCTTTGTTTACAGCTCGGTTAACCTGAAATCTCAATCTGCTAATTTTTTTAACTAGAACAAAAATCTTTGTCTACAACTTGATTAACCTGAAATTCCAATCTGGCAATTTCATTTAACCAGAACCAAAATCTCTATTAATGGCTCGGTTAACCTGAAATCCCAATTTGGAGATTCCCTTTAACCAAAACCAAAATCTTTGTACATAACTCGGTTAACCTAAAATCTCAATCTAGCCATTCCCTTTAACCAGAATCAAAATCTCTGTCCACAACTCGATTAACTTGAAAACACAATCTGACAATTCCCTTTAACCAAAACCAAAATCTATGTCCACACAGCTTGGTTAATTAGAAACCCCAATCTGGTGATTTCTATTAACTAGAACAGAAATCTATGTCCATTGCTCAGGTAACCTCAAATCCTAATCTGGCGATTCCTTTTAACTAGAATAAAAGTCTTTGTCTTGTGCTTGGTTAACATCAAATCCTAATTTGGATATTCTTTTTTACTAGAACAAAAAATAATATCTTGTGCTCGGTTAACCTGAAATTCCAATTTGGGAATTTTCTTTAACCACAACCAAAATATATGTCCACAACTAGGTTAACCTGAAATCTAAATTTGACAATTCCCTTTAACTAGAACCAAAATCTCAATCTAGCGATTCTCTTTAACTAGAACCAAAATATCTGTCTGGAACTTAGTTAACCTGAAATCCTAATCTGGCGATTCCTTTTAACCAGAATCAAAATCCTTGTTTGCAGCTCGGTTAACTTGAAATCCTAAATTGTTGATTCCCTTTAACCATAACCAAATTCTCTTTAGTTCTCTCCCTTTAATACCACCTCTCATTTTGAATCCTTCTTTTCTTTTGCCATAACACCTCATCAGAATATATGAAATCCTTTCGGTTTCTACACTGCCGAAAACCTTTCTGATGGCCTATGCTCTCATCCTTAAAACCACCATCACCAATATCATCAACGTCCTTCTAAAATCCTCATAATCAGCCCACCTTGGCCTTTCTGCCCCACTGTCATATTTTGATTTCAGTTTAGTCCCAACCTTACTCACATCTTGGTTACATGTTCCAGCCACGTTACCATGTTTTCCACCTTTTCAAGTCTGTCACACACGTTTCCCATCACGAAATTCATTCTTTCCATCATCTTCGTCATGGCTTGCATTTGGAACTTAAGTTCACCCTCGGGAGGGGGTTATGTGTTGTTTTGATATGACATACTAGTACCTGCAAAATTTGGTTAATGGTAAAAAAAACCTCACATCGCTCGTGTTTCGCTCAAGCACTCTTAATATCCTTAAACACCCTTACGGAAATGAAACCAACACCAAATATAACCAACTTAGTAGCGCAATCCAAATATGTAAATATGACTCAAGAAGCAATAAAACCCAGAAAACAAGCAAAACAAAATTGCGATGATAGTCTCGCGAGTAGCAAAACGAATCTATCCGAAATATGAACGAAACTAAAAACTCGAATAAAAACAGAAATGGAATATGCAAAATGATGAAACAACACCCAAATATGTTAGATCTATTAAAAATATACAACAAGAAACAAAAGCAATAGAAACAAAGCGAATTTCAAAAGTTGACGCAAAACATACTCGTGTACGAAAAGTTAAGTCTGAATCTAGAACCTAACGTAAATGATGTCAAATTGAGTTAAATTTCAATTATAGTGTGATTTCAACCCAAATAGACAGGATATAAAATTTGAGCAATTTACGATAAGGTTTGATATACTGACACAAAAACGTTATGAATCAGACTTGATTAGACCCGAAATTGAAAACCAAAGGAAACGATATCCAATTGACCCCAAAATTAATATATGGTGCGATAAGGACCCCAGTAATCAACGTATCATCTTTAAGTTAATTCCGAGTTGATTTGATCCAATTTTCCCTTGTTTAGTTTTCTGTGGCAGAAACCACTAAACGTCTTTTTGAATGATTTTTTTTTTACTTTTTTTTTATGCTATTGATATTTTCTGGACAGTAACTGATTAAAATAATAGTTTTTTATTATTTTTTTATTTGCTGCAAAATCAAGGAGAAGAAGAAATTGCACACGAAGGAATTTTTGCAGAAACAAAAAGAAACAAAAATTTCAGAAGGATATAACTTGATTAATGGAGCCAAGATCTGATACCAAATGATGCGAACCTCGTGATCACGTGGTCACGCAACCAACACGTAAAGACATCAATTCCCGGAAAGCCAAGTAAATCAGGTTTGATAGGAGTGTGACACAAAGATAACTTGTACCTAGGCACCAGCACTATTGGAAACAGAAAACTCTCACCCAACGAATATTGATTCGCGAACGAGAAGTATTAGGATGACGCCACGAAGCCAGTTGTACTTCGATAAGTCGTTTTCAATTCTTTAGAGAACCAAGGAAGGGAGATTATTGAGGTTTTTTATTTTAAAAAAAAAATGGTTTGAAGTTTTCTTTTAGTTGTGAAGTGCAAGTTAAAAAAAATTCAAGCAAGATGTCAGCTCATGTCCAATTCAATTAGACATTCATCCTTGAAAAAAAAGGAGTAACAATTTTCTAATCTTTATTCTTTTCTTCTCTTTCTTTTTT
>Ga0307515_10023282_pt1 | contig 10864 bp, 7 predicted proteins | sample 17_EM_MG_FD_194513 | JGI IMG/M metagenome (GOLD analysis project Ga0307515, IMG submission 194513) | Populus trichocarpa ectomycorrhiza microbial communities from riparian zone in the Pacific Northwest, United States - 17_EM | ecosystem: Host-associated > Plants > Roots > Unclassified | place...
TTCGGCCAGCAGGCTTCGGTAGATCTCGGCGCGCTGTTCCAGCCCCTCCGGTACGGCGGCGTCCGGTATCCCCAGCGCCCGCAGGAACCGCATCAGCACCTCGGCGGGGTCGACCGGCGGCCCGGACCCGGTCAGGTTCACGTACAACTGACCGTCCGGGAACACGTCGCAGATCTGGTGCGCGACGTGCACGGCCAGGACGCTCTTGCCTACGCCGCCGGTGCCGGTGAGCACGACGACGGGCACGGACGGGCCGGCCGCCGGACTCGACAGCAGCTCGGTCAGCTCGGCGATGGTCTCCCGCCGTCCGGTGAGATCCGCGATGTCGGCGGGTAGCTGGCGCGGCGTCGACGGCTGACTACCCGGCGACACGGCCGACGGACGACGGGGCACCGCCGGCCCCGGGGCCACGCTGCCCAGCAGGATGTCCCGCTCAAGCCGGCGCAGCTCGGCGCTCGGCTCGATGCCGAACTCGTCCACCAGGATGCCGCGGGCGCTGCGGTACGCCTGGAGGGCCTCGGCCTGCCGGCCGGTGCGGTACAACGCGAGCATGAGCTGGCTGTGCAGCCCTTCCCGGAGCGGATGCTCGTCGACAAGTGCCCGGAGCTCGTCGATGACGCCGGCGTGCCGGCCCAGGGCGAGCTCGATGCGGAGGCATTCCTCGGTCGCGCTGAGCCGCCGTTCCTCGAGCCGCCGGGCGCCGGCCTCCAGGACCCGGCCGAGCAAGCCCCCGAGCGCGGGCCCGCGCCACATCCCCAACGCCCGGCGCAACTCCGTCGCGGCGTCCGCGTCGCGGCCGTTCTCCACCAGCAGCCGCGCGTGGGTGACCAGATCGTCGAAGACGTCGGCATCCAGCTGGCCAGGCGCGACCTGCAGCAGATAGCCCGGTGCCTGGGTGCGGATGACGTCCGGGGCGTCGGCGTCGGTGAACGACCGCCGCAGCGCGGAGACGCAGATCTGCACCTGGCTGCGCGCCGTGGACGGAGCGCGGTCGTCCCAGACCGCGTCGAGTAGGCGTTCGGTCGGGACGAGCCGGTTGGCCTCCAGGGCCAGCACGCCGAGGATGGTCCGGTTGCGCCGGCCGCCGATCGGTACCTCGCGATCGGCGACACTCGCCTTCAACGGCCCGAGAATCTGCAAGTCCATGGGTCCTCACGGTGGCCGCCAGCCGGCCGCCGGTGCGCATCTCCCCGGTCAAACCGCTTCAGCCAGGTTTGTTTGCCATTGCAGGCCGTGGATGTCCCATGACCTTCGGTGATCATAGTCAGGTGTGCGCCGCCATGAGTACTCAGGAAATAATTACCTAAACCATGTTGCAAGCGTTATTGCCAATAATTGGGCATAGTGGTCGGACATGCCCTGCGGTGATAGGAATTCGTACCGGTGTACCTCCACGGCGGAGCTCACGAACGCCCAGTCCAGCCGCCACAGCGCCGGCAGGCGTCCGGAGGCCCATGACACCGGGTAGAGCGAGGGGTTGACGCCGGTCGGATCGTGCAACCGGTGCGCGAGGTCGTCCACATCGGTCATCGCCGGGCTGGTGTTGAAGTCGCCGGCGACCACTACCGGGTGGGGGTTCGCGGCGATGTCGTCCGTCAGGCCGCGAAGTTGCGCCTCCCGCTGCTTCTCGGCCCGGTGCGGAAAGGCCCAGAACGATCCGGACACCGGGCTCGCGATCTTGAGCTGTACCGCGATGTGCGCGTTGTAGAACGACACGGTCGAGGCGCCGACCCGCAGGTCCGTGCGCAGGACCTTGGCGTCCCGGAACACCCGGTGGAAGTCGGTCGTGTCGTCGCCGGACGCGAGCGGATCCGGCGGCACCGGCGGCTGGGCGACGATCGGCAGCCGCGACAATGTCACGAGTTCACCGCGCGCGGCGATCTGGTAGTCGGGAAACTCGCGCCGCAGCCGGGCCAGGTCGTCCTCGGGCAGCTCGCCGTCGAACGGCCGGTCCAGGTCCCAGCCCAGGTACTCCTGCAACAGATACACCTCGGCGCGCTGTGCCTTGAGGAACCGGTAGAAGTCGTCCGGATCGTCGTCCTGATGCCAGTACTCCGTGTTCCACGAGAAGACGCGGAGCGCGCCGGCCGGCACCGCGGCGTCGGCCGGCCCCAGTGCCAACGGGTTCAGCGTCGACGGGTTCAGCCCGCTGTACGGCGCCCCCAGCACCAGAGCCAGGACCGCGGCCGCGATGACGGGCCGGCGTACCGGTCGCCGCAGTAGTGCGACGGCAATCGCGACCATCGGGACAGCGACGAACAGGATCGGCGGAAGTGCCGACGCGAACAGCCAGATCCACAAGCGACCGTTGAGGATCAGGTGCGCCACCACGAACGCGAGCCACGCGCCGACGGCGACGGCGAGTACTGCGCCCCGGCGCCCGGGAGGCGCGGGAGTGGCGGCCGGGCCGGCCAGGTCTTCCCGCGCCGGGGCCGGTCGATCGACATCCATGCCACTCCTCGGATCGGATGGCAGGCAGCGAACCGGCCCGAGCTATCGAACCAGTATCGACCTGATATTGACCAGCGTCATGGTGTCGAGCGCGCCCCGCCGTGGGCGGAAGGCGACAGATAGCCGATCGATATTCCGGACTGCTGGACTGCCCGTCATGAGCCTCACCGTCTCGGTGATCGTCCCCAACTACAACTCCGCCAAGACGCTGGATGCCTGCCTGCGATCGATCTACGCGCAGACGTATCCGCCGCACGAGGTGGTCGTCGTCGACGACCGCAGCACGGACGCCTCCCCGGACATCGCCCGGCGCTTTCCGTGCCGGCTCATCGAGAACCCGGTCAACGGGGGCGTCTCGGTGGCCCGCAACGCCGGCGCGGCCGCGGCCACCGGCGACGTCCTGTTCTTCCTCGACGCCGACGAGGCGCTCACCCCGGACTCGCTGGCCAATGCCGTGGCGATCCTGAACGAGGATCCGCTGTGCGGCTGCGTGCACGGGCTGACCGCGCCCGAGCCGCTCGTCGACGACGGTCCGGTCGAGTGGTACAAGACGCTGCACACGTACTGGTGGCGGTGGCGCCGCCTGGGCGTCGTCCAGACGGCGTTCTTCGCCCAGGGTGCGATCCGGCGGTCGGTGTTCGAGGCGGCCGGGAGGTTCGACGAGAGCCTGCGCGACTCGGAGGACCTGGAATTCAGCGACCGGCTCGCCCCGATCACCCGGATCGTCATGACCGAACGCATCATGGCCAGCCACGACGAGGAGTACCGGCTCGGGCGCCTGCTGGTGGAGCAGTTCCGGCGTTCGCAGCTGCTCGCCCGTACCGTCCTCAGGGCCAGCCGGAAGGGCAAGGCGAGCCTCACGGCGAATCGCCCGCTGGGCATCGCCGCGGTCGCGGCCGCCGCGGCGACGCTGCCGTTGGCGCTCATCGGCCCGGCTCTCATCGCCCTTCCCGCGTTGTTCCTGCTGCTGTTCGCGTTCTCCGACGTCGGACTGCTGCGGCTGGTGGCCCGGTACCGGGGGGTGCGGTTTCTGCCGTTCTTCCTCGGTGTCCACCTGCTTATCCACGTGGCGCTGCTCGCCGGTCTGACGGTCGGGCTCCTGCGCATGGTCCTGACCGACCGGCCCACCCGCTGGCTTACCCCGCTGGTCATCGTGGCCGCGCTGGTCGGGGTCGGTTTCGCGCTGCGCCGCGACGGTCCGACGGCGATGTCCGCGCTTGCCCGCCCGGACGCGCTGCCGCTGGTCGGCGCGGCGATCGCGGCGAATCTGGCCGGGCTGCTGATCGGGACGGTGGCGTGGCGCGTGCTGGTGCCGGTCGGCGGGCTCGCGGCCGGCCGGATCTTCTTCCTCGGCCAGCTCGGCAAGTACCTGCCGGGCCGGGTGTGGGGCGTGGTGACGCACGTGGATCTGGGCCGGCGCGCGGGGGTGCCGGCCGAGCGGATGGTCACCGCGTACCTGGTCAGTATCGGGCTGACGCTGCTGTCCGGCGCCGGGGTCGGCCTGCTCGCCGCGCCCGGCGCCTGGATCGCCGTACCGGTGCTGGGTTTTGTCGCCTGCCTGGCCTGGCCCGCCCTGCTGGACCGGCCGATCATGATCGCCGCCCGGCTGCTGAAACGGCGGATCACGCCGGTGCCGGCCGCCCGGCTCCGGCTGGCCCTGCTGCTCGCGGTGGTTTCCTGGCTCGTCTCCGGCCTGCACCTGTGGGCCATCGCGGTGGCGCTCGGCGCCGACCCTGGTGACTCGGCCGCGGTCTCCGTCGGGGCGTTCGCGCTCGCGACGGTGGCCGGCAGCCTCTCGGTCATCGCCCCGGACGGCTGGGGGGTTCGCGAGTTCGCGCTCACCGCCGCGCTCGCCACGATCCTGCCGCTGGGTGTGGCCGGGGTGGCCGCCATCGCCAGCCGGCTCGTCTGCGTCGTCGTCGAAGTCTCGATTTCCCTCGTCGTCCTCGGACTCTCCCGATCCATCCGCCTAGGAGCGCCGCATGCCCAGTCTGTACACCCTTGACGAGGCCGAGAGCCTCGACATCGGCGATGTCCACGACCTCTACCGCCGGCATGTCAACAAGAGTCAGGTCTCGTTGATGACGTCGTTCGGCTTCGGCCGGGAACTCGTCGACCGAGCCGAGGGCGCCTACCTGTACCAGCGCGACGGCCGGCGGATCCTCGATCTCACCGGCGGCGTCGGGGTGCTCAACCACGGGCACAACCACCCCCGCGTGCTCGCGGCGCGGCAACGGTTCGCCGAGCGGCAGCGGATGGAGGTGCACAAGACGTACTTCTCGCCGTACCTCGCCGCCCTGTCCCACAACCTGGCCGCGGTCCTGCCCGGCGACCTGACCATGTCGTTCCTGCCCAACTCGGGGGCCGAGGCGGTCGAGGGTGCGGTGAAGCTGGCGTACAAATACCACAACGGCAAGCGCCACACCGTGCTCCGCGCGGACACGAGCTTTCACGGCAAGCTGCTCGGCTCGGGCGGGCTGACCGGCCAGAGCCACTTCGACTTTCCCACCATCCCGGGCATCGACAGCTTCCGGTACGGCGACCTGGATTCGGTCCGTCGAGCCGTGGCCGCGCATCCGGGCGATGTCTACGCGATCCTCATCGAGCCGTTCAGCGCGTCCACGCTGCGCTGGTGCTCCGAGGAATTCCTGCGCGGGCTGCGGGAGCTGTGCACCGCGCAGGACATCGCCCTGATCTTCGACGAGATCTACACCGGGTGGGGCAAGACCGGCAGCCTCTTCTACTTCATGCGGTACGAGGGACTGGTACCCGACGTCCTGACGACCTCGAAGTCGTTCGGCGGTGGCAAGTCGTCGATCTCGGCCTTTGTGGCCCGGGAGTCGTGGTACCGCAAGGCCTACGACAACCTGGGCGACGCGCTGCTGCAGAGCACGAGCACCACGTACTACGGCTTCGGCGAGGAGTGCGCCACCGCCATCGAGGCGGTCAACGTCGCGATCGAGGACGACTATCCGGCCCGGGCCCGCGACCTGGAGGGTGTTCTCGGGCCCGGCCTGCGGCGGATCGCCAAGCAGTACCCCGACATCGTCAGCGAGGTCGCGGGCGCCGGCTCACTCTGGGGCGTCTTCCTCGACGGTGGTCCCCGCATCCTGGACCTCGCGGCCCGGCTGGCCCCCGGCGGCCTGGCCAAGGACCCGCGCTTCAAGGCCAAGCTCGTCGCCTGCGCGGTCGTCAACGCGATGTACCACGACCACGACGTCTTCCTCTACTACACCTTGAACGGGCTCAACCCGCTGGTGCTGGCACCGAGCCTGGTCACCACGCCGGCCGAGGCGGACCGGGCGGTCGACAGCCTGGACCGGACGCTCGCGCAGGGGCTCGGCCGGCTGGTCACCCGCTTCCTCAAGGAGAAGGTGAGCACGCTGTGGTGAGCCGGACCATTGTGGTCACCGGCGCCGCCGGCATGCTGGGTTCCCGGCTCGCCAGCAGGCTCCTGGCCGACGGCTGCCACGTGCGTGGCGTCGACCTGCGGGCGGCGCCGGGCGTCGAGGTGATCGGCGACGTTCGCGACCCGACGGCCATGGCACAGGCCATGGCCGGCGCGGACGCGCTGGTGCACTGCGCGTCGGCGCTGCCGAGCTATCCGACGGACCAGATCCGGTCCATCGTCGTCGACGGCGCGCGCACCGTGCTGACCGCGGCGGCCCGGGCCCGGGTGCCCCGCCTGATTCACATCTCGTCGACTGCGGTGTACGGCCTGCCCGCTGTCGTACCGACCACCGAGGAGTACCCGCGTGCACCGGTCGACGCCTACAGCTCCGCCAAGGCCGCCGCCGAGGAGGTCGCCGAGAAGCTGCGTTCCGACGGCCTGTGCGTGCCGATCCTGCGTCCCAAGACGTTTGTCGGCCCCGGCCGGATGGGGCTGTTCGCGATGCTCTTCGAATGGGCCGAGGAGGGGCGCAACTTCCCGGTCCTCGGCACGGGCGACGTCCGGATCCAGATGCTCGCGCTGTCCGACCTAGTGGACGCCGTCGTGTCCGTGCTGGACGCGCCCGACGACGTCGCGAACGACACGTACAACCTGGCCGCGGCGGACTTCGGCACGTTGCGCCAGGACTTCCAGGCCGTACTCGACGCGGCCGGCCACGGCCGGCGGGTGGTGTCGCTCCCAGGCCGCCCGGCGCTCGCCCTGCTGGGGTTGCTGGAACGGGCCCGCCTCTCGCCCGTGTACGGCCGCCTGCTGCAGAAGCTCACCGCGGACTCGTACGTGAGCATCGACAAGGCCCGCGGCCGGCTCGGCTTCACCCCTCGCCTGTCCAACCAGGACGCCATCCTCGACACCTATACCTGGTGGCGCGAACAGCGCAAGGAGCCTCGTGATGCTGCCCACCAAACCGGACGCACCAGTCGTGATCCCTGGAAGCAGGGCGTCCTCGCCGCCGCCAAAGTCTTCTTCTGACCGCCGACGCCGCGCCGCCGGCGACCTGCTGGCCCTGGTCCGGCCGGGGCAGTGGCCGAAGAACCTGGTCGCGCTGCTGCCGCTGCTGGACCCGGCCCTGCTGCAGTGGGGAAACCTCGGGCGCGCCGGACTGGCGGTGCTCGCGTTCATCCTGGCGTCCGCCGCGGTCTATGTGACCAACGACATCGCCGACCGCGAACGGGACCGGGCGCACCTGACGAAACGGCTCCGGCCGATCGCCTCCGGCCGGATCTCGCCGTGGACCGCCGGGGTACTGGCCGCGCTGCTGGCGGTCGCGCTCGCCGCGCTCATCGGCGGTGCGGTGGCGAACTGGTGGCCGCTGCTCGTCTACCTGGTCGTCAACGTGGCGTACAGCTTCCTGCTCAAGCACGTACCGCTGGTCGATCTGTTCGCCGTCGCCTCCGGCTTCGTGCTGCGCCTGGTGCAGGGGTACGTCGCGGTGGACTCGCCGCCGTCCGCCTGGCTCACGCTCTGCGTGCTCGGGGTGTGCCTGCTGCTGGTTCTCGGCAAGCGCCGGCACGAATTGCGGGCCGGCGGCGCCGAACATCGGCCGTCCCTGGCCGGCTACAACGAACATCTCGTGGACCAACTGCTGGTCCTTACCGCCGCCATCACGCTGATCACCTACCAGCTCTACGTGTACACGTTCAGTGCCGGTGCCCTGTTCACCGTGCCGTTCGCGCTCTTCGCCCTGTTCCGCTATCTGCAGGTGGTGCTGGTGAACGCGGGCGGTGGCAGCCCGGTCCGGGTGCTGCTGCGCGACCGCGTGATGCTCGTCAACGCCGCCCTTTGGCTCCTCATTTACGAGGGAGGTCTGCTCCATGGATGAGGCCAAGGTCTCGGTCGTCGTCCCGATGTACAACGACAGCCGCACCATCGACCTGTGCCTGTCGTCGGTGCTTTCCCAGACGTACCCGCCGTACGAGGTCATCGTCGTCGACGACGTGAGCACGGACGACAGCGCCGCCATCGCGGCCGGTCACCCCTGCACGCTGCTCCGGTCCGCGGCCAACAGCGGTCCGGGCGGAGCCCGCAACCTGGGGGTACGGCACGCGAAGGGCGATGTCATCTTCTTCCTCGACGCCGATCTGACGATGCATCCGGACGCGATCGCCAACGCGGTTCGCCTGTTGTCCGGCGCCGAGGGCTACGGCGCCGTGTTCGGCGTGCCGGACAAGGTGCCGCTCTTTCCGGAAGGGGCGATCGGGCAGTACCGCATCCTGCAGTACCACTACTGGCGCAAGAGCGCGGAGGGGCCGGTCAGCGGCGGCTTCTACGCCCTCGGCGCGGTGACGCGGGAGGCCTTCGACCGGGCGGGCTGGTTCAACCCGGCGCTGCGGCAGACCGAGGAGATCGATCACGCCGAACGGTTGTCCGCGGCGTACCCGATGCTGCTGACCTCGCAGATCGGCGGCCGCCTGTCCGACGAGAGCCGGCTTCTGCCCATCCTGCGCAAGGCGTTTCGCCGCAGCCGGCTGCGGGTCCCGTTCTATCTGAAGCGGGGCAAGGCCATGCAGGGCATGGAGACCGGCGGCCGGGCCTTCGCCGCGGTGCTGGCCGCGCTGACCCTGGCGAGCCTGCCGTTTTCCGTCTGGCTCTCGCTCGTGCTGCTGGCTGCCTTCATCGCTGCCGACTTCGGCCAGTACGTATTCGTGCGGCGTGAACGCGGCTGGGCGTTCGCGGCCTTCTTCACCGCAGTCCACCTCGTGGTGAACACAGCCGTGGTCTGCGGGCTCGCCGTGGGTGTCCTGGAGTGGCTGGTCCGCCCTCGTTTCCGCCGGATGTACGAGAGGACCACGTCATGACGGCCACCATCGACGATGTCGCACCGCCGGCATCGCCGCCGGCGCCACCCCGGTGGCGCCGGATCGCCCGGGCGGTACGCCGCTGGTACGGCCGGGCGCTGATCGGCGCGGCGACACTCTGGCTGACCTACAACGTGGTCCGCCGGATCGCCACCGGCCGCTGGCACTGGTCCATTCTGCTGGACTCCGCGCCGCCGATGTTCCTGGTGGCCATACCACTGCTCCTGCTGGCCGCGAGCACGGCAGCGTGCGGTCGGCGGCGCCGGTGGGCGGCGGCCATCGCCCTGGTCGGCATTCTCCCCGGGATCGACCAGGTGGGCGTCAACTTCGCCGCGCTGCACCCCGGCAGCCGGCCGATTCCGCCGGGCGCTGTCCACGTCTTCACCTGGAACACCAACTACTGGGGGATGAGCAATGTGGACCCCGAGGCGCAGTTCCGCTTCCTGAGGAAGCAGAACGCCGACGTGTATCTGTTGCAGGAACACGTGATCTGGGTGCCAGGAACCGCCGAGGTCGGATACTACCCGGTCCAGGACGACGCGAAGCTGAGCGCCGAGTTCCCCGGCTACTACATTGCCCGGCGCAGCGAGTTGGTGACGATTTCGCGGTTCCCGATCGTCGCCCAGCCCGTTTTCGGACCGGCCGCGAGGCTGCCGGCCGATGCGCCGTTCAACGAGGTGTTCGCCCGGGACAAGACGCTGCGCACCGACCTGCGGATCGGCTCCCGGGTGGTGTCCGTCTACAACGTGCACGTGACCGTGCCGACCGCGATCGATCTGAACTTTCTGAACCCGCAGGTGGACATCGACACGTACTACCGGCGCAAGTTCGACTGGCGGCAGGACGAGGTTCGGGGCATCGTCGACGACCTCAAGCGGAATCCGAACCCGTCGGTGATCTCCGGCGACTTCAACGCCACGTCGTCCATGGGCACCCTGGATCCGCTGCGCGCGGTGGCCACCGACGCCACCGACGCCAACCGTCAGCTCCTGCCGCTGAGTTGGCGCTTCAACGCGCCGATGAACTTCCAGTGGGACAGCCCCCTGGCCGGGCTGCCGCTGCCGTTCTGGCGGATCGACTGGACGTTCACCCGCGGCCCCGTGCAGGTGCACCGCTACGACCTGACGTCGGCCGAACGGCTCTCCGACCACCGCCCCCAGGACCTGTGGTTCTCCCTGAACTGAGAGAAGTGGATTCGACGATGCAGATCACGGGCACCGGTCACGCGGGCATGCGGATCGACACCGCCGCCGGCAGCATACTTTGCGATCCGTGGGTGAACCCGGCGTACTTCGCCTCGTGGTTCCCCTTTCCGGACAACTCCGAATTGGACTGGGAGACGCTGGGCAGGACCGACTACCTGTACGTCTCGCACCTGCACCGAGATCACTTCGACCCGGTGCACCTCAAGCGGTTCATCAGCAAGAAGGCGACGGTCCTGCTGCCCGACTACCCCACCAGCCAGCTGGAGGACGAACTGCGCGAGCTCGGCTTCACGAGCTTCGTCCGGACCCGCGACAACGAGGTGTGCGAACTGGACGGCGGCCTGCGCGTCATGATCCAGGCACTGACCTCGCCCACGGACGGGCCCATCGGCGACTCCTCGCTGTGGCTGGAACACGCCGGGGTCCGGGTACTCAACCAGAACGACGCCCGCCCGGCCGACCTCGACGAGTTCGCCCGCCTCGGCCACGTACACGCCCACATGCTGCAGTTCTCCGGCGCCATCTGGTATCCGATGGTCTACCAGATGTCGGCCGTGGCGAAGCGGGCCTTCGGCAAGCAGAAGCGGGACCGGCAATTCGACCGGACCTGGCGCTACATCAACGAACTCGGCGCCAGCCACGTGTTCCCGATCGCGGGGCCGCCGTGCTTCCTCGACGACGACCTCTGGCAGTTCAACGACATCTTCGGCGACGCCGGCAACATCTTCCCGGACCAGAGCGTGTTTCTGCGGGAGTACGCCAAGATCGGCGGAAGTAACGGCGTGGTGCTCCTGCCGGGAAGCGTCGCCGAGGTCACCGCGCAGGACTGCGCGACTGTCCACCCGATCCCGGTCGATGAGTTCTTCGCGGCCAAGCGCGAGCATCTGGAGCTGATGCGCGAACGCAAGCGGCCGATCATCGAGGCGGAGAAGAGCACCTGGCGGCACCCCGAGATCGACGTT
>Ga0307515_10023283_pt1 | contig 10863 bp, 12 predicted proteins | sample 17_EM_MG_FD_194513 | JGI IMG/M metagenome (GOLD analysis project Ga0307515, IMG submission 194513) | Populus trichocarpa ectomycorrhiza microbial communities from riparian zone in the Pacific Northwest, United States - 17_EM | ecosystem: Host-associated > Plants > Roots > Unclassified | place...
ATAAACTCTAATTTTATTAAAAACTATGGCAAAATTAGATAATTATTTAATTATTATTTTAATAATTTTATTTAAAGATAAGTTATTCTGATTTTTTTAATAAAATAAAGGAAAACAAAGTTAACAGCTATTTAACAAAAAAAACCTAAAATAGCGTGTATCTGGTCAGAATAGGCTCATTCACATCTAAGAAACCCAAGCGCATGTATGCCTAGCTTTTTTTAAATGGATAAATACCACGTGTTATTTACTTGAGTAAATAATGTGTAGTCTTCTAATTTATCTGTAATAGCTGAAAAGTCAAGACCTAAGTTTTTGCATCTTAGAAAACTTAAATTTAACTTGTTTGAAATTAAAAACACCTCAAATTAGCCTAAAAAGTTTTATAAAGCAATTTCCAACCTTAAATCATCAAAATATTATTTAATGAGCTCAAAAACCATAAATTAAATCCATTCAAAATACAAGTTAAGGGTACTAATTTATATTTTCGACATATTTAAAGAATAAAACCACTATTATAAAACTCCTCTCATTAATATAAAACTTTTTGGTGGCTATAGTGTAGCCAACTAAATGCCTTTTATCTTTTTTTTTAGTGTTTTTTTTTCTCCATTGAAATGTAAAAAAATAAAATTTAGAGTTAAAACACAACAATTTAAAATAATAGCAGGAAAAATAAGAATTTTAGGGATCAAATTGAAGTTTTTTGTGCTCTTTGAATAATAATAAAAAATGTATTTGGTTGTATAAAACCATAATAAATAAAATACTGTAGGGAAAAAATTAAAAAAAAGAGAGTAAGTTTAATAACTATCAATTACATCATAGAGCACAATCCACAATGCAGTTGTTTATAGTTGTATTTTAGTTTCTTTTTAAATTAATTTTATTTGAATGAGCTTTTCATATAATCATAAAAAGCATAAAATTGGATATAAAGAGCAACCCCAACGAGCCCCTTAGAAAAAGTACAAACTACCCTTCCCGCCAAATCTTTTTTCTGTTACACACAATCGGTAAAAATGCACAGAAACAACTAAAATCAACCATGATATAAACAAACCGGACGGGGACTCCCTCCCTTCAACTCTTTCTCGTTAACACTTCCATGGCACCTTTCAAGAACCTTTTCACCACTTCCATTAACATCTCAAGAACCCTATCTTTCCCTTTACCAAGATCAAGAACCCACCGTTTAGCCATTGCCCTTCTCCTTCTTTCGTTATTCTTCTTCTCCTCTACATCACTAACCAACCAATTGCCGTCTTTTTTAACTGCATCTTCTCTTGCTTCTAGCATTCTTTTTGCAGCAAACTATATTTCTCCATTCTCTTCAATCACATCTTCAAGAACATGTTTAGTCTCTGACTCAACCGATAACTGCACACTCTCTTCTGTTACTGCAATAGAAAGAACTCGCATGAATCCAAGAAAAGAAGAAGAAATTGATGATGTTATTGCAGGCCTTAGTTCTTGCGATATATTTAATGGGAATTGGGTTCTTGATGATTCTGATCCTATTTACCAACCTGGGTCTTGCCCTTTTTTAGATGATGCCTTCAACTGTTTCAATAACGGAAGGCCTGACTTGGACTATCTTCGATATCGATGGAAACCTCATGGATGCCAAATTCCAAGGTCTAAAGACAGATTCACTTGGTTTCTTTTAATTTTCACATGAGTTGTGCTTTTCTGTATGTGAGGATTCTTTCTCTGTTATTATTGTGGGTTTGTTGGATTGTGCAGGTTTGATGGGAGACAGATGTTGCGAATGTTGAGAGGGAAGAGAATGGTGTTTGTGGGGGACTCGTTGAATAGGAATATGTGGCAATCTTTGGTATGTGCATTGAGAGAATCAGTGGAGAATAAGAGCAGAATCTTTGAAATTGAGGGTCGGCGAGAGTTCAGGGCTAGAGGCTTCTACTCTTTCAACTTCGTAGTGAGTTAAAGAAAATCTAGTTTTGTTAATTCTATCAGTTAATTGCTGTTGGTTGTACTACTATCATTCATGTCCCTTCAGTCCTGTTAGGTTCTCCATGCATTGCTCACAATGGCTCCTGTAATTAATTCATCCATTTCTGATTGCCAGAGACCTCCTCTATGCACAATCTCTTTTGTTAGTGATTAAGGTAACACATCTGAATAATGGGGTTTATCATTAGCACACGGTAATCAGGTCATTACAGGATCTACTAGTAAGCAAATCTATCTCTAAGTGTTTATTATAACTGGAAATGTCAGCACACTTCATTGGAACCGTGTCCAAATCTGCATGTTCTGGTGGGTTAATTTAAGATGCAAAGCCTGCAATATTGCATCTGCAAAACCATGGGCTTATCCTCACCACTACTCTTTACTCTGGCTTACAATCATCCAACCACAAATCCCTCCTACTGTGTTTTTCGACTTCTATAAAATGCTGTAGAAAGTCGAAAGAAGTTTTGAAGTTGCAGAGTTAAACATCTGACTGTGCTCTTCCTATGATGCAGGATCATAATTGCTCAATAGACTTTGTAAAATCGCCATTCCTTGTTCAAGAATGGCGAAGCTCAGACAGGCGTGGAAATCGAAGAGAAAGACTCAGGCTTGACATGATCCAAACCCCTTCTTTCAATTACCATGATGCTGATATAATCATCTTCAACACCGGTCACTGGTGGACGCACCAGAAAACATACAGAGGGTAAGCTCTCCATTAATTTCAAGATTTCGCATGATTTATAAGCAAATTCCTAACCCTAAACCCTCTATATTCATCATAATAATCAACATTTTATTACCTTTACCATTGAAAATTAATATGCTAATATCTTGTCATTTTTTATTCCAGCAAAAATTACTTCCAAGAAGGCAGGAAAGTCTATAACAGGCTAGAAGTAAATGAAGCTTATAAGAAAGCTTTATGGACATGGGCAAAATGGGTTGATTCTAACATCAACAGAAGCCATACCAGGGTCTTCTTCGGTGGATACTCAGCTTCTCACTTCAGGTAAACAAGAAAATACAACTGCAAATTATTCCTGCTACCACCCTTGGTTTCACAAATCTTGTACATTAGTTGATCAAGTGATCTTACATGGTAACACTGCTAATTCTGATTTTTCCATATCAGGCTTATCGAATTTTCTTTTTGTGGCATGGCAGGAAAGGGAAATGGGATTCAGGTGGGCATTGTCATGAAGAGAGGCAGCCTGTAACAAACGACACTCTACTTAAACCATATCCATTGATGATGAAGATTCTCGAATCTGTTATATCAGAGATGAAGACGCCAGTTTTTTACCTCAACATTACCAGAATGACAGGGTACAGAAAAGATGGGCATCCTTCGGTTTACCGGAAACCTAATGTCCATCAAAGAATTCCTGGGATTATCCAAGATTGCAGCCATTGGTGTCTTCCCGGTGTTCCAGACTCCTGGAATGAGCTTTTCTACGCCACTTACCTTTTATCACATCATGCTTTGTCAAGCAACCACTAGACCGACACTTGTGGTAGTTCATGTTGTCCAACTGATAAATAGTGTAAAAATTCAAATGTCTTACACAATCTTGTAGCAGTTAAACCGTGACCCTTGTAGATAGATAAGATGAAATGCGAAAGAAAGCTTGAAGTTGATTGTTTTTAAGCTTTACTTTCTCGAACTTGTTTAAAAAAAACATTATTCCTTTATTAGACAACAGGTGTGAACACCAACACAACAGTAAAGACTTTAGAGTGTGTTCACTGTCCGACTAGAATCCCACCAAATGGAAGGCATTGGTCTGGGATAATAATCGACTGTCCTTTCCATCCTGCTCTATAGGCATTGAAGATTTAAATCCTACCATTTATTGCATATCATTTTCAGTTATCAGAAGGAGCAACGCATTAAACGTTCTAAGGGTTTTTAACCTTCGCTCTCAAAGTATTTGATAAGAAAAATGATTGTGCATGATCTCTAAACAATCGAGTATTACATAGGTTCGAGAAGGAAACTTGTATATTTGCTTGTGCTTGATTTGAGGGAGCCTGAGAGTGCGTGGGTTAATAATCTATGAGTTTGCAAGGTACAAAACGCTGGTTACTAACATCACGGCCATGGCGAGGCAGTCCCCTGAGAATTTGGGTCATCTGTGTCATGAAGATTGGCATGGGGAATGTTTTATGACATGCCATGCTGGCTGCAAGTTGCAAAGGAAGGGCACAGATGGCCACATGGTTTCACACTTTTTAATGTCATTTGGATGCTTTACTTTTCATTATAATTAATTTAATGATAATTAATGTGATTGGATTTTTATCTCTTACATGTATAAGTCCATAACAAATCTTTTGAAGCAAAGATGAAGAATTATTTGGTTTGCAATGAAGCCATGTTAGCTGGTTTGTTTTTTCTTATCCATAAATGCTTCAACATCTCTTGAGTTTTCTCAAGGATTAGCAAATACCCGCTTTATACCTCCACAGAACGAGCGTTTCCTGAGATACGCATTTCATTGATAAAATACAAAACTAGATGCTTAATTAGAAGACTTTAGAAAGTTCATGCACTTGTTTTGTAGCAGAAAAACTTCATAGACTGATCAGTGGAATAAGAGAATTGGTTTTATAAAATGGAGCTCAAGTGATGGTCTCAGTTGAACCAGAGTTCACATTTTATGTATTATAGTCTGAACATTCATAAGCTGGCTCCTCCAATCCTCGATCTACAAGTTATGAACACTCTCATCGATTCACAAGCCAATAAATGAAGCAAATAATTAAGAATCTTATGAACATCCCAAGAAAAACACACTTGGGGATCTCCCTTGTACAATTCTAACGAAGCACAACCACTAGGTGTTTGTTCTCCACAAGCACAGCCACCATACAATTTCCCCAATCTCTCTGCACTGAATATTATCTCCCTGCTATTGGCATCAAAACCGCAAGATATCAGCAACAACTTCATTAACCAATGAATTAAATATTTGGCTTTCAAACTCCACTCCAAGTGCATATGCATCTACTTCAAAGTCCAGCCACCTTCCATACTGACTGCTCATGTCCTTGTCTACAAGTTCATCCACCATACAATCCCCCATCCTGCTCCATTCAGAGATCTCCTTGTACATATCTTCAGCTAGCCATTCCTTTCTTCTCACCATTGTTGTCCCTTTCACCCATGCTTTGTATCCACCACCAACATATCGTCTGCATCTCAAATCCAAGCATTCGCTTGCACAATCAAATAATACTTTCCGCTCTAGCCTAGCATCAACATCATCACTTTCAAGCATAATTTTTTTCCTTTCCAGCTGATGGAAGAGATGAGGGTTTATGATCTCGGAAGCCCGACCTAATGCCAAGTCCTGAAACATCGATTCGATATTGCATAGTATCTTCTCCACATATTGTACTTCCCACTTTTTTGATCTCACAAGGCCTGTCACAGCTAACATGATTGAATGTTTTCTAGCCACTGTTCCAGTTGATGTTGAAGAAGCAGAATCTGATAACTCCATGTCAGCATCTACAAAATGAACCCTCTTTGTAGAGCTCAAACTAAGAACTTCCTGGGTTTGAATGGATGAACAATGCTTGTTCCCTGAAATTATATTGCAATCATTTTAGCCTTGTTGGCATCAACTGGTACCCTTATGAAATTCTGAACGACTAAAAAATAAAAGTACATGTAATTAAAGATTGAGAAATGCACTGCCCTTACCTTCTGTGCTGCAACTATCCATACTGTCCAAAGAGCTGCTACTTTCAGTTGAAAAAGAATGTTCAAGAACAGAGACTGGACTAGGACGTCTACAATCAAGCAGCTGTCTGGAATCATTTGATTTGCTGCTACAGTCCATCTCATCAACTCCCTGATATGCAAAAGTTGCATCAACTACCCGCACATGAAATAGTGCTAATGTTGGCAATATTAACCTTTGAAACTACGTTTACCAACCAGATTAATAACGAGAAGAGGGGGGCTCCACAAAATCTAAAATGCTAACTTCACGGCATGAGTGACTCCTATGTTAACTTTTTATAAGAAGGTTACATGACCCCCTAATAATGCACTGTGAGTTACTGAAATACAGTTTTGGTCTTTTATAAGTTAAAAAACACGCAATAAATGCAGAATGATAAACCATAAGCATGAATTTGGAACTGAGCTCCTCTCCAGACTGAAAATGGAAAGCATAAGAAGCCAGCAAAAGAGAAATACATAGCATGAGAAAGGAAAACAGAAATATGTGAAATTCGAATCACATAAGCAGTACTATGAAATGAACACCAGGCTGGCCCTAGTAAAGATAGCTAGACATCCGACACCTTATCACGGTCTTACACGTTACATGCCACACAAGGAGGATTGAGGTAAACTAGCTGGCTCTTGGCACACACTACTTCAAGAAAGCAATATCTGTAGAATTTTCTCATTTTGAGATTCATAGCAGCGGCATTTAAAATACGCACCTAAAACCATTTTTATCATATACTGAAAACTAAACAAAATTTCTTGTGCCTAGCAAGATATCTTCATTAAACTTTTACACACACACATAATTGGTAATGTTGGACTTTCTTTTTATAGGAAATTCAGAAATGTGCACCTGAAAAGTGTGTTTCAATCTGAGAGCTGCAGGATCAGTGAAGAATAAGGCCGAGGGAGAATCATAGCAGCTATCTGATTTATCTATGCACGAGAAACTTTGATCCTTGTTATCATGTAACCTTGGTGCAGCGCCGCCTGAACTAAAAGTGGATATAGAACTAGAGGACTCGACACCTTTAGTCAATTCCCTTAACTTTTGTTCCAAAAGAGAACTCAAAGCATCCCCTCCAATCACATTATATCCCACTGAAGATAGCTTCATACTATCTGTGTCAAGCAACAATCTCTTGCTACAATTATCCATACAAGAACCACTATTTTTCTGTACAGCCTGAGTAGGTGTTTCTGAACCAGGCATAGACCGTGTCAAGGGGGCTGTGAATGTAAACGAGACAACATCCATGCCTTTCCTTTTGCTTTCTTCTGCCCAACTAAAGGGCCTGTCAATAACTGGAGTAGGTTCAACAGCCTTCCGATTTCTGTCAATCAGCTTGTTATCAACAACCTGGTTTTTCTCAACATGCAAATTTCCATCAATTGATCGCTTCTTCCTGGGATTATTCGCCATACTATAGTTAGAATTCCCCTTCTCGCCTTCTCTCAAATCCAAGTCCAGCTTCCTAGATCCATTTTTGGAGCCAAAAGGCTTACCAGAAGTTTTGTGCCTCACAGGAGGATTCCCAGACAGAACTCTTTTACCCTGCAGTTTGGAAACCAAGGGCTTTGAAGGCAATTTGTCTTTATCCATTATGCAATTTTGTTTCTGGTTATTCTGCCTAAGCACACCAGATGTATTCTGTACTGGAGATCTTTTTTGCAAACTCTTTTGGACATTAGGTTGGCACTTGAAGGACTGGCTTGATGAAACCTCTCTCAGTTCTTTCTGGCCTACAAAGCCTTGACGGCTACTTGAATTCAAACCTTCTCTTCTCTGAACATTGACCTTTGCTTGGATTGCAAGTGAGATAGACTTTCCCTTAGTCTTTGAACTAGAAGAACCTTCATCAGTCTCAGAAAAAGCCCTGCAAGATGTATCATCTGATCCATTCCAGCTTTTGTTCAAAGACTGCCCCTTTAGATGCTTGGCAGCATTTGACTCAACTGGTCTTCGAGAAGTTTCTGCAAGTCTCAAAGTTTTATGAGAAACTTCCACTTTCTCTTTTGGTTCTCGAGTTCTCAAGGCTGCTGAAGAGGACCCAGCCAGAGGCATTTTCTGAGCAACCTCCAGTTTTTCTTTAAGATCCCGAACTTTCAGTGGTACTGAAGAAGACCCAACAGCAGGCATTTTGGGTTTGGCTGCTGCTTGGGGACCCGGCTCAATAATTTTTGCAGCTGCTTCCATTATGTGAGCAGCAGTTTTGTTCGGAATGAAACCAGGACTCTTGATTGGAGATAAAAGTTTATGGTGGGTAATTGGAATCGATTTGGCCGACTTAGGAGGCAGGATTTCAGTTTGAAACTTTTCAATAGGCCTGCTCAGGACCTTATGAGACTTAGACTCCTCGAAGTTTCTAGGAGGGCGATCCTCCTTGTCAAGCAGATTTCCTGAGTATGCGATTTGATGATCCTGGTAGTAATCAAAATTTCTACTGCCACGAGAAGCATCTCGAAGAGATTGAGTGTCAAAAGAAGGTGTAGAATTGGGCTCTGATAAATTAGATGTTGGCATGGAGTCCAATCCCATGAGCCTGGCTACTACCCCAGGGGCCCTAGCTCCATATCCATCATCATCAGTTACCGATGAAGCACAGCTATAATCACTGCCCCCTCTAATACCCGACCCTGCTCCATTTTCATCATCATCCATCTGCAAATGTAATTACAACTATTAGATACATCATCATCTCAAAAAATCGAATAGCAAGATAAACAACAAAAGATTAACAAATGGCCTTTAAGTCCACAGCCCACCAGATGAAGCCGAGTCATTGGCAAGCTCCCATCACTTCTCTTTCCTTGTTTTGAACGTTCTACAAAGAGTCAGATGAAGCCGAGTCATTGGCAAATCCATAACCAACCATAGAAGAGACTAATCTATACATGAAGATGTAGGATGTAAGGAAAGAGAAACTTATACCTGGTAAATCTGACTTGCTTGAAAACAACTTTTTCCTAGATTTTGCAGTCCAATCAAACAACTGAAAAAAACCACCCACGTATCCTCCACTTTTAGAACCTTCTTTCTCAATTCCCATTTTCTTAATACAAAAAGATCAATCCCTCTTCAGCATCTATAAGTGGAAAAAAATAGAAGGCTACACCTGCAATTTGATGAGATTGAAACATGGTTTAATCCCCAACTAAAATCAATTCCTTAATGCTTTCCACGAATAATTTACACTTTCATATGGACACTTCAAATCATAGGAAAAAGTAAAACTCATTAAACAAGTGAGAAATAAAATTAAGATTAAGGAAGCTCATTCATATAGCAATAAAATTACTAAATCTTAAAACTAAAATTCATATTTGGTTATAATTATCCATAACAGTCCATTTATATAAACCTATGTTTCTGAACTAAGACCCAGATATTTCAAGCAAATGGTACACTGTTCTAGCTTAGATTCAAATTTCAATGAGCTGCAATTTTCTCAGCAAAAACATATCATCGTATCAAAGATTAGGACTTTCAGCTAAATAAATTGAACCCACGAAACACTTTCACTGGTTATGTTCAACGCATAGTCTATAATCTCCTAATTCAATCTAATTATAACAAAAGATGCTATAAAGATTAAGACTTTAGATTAACCAAACAAAACCCAGAGATTATTTTCACTTATTATCTTAAAAAATATTCCTGACCCAATCCAATTATATCTAAAAGGGTCTCCAGAGTTTGAAACTTGAAAAAAAAAAAAAACTTTACATGAAAGCAACGAGGGAGTGATGATGTATATCAGCTAAAAGTCCTTGCACCCTTCTGTTCCCTTCTTCAAAAGCAAGTAAATCTCCTGAGAGTGTAGGGTTTCAGTGAGAGAGAGAAGTCACGAATGATTTTGCAGAGATTAATGGGAGACCGGGAGAGTGAAAGGTTGTGTCTTTCTCATCGGTGGTGTGTGTAGTTCAAATGCAATAAATGGACAGAGAACTTCAATAGCATTAGCTTATGTTATTTTTTTTATAAAAAAAAAAAACAATAATTATTATTATTATTATTGCTGTTGTTATTATTTGAATGGTTAAAAAAATAAAAAAGAAAGTTATAACGTCTCTTTTTTTCGGGGAGGGAGTGATTTCAAATTTCTAAACGGGCAACTCAGTTTGAGTGACTCATCATTTGAAGGCTATGATAAAGTTATAACCAGATGTACAGGATAAGTAAAGTATTCCAGTGATCAATAGAGAAGTGGCTCCTTAAAACACGTGCCATTCGGGGAATATTGGTGTAGAGAAAAAGTATGCACTGAGAGGGGACGCCAACAAGGTTTCGAAAAGTCAAGTACTGGAAGACGGATCTGCAATAGGGGGCTCCAGATCCATCAAGGGGGGGTGAATTATCGTATGTTGCTCGTATATTTACCTCGTGACATTTTTTTGAGGGATGTGTCGGTTCACATGTTGGTTTATTTTCTGTATTGCCATTTCGGATACAATGAAAGAGATAATTATTTTCCAATATTTGTTCATAACTAGAGCTTGTCCGTTTCTTGTTGAGGTGGAAAGATTTAATATTTGTTTTTTTCTTTTGAACATGAAATGAAGTTCGAAATCTCCTTCCTTGAACGTGAAAAAAAAAATAGAGATATTGGCCGAATATTTAAAATTCAAAACGAGAAATACTTAATCTTGCTATTAAAAAAATTTCACAGGTGTTTAAACTGGTTGAATTGGTTTATAAAACCTGTAGTGGATGTTTTAAGATCAAATTATTATTTTATGAGGTTTATTTGTATTTATATTTAAGGTTAAAATCTCATTGTATTTTATGATTTAACATGAATACTTAAACATTAAATTTTTATATATTTTTAAAAAATTAATTAAAGATAAATGAGAAATTGTTCTCGATCAATCTATGAATAACAAAAATTTTCAAACTCAAAATAATTTTGTGGATTAGGCTATGAGACTGTTAGCTCATGAGTTTGAGTTTGAATTTAGTTAATGGAAAATGTTTTCTACTATTGAGTCGTTCTTATTTGATCGATAATTTATTTTTAATCCCTAAAATATCTTAGTACATGAATATTAATTATATGACAAGAATAAATGTATTCATGAACATGTTTCATGAATTATGAGTAATTCATGGATTATGAACATTCATTCATTTT
>Ga0307515_10023284_pt1 | contig 10863 bp, 5 predicted proteins | sample 17_EM_MG_FD_194513 | JGI IMG/M metagenome (GOLD analysis project Ga0307515, IMG submission 194513) | Populus trichocarpa ectomycorrhiza microbial communities from riparian zone in the Pacific Northwest, United States - 17_EM | ecosystem: Host-associated > Plants > Roots > Unclassified | place...
TTTCAATAAGCCAAAATAAGTGGCAATATACATGCATGCTGGTAAGAGCTGCTATGAACATACTTACAAAACATTAACACTTATATATGGCTCAAAATCAGGGCTAGACAAGTTAACAGTAAGGTTCTGCATCAATAACAAAACCTGCAAGACACCAAAAGGAATTATATACAGAGCACATCGGGATAATCAAGAAAATTAGAATGTGTACACACCAAAGTTATTTTAACTAACACCATGATAGGAAAAATTTAAGGTCACTTTCACTTAGAAAATTAAAAAAAGAAGATGACGAATCTGCATAATACATACCTAGGTGGATTCAATCTCCTAAAGAGTTTCTCATATTCATCATCCATGTCATTTGAAAAGCTCATGTTGACCTCTGTAGAAATTAAAAATTTTGAAGAGGAAAAGGCAAAAAAACTACGAGAACAAAACCAGCCAATAAAACCAGAAGTTGGTTTCTTGAAGAAGAACCATGACCAATGACAAGGTAAATAAGAAACACAAAGACCCCACATAAAAAATCCTTGAAAACTGAAATAAAACACGACTAATCACCTCATCCACAAAAACCCATCACCCAAAAACAAAAGGAGAGGAGAGGAAATTGATGCCTACCCATTGATGCTTCTGTTATGTACTCGTACTGAACGAAAGAACTTGTCTAATTTCTCTCAAGAACTTGTCCGATAGGCTAAAATATTTTGGAGAGGCGAGAGGGAGAGCCTTTAGTACTGGGGCGGGTGCTCTGGTTAGGGTTAGCGGAGAGGGAGAGGGAGAGGGAGAGGGGGTGGGAGGGCGGGTGCTCTGTTAGTTTGTTAGGGTTAGGCAAGAGGGGGAAAGTTTCTATTTATACCAGTGGTGGTTAGGGACCTTTTTTTTTAACCGGTTCGGTTCGGTTCGGGTTAACCGGTTTCTGCATTACAAAACCGAAAACCGAACCGAACCGGAATTTTTTCTAAATATTCTAATCGGTTTTTTTTCTCGGTTCGGTTTTTTCGGTTAATTTTTTATCGGTTTTCTCGGTTTACTCGGTTTATCGGTTTTTTTGAACACCCCTAACTACTATTATTGAGTTGCAAATCTTGACATATTTTCCTACTTGTCAGTATAAGGTTGAGTATGTAAGATTATTTCAGTTAATTTATCCTGCCACAAAGAAGTTCATGTAAAGATTACATTGTTTCATTCAATTTCAGGAGTACTTAATTAGCCCTGTTCAAGTCAAGGTAGGAAAAGTGAGTAGCCCTACTGCAAATGTGTCTCAAATTCTGACAAAGGTTTCTGCAAGTGAGAAGGTATGCTTCTCTTGGCACATCAGTACAAAATATTTTGTTTCACCTACAGAGTTGAAGATTGGCTTTGTATTTATTGTTTTACGTGGACCAAGTATATAGAGGAACCTTTGGTTTTCTGATTGCCACAATGGTTTAACTGAAGCAAATTATTAGTCAAAACAGAGAGAACAGTGTTAAATTTGATCATAAAGATGAAAGATACTGTTGCTCACAGACTTGTAACTAAGGAAATTTTGGAGCATATCCATGCCATGTGATCATATAATTTTACTATCAAATATATAACTTGGATGATTATATTCTTAATAACTTTTTTTTTAAGTTAACATCTCTTGTTTCAAGTTTGTGTGGTCCTTTGATTGATCAAATTGGTATAGTGTTGTAAAAGCATTTAATGTGGTGTAGATTGATTGCCTTCTAGCTCTGCTTGTGGAGGACGCATCTCAGGCTGAGAAATCCAACCAATCCTTTCCATTGACTATTGTGTTTGTGGAGAGGAAGGTATGCCTCATACTATATGTTTTCATGTACTTTAAGCCATGTTTTTTCGGTTCTTATTTATGCTTCATTCTTGTAAGTTTCTTATGTAAAGTTGTAATACTTGAATATGGTTTGAATGTAGACAAGGTGCAATGAAGTTGCTGAAGCTTTGGTAGCACAAGGTTTACAGGCAGTTGCTCTTCATGGAGGCCGCAGTCAGAGTGAAAGAGAAGCTGCTTTGCATGATTTTAGGAGTGGATCTACAAATATTTTGGTATTCTGATTTATATCACTTAAGCATCTTGAGTGCTTAATGTTCATGATCAATATTATTACTTGTTTTAGATAACACAGTTTGAGACGTTCCTAAAATGTGATTTATTCAAGTTGTCTTATGTTCTTTCTTGTAGTTATCCAATGAAGTGAATTTAATGCTCTGATTCATATTCCCTCTTCCTTTTGTCACTCTCTCTCCCTCTCTCCCCCCCCCCTCCTCTCCCCATCCCCCTCTATTTGTTGTGCTTACACTGTGGCACATGCATGCATATTTATCATAGTTTACTCTCTGCGATTTACCACCCTCTGGTACCTTTAAATATAATTTACCATTTTTCCCTAGAAGAAGAAAGAAAAAGTTCTTTCCTTGTGTACGGTAGATTTATGTTATACTTGTTTACTTCCATCTTCTGTTTTCTTCCTTTAATTTCATCTTTTACAAATTTGACATTGTCTATGTTGCTTATAGTGATCTCCATGTGCAGGTTGCCACTGATGTTGCATCTCGTGGATTGGATGTAACTGGAGTTGCTCATGTGATTAATCTGGATCTCCCAAAGGTATTTTCAGTGGAAATTTTTTTGGTCATATAATGTTAGATGACTGCAATGACAGCTTGGAAGTATTTCATTCATTATTCTGTTGCAAAAAAAATGGACATTCTACTTGGTTTGTGGATTGCCAGCAATTCTAGCAGTTCACAATATCATCGGTAGTGATCTTGATTATAGAATCATCCTGCAATGTAAATCTCAGCTTGTGTTGAGGCTAACCAGAACCATGCCTTGAGGTACATCATGGCCTCTATCCCAGCTTATGGTCATGAAGTCTTTGTGCTGCATGTTCTTAGCATCAAATTAGCCTGGCCATTTTCAGTTGCTATTAATTTCCTTCTGAAGTAGCAAACCTGAATCTTCAGTTATGGCTGCCTCAATTATAGACAATGGAAGATTATGTGCATCGTATTGGAAGGACAGGCCGTGCAGGGTCAACTGGCCAAGCTACTTCATTTTACACTGATCGAGATCTGGTACCGCCTTCACCTTATCTGTCTACTTATTGCTAATGCTCCCTTATATTCGTGTATTTGCCAGCTCTTCAATTCTTGACTGCTGTGCCTTCTTACTGTAGTTCCTTGTGGCACAAATAAAGAAAGCAATAGCAGATGTCGAATCGGGGAACACAGTTGCTTTTGCAACTGGCAAGGTATTAATTTTCTTTCTAGTATGCATTAATAATTTCTTTTAACATAATATATGTGGATTAGTTGTACTTTTTTCACCCCACATTTTCTGCTCCACACCTTTCTCTGTGCGAACCTGGCAGTGCAGTGAGATTGCTATGAAGCAGTAATTCTAGCTTGAAGGACTCTTCACTTTGAAATCTTTAATATTTCTTATATTTTTACTGAACTTAGTACTGTTTGACCTTTAGGCTGCAAGAAGGAAGGAAAGAGAAGCAGCTGCTTCACAAAAGGAAGCTAGGAATGCTCTGTCCAAGGTGATGGGATCCACATGTATAAACATTGAGGATAAGTATAGGTTCATGATAGCCCCTTCAGTCATCACAAGTGAGGGTGCAGCTGACAGTGCCTGGGATGATTAGTTGAGGATCTATTCAGTGCCTTTTTAAGGAGCATTGATGATCCATGCTCAAGATTCAAGGTTAGTGAGATCTTGTGACTTCATCATCTCGGTGTGTATGCGCTAGGGTTTGCCTGCATTAGTGCATGTTTTGTGCACCATTGCCCAACTTGTGCTGATGAAAAAAGATGAATGTGTAGGTGTGCACCTCCTGATTTAGGCTTGGAAGTGAGAGACGTGGAGTTGCGCGTGGCCTGTTCCCTCTCCAAATCTCATTAAGGCCAAATCTCATTGTGCCTTAACGCAAGCAGCTGTAGAGGACAGGTAGAGTGATCCTAAAACAGCAAGTAGCATTGCATATAGATTGTGCATATTGTATGTATTCAGAATGCTCTATTGAATTGTGATGTGATGTTTCAATGGTTACTTAATTACCCCTAATCAATCTGATTCAATGTTTATATTGAACGGATGCAAATGCGATTGCATGTTCTGATATATTATATTTTTATATTTGGTTATGTAATTTTTAAGATTATAATGCGCAAGGAAGGATTGTAATTGTAATGATTCATTACACTACAAGTATTATGTATATATAAGCTATGTAATGAATACTTAATGAGTAATCATGCAAGGATGTAATTGTAGAAAGGGTTCTCATTGGAGGGCGAGATTGTAATTTTTATAAAGTACAAGGACCAGAAAATTTAAAAGAAGAATTAATTTGTAAATTAAAATAAAACATGGGGTGGTCTAAAATAATTCTTTTTAGAAACCACAAGGACTGAAATAAAATATCATAAAGACTCCTTTACATGACTAAAAGCCTTGCCGACAAATAAAATAATCTTTTTCATTGCATCACATGGAATAAAAACAAGGTTTGAAAAGCCAAAACAATAGCTTGTGGGCATGAAATGAGAGTGTGTTTAGCTTTGTGGTTGTGATCTGAAAAGGCAGGCTTAAAAGAAGTCATAAAGTTTTCAAGCGAGTCTAGCCTTTTCACTGCTCAATCACACCGCACACTGTTGGTAATTGCTTGGTGCTTCCCATTCTGCTCGGAAAGTGAAAAGCCTAACACTCCACCACTCATGGCTGCCAACATTTCTTTCTCTTTACTGTGTCTACCTAGTAGAAGAGCTTTCTAGTGGCTTTTTGCTGTATGATTTGTTTTTCTTTGCTATTCCTTTGATGAGTCTAATCGGGGACAGCGTTGTCGAATTTGAAGAAGGGAATGAGTATTGTAGAAGTTGATGCCTCCTTCCACCTTTCGTTAATACTAGAAAATCTCTAATACCGTGTCAACCAGGATAAGAAGAGGTAATACAGTGATACCTACTAGTGACGTTGACGAAAACAATACAAAGAAATATAATAAATATTAAAGATTGGGTAGAAATTTTGCAGAAAAAGAAAAGCTTTCATTTCTTCTATTCGAAGTACAGGTAAATTAAGACAAACCCATTTAAACACCGGCAAAGAAACATTGCTGTCAGGAATAGGTTCGGTAAGAGTCTGACTGCAAGAATCCTCATCTAGTTTTATGTTCGAGGAATTATTTTTATGGCCTCAAGAACCCCCAATACATAAGTTCTTCTTGTGATGTTTGCTATACAGACCAAAGAAATGCCACAGGACTACTAACCAACAATGGTAAACCCGGGCATCACTCAGCCCAAACATGAGGCATGGCAGAAAAAAGAAAATACATTATTACACTACTGAGTACCTGACTGGGCTCGCACTCGCACTGCAGCACTATCAGATCTACAGTTGAGTTGCAGCCACAACCTAACTTTATGTTGCCAAAACTGGAACTCCCTTGTGCCCCGCAAAAGCCTGTCGTAGAGTATGATAACCGTTCCTGTAATGTTCAAGAGTGAGACACAGTTGCCTTATTGCCTCCCGTTTCTCTTCTGCTCCTTCCAGGATTAAAATTCTTTGCCTCTCAACTTCTCCCTCCAAATCCTTAGCTTTTGATCTTAACTCGTCCATTAGTTTACGTGCCTCTTCTGCCCCGGCAAGTAGCTTCACATGCTCCATGCGTAATTGTTGCAGATGCTTATCCATTTGATTGACCGGGTTGTCTCTAGAAGTTACCTCTGCTTTAAGTGTAATAGCTTTCTCATTAAGCTCATCTCTCTCAGATTTTATGCGACTGTCTCGCTCAGCAGTGTCTTCCTTTAACTTCTGAATTTCACGTTCAAGTGTTTCCTGCATTTCTGCCTTCTCAGCCTGGAACATCCTAATACCATCCTCTAAAGAACGGCAACGTGATTCCTGTTCTTTCAGCCGCTCCTCCAAGCATGTCCCCTCCTCTATCAATCTAGATATTTCAGCCTTGATCTGTGCCTTTTCTGGAAAAATCTTCAGCTCAGCATCAGACACTGCTAGTTTAAGATCTCTCACCTCACTATCCCGGTCTGACAGATTAGTTTTCAGCCTGGCAGTTCTTTCTTGCAGCTTGGAGACCTCCCTTTTTTCTGCGTTGAGCTTGTTTTTCAACGTATTTATCTCCTTGTGAGCCAACGCAAGTTGATCTTGCAAATTATTGATTTTCTCAGATGGTCCACCACCCTCAAGTTGTTTTTTCAAAGTAGTTATTTCTTTCTCTGAAACATGAAGCCTCTCTTTAGCAATCCTGAGTTCTTCCATTAGTGCTTGAATCTTAACATTGGAGTCCAAAGTTTCAGCTTCCGACCCACCAATCCTTTGTTGAAGATGAGAAGCTTGATTTACCTCAAATTCCAGCTCAACCTCCCTGGTTGTGACCTTGCTCTCAGCTGGCGATGCGAACTCAGACTGCAAACCATCAGAGACTTCAGATGACCTACATTTTTGAAGCTCAGTATTCAATCGAGTAACCTCTTCTTCTGACAGCCGTAACTCCTCATTTGCAATTGTCAGATCTCGCTCACACCCTGTAATTTCTGCAAGAACATCCTCAGAATCTTCATTTCTGACGCCCCTAAATGAGCCATCAACACTCTCATCTTGCTGCATCCGTAGCTTTTCTTTTGTTTCACGAAGCTCAATTTCTAAATCAATTATTCTCCGGGACAGTCCTTGGTCACCACTATTCCCAGATAGACCTGAGTAATTGTTTACTGAAGAATCATCAGATTCTGATTCTGAATCCGTCAACGTGGATAATTCGTCTACTTCTTTATGGTGACGATCGCCACTGCCACCAGAGCCCAAGAAGAAATCAAAACCAGCAGCTCGAGGGCCAGGTTTAAGACGGCTTGGTTTTAGTTCACGAGCAGGAGAAGGTGGTTCAAAGATAACGTCAGAAATTCCAGAGCCCTGGGACTGGAGATCTGATGGAATGCTCTTCCTTAATTCTTCTGTCACGTGATCATAACGTTCTGCCAGAGATCGGTACATGCGGTAGAACTCCTCTACATGAGAAATCAATTCTGGTCTCTTCTGATAATACATCTCAGCCTTTTTAGCAAATGAGTCTCCATCCTCTTCAATTAGCTTCAGCATCCGCTTAACGCTCTGGTCCATCTCTGCAGTCAAGGATCGTTTTCATGATCACAGGAACTCACTGTTTTGTGATGCAAAATACAAAGTTCAGAGAAAACAACTCCTGTTACAAAAACTCTGGGGGGTTCCGGATTGACCATGGCAATCACTCAGGGTATTCCCATGTCGGAAACAAAATAAAAAATAAAAATTCTTCAGGAGCAAATGGCTATCTTTAACTAGAGAATACTCTAACCACTATTCTTTTGGAGTGGTAAAATAGAGGCAGACCCCAAATATAGGCACCAGACAACAGTATTGACCATGCATGTCCTTTTAACACATTTATCTTGTCTCTGAGGAGCATTTTACTTAAATTTGCAATTCCAAAGACGCGGCACGACACCCTTATTTGATAATCTGTTCCTATTTCACATTTGATTCATGCACATTTCTGTTCTACCAACAAGTCCTTGAATGAAAAGGGACAGCGAGAAATCAGTAGCTCACCCTCGAGATTCTCAGTATGCCACTTGGAATTTTTCGGACTGATATGACTATCCCACCACCAGGAATGTGATTTTCTTGTTTGCAATCCCTTGAAATTCTTAGACGGGACCTGAAATTCATAAAAAGAGCACCAGTTACAAAACCAACTCACACTAAATTTCTTAGACTGATGAGAACATTCAGCGGAACAGATGAGACTGCAAAACTAGAGCCCATCACCGAGGTCGAACATAGGAATTCAATTGTTTGCTAAAACTATTGGAATAAGAAAATCTGTTCTTACCATCGGAGAAGCCATTTCGGACGTTGAAGGGAATGATGCGGCGGTCCAAAATAAACTGATGTGGTATTATCAACAAACCTGCTGCACAGTTATAAAGATAGCTATTACATGTAGTCTTCATGGTGAACAAATATCTCAACAACCAATCCCCCCAAAACAAAACAACGTAGTTTTAAAACACAAAGTGCCGCCACTTGTTAATATTTCTACAAATGCTTTTTAATTAAATTTTTTTATTCAAACAATTAAAAAACACTTTAAAAAAATATCAATTTAATATCTCTTATATAATTTAAAAAAACAATTTAACCACATAAACAAAAATTATCTAACTTTTATATATATATATATATATATATATATATGACAAATATATACTACCACATCTATGTTTATTGAAATCCCTTCTTGTGTCAATAATATATTTGAAATTGCAATAATAATGATGACAACTTTAAAATGTTTTTAAAAAATATATATTAAAATAAAAAAGAATTATTTTAAAAAAATTATTTTTAACATCAATGTATTAAAATAATTTAAAAATATAAAGAAATTATTTTAAATAAAAAATTTTAAAATATTTAAAAAAAATAATAATTTCAAACACGGATGATTGAGCCGACTTCAATAATAAGTGGGTGGATAAATGGTGTTAATCCAAAATGATTTTTAAAGAAAAAGGAAATTGAAAAGATAATGTTTTGAAAAAAAATCATACCGACAAGAAGTACAGCTCCTTTGTCTGAAAATCACTATACTCTGTAACATTAATTAAAATATTCCCTTATTTGACGCCAAAAACACCAAATACAAACAAAAAGATCAACATGTAGTATTAGACGCAGAGAATTGCGAATACCAAAATCCAAAAGGGTTTTTTCCTTTGTTTCTATTTCGGTTAGAAAAATAAATTTTATGAACTAACTAAGAAAATTGATAAGTTCTGTTGATTTCTTCGGTATTTTAAAGGGTTGTTTATTTTAGTGGAAATGGAAAGATTGAATCTTTAGAATATTCCACCAAAAACAGAGAGAAAAGATTGAAATTTTACAATTGCATTTGTTTCAGTAATGAGGTGAAAAAAAGAAGCTGCAAAATTCAAAAGGGTCACTGGTTTTTAATGGCAGAAACTAATAATCTTCAAGTAGAGATCAAATCAAGCAATCTAGTTAGCACATCAAACACTACATATCATGATATAAATGATCAGCTCATACAATTTGAAAAGGATAAAAGAAGACTGAATCCATAGAAAAGAGAAGTAAACCAAAGCAGCAAAAGAAAGAGAGACTGGAACGAGGTAGAGCATACAGAAGAGAAAGAAAGAGGCTTTCTTGTTTGCTGTTATTGGAAATCTCGAGGGATGATAATTAGGGGCATATGCAGTAGTAGACTAGTGGTGATGGATGATCAGTTTCAAAAGAAAGAAAGGAGGAAGTAATAGAGACAAATCTGATGAAATTGTTTGCCCACTCACAAGAACCACAACCCCACAACTACAACAGAGAGAGAGAGAGAGAGAGAGAGACGTGAAGAGTTATATTACATAACAATGGAGGAAAAATGGGATATAATGGCTACCTTTTTTAAAATCTGGTTTCCCACTTGAATCTCCACACAAGTCAATGCACTTAAGCAATTGCAGCACATGGGATTTAATTTTTAATTAATGATTTGATTTTTCATAATCAATTAAATTTGAAATAATCGTGCATATGTACTTGAAAATCTCAAATTATTCTAAACAAATTTATTTTATACACCGATCTCTGTTTTTTCTTTTCTTTTTTTAATAGATAGAAAAACCCTCAGAATCTTGTACCAAATCTAGTTGTTTCCCTGAAATAAGAATTGTTGTTTAATTTCTCCTTGACTGCCATCTAACTATTTCTAAGTAAGACGTGTAGTTGGATGGGAAGATATTGCTAAAAGAATCGATTAAGCAAACAAGAACATGTCCTTATTTTGGATGCCGAAGGACGTGGCAAACTTTATCTATGAAGCGTGGATTTTTTTTGGTGTGGTCATTTTGACAAGCAAAAAGTGCATACGGTAGCTTAGATCATGTTTGTTAGAGAGAACGACAGAGAGGGGATGTAGGAATAGGGTTAATTACTGCAAAAAAAAAGAAGAAAAAAAAGCCCTTCTATTCAAATGGTTTTGAAAAATGGGGTTCAGGAACCAAGAACGATAGGAAGAATTCATAAGAAGAAAGTATAACCTAAACATTTTGGATGATGTTTGGGTTGGTGAGAATGCTTAGTCGTCGGAGTTTTATCCCTGTCTTCGTAAATTATCTAGTCAAAGAAATAGTATTCTGGGTAGTATGAGGCCTTGGATTGCTGGTTGCTGAAGATATATGTAATCTTTAATGGAACCGAGATATTAGAAGCACCGCTTGACAGTTTAATGGAGGTTATTAATCAAACCCATTTGCACAAAGCAACAACTTGAATCCACTCTTTCAACAACAGGTTCAGCTACAATTCTCAATCTTGCTACTTCATTTTTCATTTCCATTGTTGTATTACTTTTTTTCACTTCTTAATTATGCTGGGTTTTCATCTACTAAATGGCTAGCTTAATATATATATAATCTCTCCAATTTCGTTAATAAGAATAAAAAAAAGTTCCTTTTCACAGTAATTAGCGAGCTATTTTGATATAGTTCCATGAAAGTATAAGATAATAATTTGGGTTGCTAAATTTTTCTTGTTTAGTAAGATCATCTTAGTCATATTCACAACGTCATGAAGCATGGTGGTCAATTTAGAAGAGAAGATCTCTAGAGATGTCTCCACATGGAGTGGAATATGGCGAGATGTTGATTATTTATTGCTGTCGACTTTGTAACCGAAAATAAATGGAAGAAAGTCAAAAGGCCAGGGTTTCTCTTTGTCTTTATCCTGCAATCTGTACCTTCTGAATCCAGCAAGAATTTCTTAGCGAT
>Ga0307515_10023285_pt1 | contig 10863 bp, 4 predicted proteins | sample 17_EM_MG_FD_194513 | JGI IMG/M metagenome (GOLD analysis project Ga0307515, IMG submission 194513) | Populus trichocarpa ectomycorrhiza microbial communities from riparian zone in the Pacific Northwest, United States - 17_EM | ecosystem: Host-associated > Plants > Roots > Unclassified | place...
TTAGTCAGTTTTTTTCTTAATCAAACCGTATTAATTTAGAAATACACCAGGCTCAGTGTCCGTGCTTCGCCGTTGGAAATAATAATGTTAATGCACTGCACGTATATTTTTTTTTTAAAAAAAATATGTAACTTGAATTATAGATTTGATTGGTTCTAATAAATTAATTTTACTTAAACTAGAAAACAACAATAAATGAATCAAATTTAAAAAGAAAAGAGAATAGAAAAACCCGGGAAAAAATTATTTTTCTCAAAAACAAACAAACTATATATCTCAATTCATAGCCCGTTAAATACAGAAGAACAAAATAAGATAAAAAAAAATGACATAAAAATAGGTCCTTGTTAACTCGAGTTAACATATTGAACCTGTAACCTTGCTAATTAGGGTTGAGCCAACCCAGAATATCCTGTCAAACCTGCGACCTAAATCATGATATTGAAATAAATTAATAAAAAAATAAAAAGAATTATAAATATTTAAAAAAAAACTCAAGTTAACTTTTCAAACTTGTGAATCAAGTCATTAGATCCAAAGAACTCTATCTCGAAAAAACCATAAAGTATAATTCTTAATCAATCAAATATTGAATGATGAAATTGAAAAAAAATAATTTTAATTATATAAAAGGATTTAAAAAAATAACAATAAAAAGAACGAGGATTAAAATTGAAATAAAAAATAAATTTTATATTTGATTGAAGGGTGAAATTGAAAAGAAAAGTCAATTCAGCAAAAGGACCCAAAAAAACTTAAAAGAATGAGGATATAAATTGATATAAAAATTTAATATAAATTTTTAATTGAAGGATAAAATTGAAAAGAATAATAACATTTACAAAAAAACCAAGAAAAAAAAATCAAAATCAAAACAATGAGGAACGAATTGGAAAACATAATACTATCAATTTGGATTGAATGATGAAATTAAAAATCAACTAAACTTTTAAAAAAGGGGCAAAGAAAAAAAAACTAGAAATCAAAAGAATGAGTACTAAATTGAAAAAAAATAGTATATAGCAAATTGCGATGGAATGACGGAAGTGAAAACAAATAAAACTTCTATAAAAAAGACAATAAAAAAAATTTAAAATCAAAAGAAGAATGATTGAAGTTGAAATACCAGTAACAAACAGGGTTAATCTGCATTTTTTAGAAGATGAGAGAGAAAAGAAAAAAAAAATTATCGGTGACACATAGGAGCACCAATGTTGACACACACCGCTCCACATAAAAAGGGACATAATGGTGCTTCTAATGACATTATGGAACGGTATTTTTTTGAACTCTGTAAAAAGCGTAAATGTCTTCCAAGCACTAAGGAGCGCGTTTATATGCCGTACTTTTTTTTTGTTTTTTTAATTATTTTTATATTTAATTAATTATCAAATTGCTCCGATTTAATAATAATGAAAAAAACATTGTAAGAAGATGGAAAAGCTCCTTAACTCTAGTTTTAAATTTTTTTTATTTTTAAGAACATTTTAATTGTTTCACTTTTTATTTTTTACATTTGATCAAATACTAAATTATCTCTTAGCTGATATTATAATAAAAGAAAAAAAACATTATGCAAATATGAAAATGTCATTTGATGTTATTTTTTTTTCTTTCAAGGATATTTTGGTAGTTTCATGTTGTAATTAAAATAAAATATATATATATTCTTGATTAATTTAATAATAACTAATAACCTCTGTAAAAAAATTTCAATGCATTTAAAAGATGTTTTTTTTTTAAGAGAAAAGGTTAAATTATCATTATATTGTTGTAGTAAACAATGTCCCTTAATAATTCATAGATACAATGTTTCTACAAGTCCAAAAAGTTTCTTTAAATAATAATAATAATATGAGATGCCTTGATTACAAGATTGTTACGTGTAAGAGGAAAAGTGAAAATAGTTTAATGAAATTACTAAATTGACCAAGTAATCAATCCAATCCAGAGAGAGAGGGCAGGGCAGGGCAGGCAGAAGACAATTATGCCAATTTCATCAATCAATCATTAATCACCAGCATTTATAATATATAGTATGTAAAATAAAAATATAATGTTATGTGCTTTGTTTTCATCGATGCGTCCATTATCGAAGTTAATTTTTTTATATTAAAATATAAATATATTTGTGTTTGAAGAGAGATATTAGCAGAGTACTTTTAATAATAAAAAATCCACGTCATGATCATGACCTCTAATTAATTTGTTATATATGCACTTAAATGAAATAAAAGTTGATATTATAAGTTCCATTGAATATAATAAGATGCATACATTGAATATTTTAATTATCAAGTGTAAATGCTCAGCAAGAAAGCAAGAAAAATTAATTAAATATGAAGTTATTTATTTTAAGGTGCTTTCAAATGTTCATTGCAGTATAAGTTGGAATATCTAAGCCGTTAAAAATAGTCCAAGCCACGAGATAAGGTGAGGCTGATTGATTTGATCAAGACACGTGTTTTTAAAAATATCTCTATTAACCCATTTAAAATATTTAAACATCTATCAAGATTTTATAATTAAGTATGTGCTAATGTTAATTATGAAGATTAGTGTGTGCAAGGTAAGCACAAGCCTTCGATAAGCACCATAAAAATGAATGTCAGAGACTTTAATTATAGGAGCCCAGTTGAAGAACACTTTTCGTCTGAGACCTAATTATAGGTTTTCTTAAGAACATACTATATTTATATAGAATAATATAATAAAAATCCTAATTGATATTTGAATATTAAAACTGAATGTAATCTAATTGTTGATAAAAAAAAAAAAAAAAAACTATTCATTCAAATCTATACCATATGATGAAAAGATATATTTTGGATAGAATTTCTTCTTATAGTTTCTCTTGTATAACAAATGGTAATTCTAAAATAAACTAACAATAATAATAATAATCAAACCAAATCAAAATAATCATTCTATAAACTAAGATTCTAATTTTTTTTGCGTTTTAAAATAGTTTTTTAAAATTATTTTTTTTGTTTTAAATTAATAATTTTATAGTATTATCAGACCATTTTAATGTGCTGATATCAAAAATAATTTTTTTTTTTTAAAAAAAAAACATTAGATGTATTTTCAAGTGTGTTCCATGGTTAAGATACATGGTTTGTTTACGTATCAACATATTTAAATTATAACCATCAATATTTTTTCATACATTAGAAAATTAATACATAAATTAGTTCTTTATTGTCACATATACAAATAAAAAAGGAGAAAAATCAAAACATTAATTACTACCAAGTTGGAAAAAGATAAAACATGACAAAACAAAAATAACTAAAAGCTCTCAAGTATAACTTTTTATTGCATAGGTTTGTTATAAATAATCTTTACTTAAATCAATTAAAATATCATATCATAAGTCTCGATTTAAGATGTAAATTGAATATTGTTTTGATAGGATATAAAATCAAAAAGAAAAGAAAAGAAAAAAATCTCTTATACTATATTAAACTATATCGACAGGACATTCAAGTTTTCAAACATTTATAATGATATAAAAGTTATATTAATTGTATATTATTTTACTCTTTTTTTTTTTACAAAATTATGAAATTAAGTCTTACAATAATATTTCTTTAAAAAATGATCAACGATTAAGAGTTCAAAATTCAACATGAATTAAGAAAACAAATACACCATATTTTTTAAAATTTATTTTACTTTTTTATTTTAGTTCCAGGATAAAAATTAATTATATACAAATACTCTACTTGAAACAAATAACACATCAAACGGCATAACCTTCCGAGCCAGCTGCACAACCTACAAAATGATTATCGTACAACAAAATCCCGACTTCATCAGTTGTTTGTCTTTTTTTAAAAAAAGTTTTTTGGAATTTTTGTTTTGATGATGTGATGCCACGTAGAAGAAACCATTTTTGTTTTGTGGCCTTAAGAACCTTATCCGAAAAAACCTTATCTAGGAAATCTCAACTTTTAAATCCCATGTGGGACCCAATTTTATTTCACTGGTCCTGCTTCTTTCGATGAAAATCAACTCGTTGATGTTTTTCTTTTATATGATTGAGAGATTTTTGTTTTTGTCGTCACGCCGTATTTTTTTTTTAATTTTTAATTTTTGTTTTAAAAAACTAATTCACTTTCTCCGCTCAATTTTATAAACAAAAGTGTTTTAGTTACTTCTCTATAATAATCAAAATAAAGATATTGATAACTTTGAATTATAATACATTTAGGATTGTAGTTGCGGTGATTTTTAAAATATTTTTTATTTAGAAATATATTAAAATAATATTTTTTAATTTTAATATAAACAAATAATTTTTTTTTTAAGATTAACAGTCTGAAATTACTTACCATGATGACTTGTAATACTCCTAATTTGATGGGAGTTAAATCACAAATAATATATTAATCCTTAAGAGCTCAACAACGCTGTGCTATGAAGTCAAACCAGTTAAATATAAGTACACACGTAAGGGTTGAAAGGACGTGGAATCTCTCAGACCCATGAAGTAGTATCTTTTTTCAAAGGAAAAGAAGACAAACAAATCTAAACTCACAGAGAATGATTATTACAAGGTTCGAAAGTCCACCTTACAATACTCAATATTTTCAGTTTCTGTCAAATTTTGTTATCCTCTCGAAGGCTTAAGATTTCAATATTAGATTCATATTTTAAGGCATGGAACTCAAGAATATTATATGTCATGAACCAATTCAACTATTCTCTATTTTCGAGGCGTGGGTGTATCTCATGAGTGTATTTATTTTCCTTCCAATCATAATTAAAGAGTGGCCCGAGTATAAACAGATAAAAATCATAAATTATCAAATACATAAAAAAAACTAAAAGAGGCAAGAAACGAGAGAGAGTTCGAGGATAATTTTATTTAATCCCGCAACGTGGTAATGAAACGTACACGAGCGCTACTTGTACCAAACTGATCACAAATAACTCAATATTAAGGAATGATCCAAGGCTTCCATTAAGCCAACTAACAACGTACATAAAGATTACCAGCAGACAACCAAAAAACATGAATACTCATTATTTGATAAACACAGAAACCTTGATAGATGCATAGATCCTTAAGCAAGATATGCGTTAGGTTCCAGGCGTGGAGTAACCATGGCGGAAAGGGGAACTGCCTTCTGCAATGCAAGACCAAAGACCTCATCCATGTTGAGCTCAACATCTTTTGGCAATTTCCAATCAAAAGAGTGTACCAATGTGCCTAAAATGTACTGTACTAGCACAATCCCCATTCTAGTCCCAGCACAAATTCTTCTTCCAGCTCCAAATGGAATTAGCTCAAAATCATTTCCTCGAGGGTTGATTTTCGCATATTTCTCACTAAAAAATCTCTCAGGAGTAAAGTCTAGTGGATTGTCCCATACATCAGGATCCCTCCCTATTGCCCAGATGTTGACACTCAGTCTAGTGCCTTTGGGGATATAGTATCCATTCACTTCACATGCTTGGTCTGCTATCCTGGGTAGGTTTAGAGGTGTAGATGGGTGTTTTCGGAATGTTTCTTTGCATATGGCTTGCAGGTAGGGAAGTTTTGGTATGTCAGATTCCTCTAGTCGCCGATTCCGACCAATGACTTGATCCATCTCATCCTGAGCTTGTTTAAGGATGCGAGGGTTTTTCAACATCTCAGCAAGTGACCATTCGATTATGCTCGAGGAAGTGTCAGTGCCGGCTGTGAATAAGTTCTTCCAAAATAAAACAAAAGCGGATGTAAGTAACGATCTAATAATATATTTTCTTCTTGGAACATTTTGATGTATTATTGATTCGGACTCCATCTCTTCGCATACAATATCGCACATATATATATATAATTAAAACAAAAAACCGTGCATGCATGGTAGATCATGTGCAATTTATATGTATAAGCACAGAATCTAGCTAGGTACGTAATTTGTAATTAAAATGAGACGGGAGAGTGAGACATACCAAAAGAAGAGCCTTGATGTTGGTAAAGCTAAGCTTCTCACCATCCAAATTTTCTTGGTTAGCCATGAGAACGTCCAGAAAATCCGGCTTTCCCTTGCGTTCATGAGCCGTTGCAATATGCTCCTCCATCATTTTTGTCAGTAACACATCAAACCTTCGATGTAATCTCTTCATCCCACGTTCAATTCCTTGCAAATCCATCCAAGCAACCGACGGTATATAATCGCCAACATTGAATAATCCTGCGCTTGTCATGAGCTCCACTACCATGTCCTTGAACTCATTAGACTCTGAACCTTTAGTAACAAACACACGACGACTAAGTATAATTTGGCCTATCATATTTGCCATGGCATAGGTCAACATTTCTGGCACCACCACAGGTTCGCCTTTTCGGCTAGCCTCGCACATGGCTCGAAGCATGTGCCCTAGCTCGGATACTCGGACATGAGCCCAATCCTCTAGAGCCTTACCACCTAGCATGTGTAGGTTGCTTAATTTGCGTAACAATTTCCACCTTGGTCCATAATCTGCAAAGACCATGTCTTGTGCATTATAGGCTAAATGAGTTGCACCTGCATTTGGGGGACGGTTTGAGAAATTTAGATCAAGGGTTTTGAGGAAGGCTCGAGCTGCGTCTGGGGTGGAGGCCACAACCATGTTACAAGTGCCCATTTTTAAGTACATGACGGGGCCGTATTTTTTGGCCATTTTGGCTAAGGCGGCATGGGGCATGGCTCCTAGGACGGGAATAGCACCAATGATCGGCCACCCTCGGGGGCCTGGAGGCAGTTGACGGGTGGACAGTTTTCTTATCAAACAGCGAGTAAGAAGGTAGTTAATAAAGAAGAAGAGAGCCGCCATGGTGAGTTCCCAGAGAAGGACCATGTTTAAGGCCATGGCGTGAGATGGTGCAAAAGCAACACCAGCTTAATAACTAGTTACCACTAGTGATTAATACGTATGATCATATGCATGGTTTGCGAAGCAGTAATTGATTTATATAACGATCCGCGCGCGCAACCTTGAGGGTGGGTGAGCTCGGGCACGCGGGGTTGAGCCTTCCACCTCAAATTCCCGACCAACCAGCTGCGTTGGGACAGGTGCAGAAGCTATTATTTTTTATTTTTTTTGTCACATGAAAAGAAAAAAGCAAAATGGGTTAGGTCGGGCACGTGAGGCGGAGTCTTCCACCTCAAATTCCTGACCAACCAGATGCGTTTGACACAAATGCAGCAACTGGTAATTTTCTGCAAGTTTTTTCTTTCTCGCATGAAAAGAAAAAATCAAAATTCTCATCCGTCTTTTAGCAATATGTGAACGTAAATACAATTTATTTTTTATCATGCAGAGAAAAGTCTCGAACACAAGATTTATAAAAAGAGCTAGAGACGTACATTAGTTTTAATTGAACTAAGCATATATAATAAAGGCTGAAAAGATTTATCTCTTGATGATGGAGTTAAAATAAAATCGAAACTTTAAATGTATTGAATGTTATTAATTAATATAGTCTCTTATAATTACGTTTACCAGACAGCCTTGTGTGCATTTAATTAGTGGTGTTACAGTAAAACAAAACATTAATTAATTGCAAGTTATAAAAAATCGAGAGAATATTGCACTTGCATTGACTGAAAATTATATCATAATATATAATTAATTAAGAAGATACCAACTTTTTTGGCTTGAATGAATTTCCCACTGAGCTAAAAAACAATAGTATTTGTTTCCGTAAGGTACTATGCTTTGTCCATATTTTACTTTTTAAGGAAAAGAAAATCAGCTACGTACCTACACATGTACTTAGATGGTAAGATATATACTTCTTCGAAAATAATAACATACTTTAAGATGAATAGTTTCATATATTTTTTAGATTACAGTTACCTGCTTCTTCCAACTTCCAACTAGAGTTATAGGGAAGTTATAGGCGTAGTTATCGAAATCAATCCGGGTTCACCCGGTTAAGGGATCGGATCTTTAATTTTATAAATTAACTCCGGTTAATCTGAAAAAATTAAAAAAATATATTTAAAATTTTAATATTTTATATAAAAAAATTAAGAAATAATTAATGTAAATATAGGCTATATATGTTTTAAATAATGAAATTTAAAGGATAATATTTTAAAAATAATTAAATAAATATAATTTTCAATCTCGTGTTATTATAAAGATAGTATTTATTTAAATTTAAAAGATACGGTAGATTCAAGAAATCAAACTGCTAATTAATTAATACGAGACCAAACTATCTAAAATAAAATACACACTCACACACAGCAAGCATGAATCGTTTCACAAGTGACCCCAGACAGCGAAAGGAGAAGGGTTTTTCTTAGATTAATACTCAAAGCAATTGACCAGAGCAAAGCAAATTAAGCGGCGATGGCTGGTTTTCTCCAAAACAAATCATGCACGTTACGACGTACGTTACATTGCATTCTTCTCTGACACACTCCACGCTTACATATTATTTTCTGAATTTATCATGTAGTCTGTTCGCCCTCACCGTCTCTTTTGAATTTAAATAAATATCATATTTATCGCGGTTTAAAAATAAATAAATAGTGTATTTTCATTTATTTTTAAAACTAAAAATTTAAAAATAACTTTTAATAGAATTATATCTTCCATGTTGTTTATTTAGAGAGACGCGTAGCATCTTATATTTTTTAATAAAATATTGCTGTTAATATTTGTGAAAGCATATTTTCTCTCTTGCTCTCTCGTAGCAATTTTCTCTCTCGAATTAAACTTGATTTTCTCTTGGTGCAAAGAGACAATAGCTGTTCACACAGCAGCCCATTATAATAACATAAAAATTATATGATTCTTAGATTATGTCTGGGCGAGGTGTAAACTGTGTTTCTAAAAAATTTAAAAAAAATTTTTTGTTAAAATTTAATATGTTTTGTATGTTTTATATCGTTTTAATATACTGATGTTAAAAATAATTTTTAAAAAATAAAAAAAATATCATTAACATACATTTCAATACAAAAAATTATTTAAAAAACAACCAGAACTACCTTATCAAATACTCTCTTAGTAAGTAATAACAGGAGCTTAGCTAGCCATGGCATGCGAGGTCGAGGTCGCCCTGGATTTCCAGCTAACTAGCTTCTAGAGAAGAATAGCAAGGACGAGACTCGTCCACGTCGTCAGTTAATGGAATATAGTAAAATTGTTGCATTAATTTATTATGAAGAGCTGTGAATTGTGATTATGACACGTCAGAATAGTAAAAAAATGTTGCATTAATGTTCATAGTGGATCCATAATTACCAATATTCATGTTATGTCACATGTAAAAAAAAAAAGAAGATGGCCATGTATTTTTAAAAATTATTGAGCAGGTTAGACATGACATGTGACATTGAGGTCCACTAAATTTCCAACTTGTTAGCTTGTAGACAAGAATAGTTAGGATGAGATCCATGAATATCAATCAATCATCATTGAATAGAATATAGTAAAATCATTGCATTTATTTGGAAGGGCTGAGATTATGACACATCAAAACTGTAGTGGTGTTCGCAGTGGATCCATAACTAACTATCCATGTCACGTCATATGTTACAAAATAATAATAATTCAAGATGACATCATTGTTTAACTCGAAAAATTTATAATTTTTTATAAATTTTATTGGATTTAATAAGATTTATTTTTTAAAAAAATATTTTAATTAATTCAATGATAATAAAAATAAATATTCACAAAACCAACCATTAACTCAATGTTAGAACATTTGTTTGATATCACAATAATCATATAATAAGTATACCAAAATAAATTATAATAGAACAAAAATAGAGTTTTTTTTCTATTAAAAAAACAATAATAACTGAATAAAAAAATCTAAATAGAATACAATCTTTTTTTTTCATACAAGTTTATAGAAAAAACCATCATCATCGAACTCTTTTTACCAAAAGAAACCCTTTAACATCTAAAATGACAAGTTTTGTCACAAAAAAATAATTATTCACCGATTTTCTTTTTTTTTTTAGATGATTTTTTTTTCTCTTAAAATCAAGGACTGAAATATTAACAAAATAAAATTTTATGCTGAGAGTAAAATTTCAAAAACTAAAAGAATTGCAAAGTAAGAAAACAAAAGAGTGGGTGGACTAAACATATATATTTTTTCCAGTGGATTTTAGATTGGCAACAAGCTTTCATTTTATTTTACCCCTTGATCCCCATTTATTGAATTTTGTCTTTCCCTGAGAAACTTTGACAAATCAGTCATGAAATTGAGTATTAACATGATGCAATAATTGAAAAAAAAATTAAAAATGAACATGAAATTTTTTTATTAATTATTGCTATGAATTACTAGAGAGAAATATATAGGGGTTTCAGTAGATGTTGTAATTGTTTACATAGGAAAATTGGTCAATTTAATCTATTAAAACGGCAATAAAAAAATCCACCGGAGGAGGATATGAGGAAACTCGAGGTCATCCCTTTTCAGTCTGATCATTCTTCCACTTTTATTACCATACTTTAATGTAAATTTCATAATTATACTATAGTAGCTTTTTTAAAAATCTCGACGTTGCATTTTACTATTAAACAAATAAAGAAAAATAAAATCTTTCCATGTAATTTCTTTTTTATTTTTTCCCTATCACATCCTCGTATATGTTATAGTATCTTATACAAAATACTTAAAAATTAAACTAAGAATTAGGGTGTTTAATGATTAAATATATATTGGAATATTTCTTGGGGGCGAAACGGTAGCATTGGAATTTTGAACTATAAAGGTAAAAAAATAAACATTTATAGATCTATAAGACAAAACGACGAGACAAAACAATACCAAAACAGGAATAAAGATATATTTAATTGCGGTAATTATTTTCATCGAATGACGTGAAATACTATTTAAATTCGATACCA
>Ga0307515_10023286_pt1 | contig 10862 bp, 16 predicted proteins | sample 17_EM_MG_FD_194513 | JGI IMG/M metagenome (GOLD analysis project Ga0307515, IMG submission 194513) | Populus trichocarpa ectomycorrhiza microbial communities from riparian zone in the Pacific Northwest, United States - 17_EM | ecosystem: Host-associated > Plants > Roots > Unclassified | place...
CGTGCTGAAAATAGGTGTCAACGGCAAGCCGGCTAGATGAACGGTGACCCCGCCTCGGGGAAGCATCGATAAGACTCCTCGGGACCACTGCGAGTCTTAGAGACTGTTTTCCCCTTTGGCGTCCTGGCGAGCCTTACGATATCACAGCTGAAATACCGGTGCGTTCGACGAGAGAATTCCACTGTTAATCAAGTCCTTAAAATTTTGCGTATCACGTTCACCAGAACCGCGGGGCGCGCCACACTCGAGATAGAGACCCCGCACCCATATACCTGAGACGCGACACGAAAGGAAGTAAGTCCCAACCCACAGAACCGAACGCCGGCAGGGATTATTAGCCCCAACGAGGTCGATTCTGAATTCGATAACGATCCAAGCAAAACCCTTGTTATTGCAACGACCACGAGGTCATTCCAGGGTTTCGAGAACAATGCGTGTGCACCCTCGCTAGCTTCACCTGAGCCCCTTCCGTGGCCCAAGAATATTAATAGGGCGGGTTTCGAGTGAATGTGTGGCTGTAAGATGAGACTCGTCATGGATTCACGGTCCAGCTTCTTCGAGTCACGTCTGTTCGTTTCAATAAGTAAGCGTGGATCATGTTTCCGAAACGGAATAAAATAAAGTCATGATCGTCCCCCGCCCGTACTGGGCCACATAGTATACTATCAGGATCAGGATCGGCACATTAGCAAAATGGAACACAACAAAGTCCAAGCTTTCACGAGCATTAACTTCTACCGCGAGGGTGGACGTTTTCCTCGTGGGTTGCGATAACTTGTAAGTCGAGGGAAAGACGGATGGGTACTAAGGCCTTGAGGATCGTGCGCGACGGAACGGACCGAACGCGGTTTGGATCGGTCGCGCCTTCCCTGAACCATGCGGGAGATCGGGAGATCCAAGGAATGGATGGCGCAGTTTCAGAACCGAGATAAGTCACAGTAGAGCACTATTTCCCAATTTTACGATCCGGACAGAGGAACGAGTGAGACAAATTGGTACTGGTGGGAAGAGAGTAAAGAGCCGGACCCGTGGAGACAATAACCGGGCCTCCCGAAGTGGAACAAAGCAGAGCGGACGCGCTCAAGCAGTTCTCTCGCTGTTTGCGCCGCTGCATAGGCGAGTACATTCAGCCCTGCCAAATCCTCGCGATCAACTGCCGTGCCCGTCGAGGACAGGCGGACACAGCAGCCTGTATTCAAAACAACACAGGAACCTCTCAACAGAACCAGAGCCGACCGGTGCATCCTGGCAGGCATTCGCCGAGAGGCTCGCACTAACCGTTTCCAAAGGCCAAAGCCCATTCAAGGATAGGCGCTTCCAGTTTCGTCCGAGACCCGGGGGCTTCTAGGCCTAAGACTCCACCTGTCAATCAGAAAAAAGTGACAACAAGTGCCGGGATGAACACCACAACGGCGAACGTTAACGCATAACGTTGAACGCACCGGATCGGAATGTCCGATGAAGAGCCTTCAGATCACAAGGATTCAATATTCAATATCCCATCACGTACCGTTTTTTTTGTCCATTTCGAAGCACGCTCGCGTACTTACATATCTCAAGGACAGGTCGAGCAAAGGCAGTTCCCGGTATACATCGAGAGCGCCGACGCGCACACCAGCGTCGACATCCTTCTTCTCTCGTACTTCGTAAGCGAGTGGTAATGCATAATGGATGGAAGCACGTACCACGAGTTGCAACGTCTGCTTCTCAGGCCCAGCCAGATCCGAAAACGCGATGGTCCGGTCAAGGTTCACGAAGCCCTTCCGAACCTTGCCGCAAGGAGATAGGTTATCAGAACGAGCGACGGCGAAGCACCGCTGATAAGCGTGAAGTCGGACGGGAAGCCGAATCTACGGCCGGCCAAATATTTAAGAACCGGAAGCTTTACGATAAGTGTCGAAAGGTCGCAGCCTGCAAACCTAAAATACTTGTGCACATGGACCTCAATCCCTCCAACGCCACATCTGAACAAGTGAGAAAGAATGGAACCTACGATTAAGCTCTGGACAAGGAAAAATATGTACTATAGGGAGCATAGGTTACACATCGAACTTATCTTGGCAGGGTGTGGGCTCGAAAGGGAAGAAGAGAGCAGAGGGCATACACAGCATTCATGGGTAAAGAAACGGACTGTCGAGACTTGAGTTCGGAACGACAATGACGATGTGATGGAGAAGAATTGGATGGAAGACAACAGAAAATGCATGCATGAGAAAAATGAGGCAATGATGAAAAGTGCGTGAGCCATGGGGGGTATGTGGCCATTTACTAGGATGACTGTGCCTTCTTGGCCCTCGACACCCTCTCGACAGCCTCTCTAATCGGACTCCGGCCTTTCAGGACCGTCATATGTGCGCTCAAATAGGGCGCAGGGAGCAGCATATGCATCAATTCGGATGCAGTCGGCCCACCAAGCCCAACGTTGTCTCCCTCCACAGAAGGGAAGTAACTCGTGAGCCCGTGCGAAGGGCCGAGCGGATTCGAAGGGCCACCAGGAGACTTGGGTGAATATGGGGAAGTGGTGCTCTGTTGGCTGTAGGAGGGGTATAACGCGGATAAAGCGGCATAGGAGGAGGTGGAGAGGGTCGATAACGTCCTTTCCCGTGGCGGGTTCCGGAAACCTGAGCCCTGATTGGCATATTCATAACCTGCAGTCCTACCCAAAGACCGCTGAGTATTCACAGAAGAGACAGAAGCAATGCTTTGTCTCCTCAACCTCTCTTTGACCTCGTCCTCTTCCTTGCCCCTCTGCTTGAGGCCAACCGGAGATAAGGTCGGTGGCGAGGGAGAGACTGAAGGTGCAGCGGTAACGGTCGTCAGCGGCGCTAGTTTGCCTACCCCGGACCCAAAAGCGACGGTCGAGACCCCGTTCTGATGAGCGGAACAGTTGGAGTTTCCAATGCCAATGGCGTTGGGGTTCGGTGAAGCGCTACCCGAGGAAAATTGTCCGCGGATGAGTGGATGCGGGCGTGTCATTATGGTTGGATGATCGCTCTTGCCCGGTTGGAGAGAGTAGAGTGATGAAGGACGAGTTCCGGACCGCTTATTTGTCCCTGAATGTTTAGCTTGGGATAACTCGCCTCTAGCCCTGTCTCTGTGATGAGTCGGGCTCGGGGGAGAGCTAAGCGGGGGATTCTTTCGGCGGGTTGGGGTCGGCGGTCGAAGTTGCTGTTGATGTTGTTGCTGGTGCTGCGGGGGAGAATTGTTAGCACGGGTTAATATGAAGGATGACGAAAGCCCGTGGTGTTTCAGACGTAGGAGGGTTTGGTGTTGGCGATTGTACGAACGGGAGGATCTTCGCTCACCTGCGTCATGGTAATCTGATTTCGACCCTGTGAGTTATTATCGGCCCTCGGACCTGATGACGAGTCGCTGGTGATATGAAGGTGGGATTGCGGGACCGAATGGACTGATAAGGTTTGTCGCTGCGGTCGATCTTTAACGTCTCCACTGAGACGAGGATCGACGACGGGTGGCTTCCGAGCGGATGAATCAGCAAGGGGAGGGTCAGAGGAAGAGTCAGGGGGAGGATGACGGGAGAGTCCGGTATCTCGATCAACCATCGCACGTGGGCGTGGTGTTGATGCCAGACCCTCCTCTGGCCGCGCATGGTGGTCCCAATCGCCGACACTCTCCTGATCAACGGCGTCAGCATGGTCACCTGCACTGGACATGGTGGTCCTCTCTCTATCGTGCCTGTCGATGCCGTGGACCGCACCAGTCTTCACTTCATTCGGGACAGAAGTTGATGACCGGCAACGTGTTTCCTCCTTCACATTATTCACCGGCGTGGGGGGCTGCAGCTTCACCTGAAGAACAGTCGGCGTGGGAGGTTCCCGATCATCTGGCGAGGTCGCAATGTGCGCTGCGCCGGTAAGGTTTAGATGCGGAGGGAGGTTGCGAACAACGTCATCGTCCTCATCATCACCGGATTCCGAGTCGGATGATTGGTTCTGGGGGGTGACGGGTGCGCTCTCGCTTGAGACCCACTCGTCTGAATCGCCTTCGCCTTCAACCTCATGAGCGGCGACTACGGGACTGGTGATAGTGAAACCGGATTTTTTGTTGGATCTAGTGGTGGCAGCGGGGGTGGGGGCTCTTTGAGATGAAGTCGGGCGGGGGGCGCCTGTCGTCGTGCGTTGCGCATGTGGCAGCAGCTGCTGTAGATGCAATTTAGAGGATGATCTGATTTGTTGATCACTTTCCGTCCTACTTGGGGGTTGCTGTGACAGAAGGCACGGTCGGGTCAGGAGGAGAGGGATAATTAGGATTAGAGCGAAAGAATTGAAAGGTATAATTGTAAACATACATTATTAGGACGTGCGCCGGGCTTCTTCCCTTTCCCCCTGGGCAGGTCCTTGGTGGCGTTATTCAAGGCAACTTGTAACTGGAGGTTCGAACTGGAATCAGTCTTCTGGAGATTGAGATTGTTCAAGGTCAGTTTCGTGTTGGACCCTGAGGTCGAGCGCCTCTGGAGGGCGGCAGGACGATGGTGCTTGTTGGGCATGCCTTTGGAACAGCCAGGTAGGAGAGGAGGGTCGTGGTCGTTGGAAAAAAGATGGACAAACGATGACGGCCACTTCCTCGGTCGGTCTCGGTGTGGGCGTGTCCCGTTGACTACGACGGACTTATACCGCGGGAAACAACAATAAATTTATTTTTCTTTTCTTTTCCCAATTACCACCTCGTGCCTCTCCGTAACGTTGACCAATCCAGTACACAAAAGGACCTCGGCGTTTACGTCGAGAGTCTTTCCGAAGACCCTGTCTAGTTTGTGAACGGTCAAGTGAATCGAAGATGGAGAGAGTTCAGTTTCAGCAAGAGCAGGTAGGCTGGTAAATTTTTCTTCATGCGACAGACAGAGCTTATGCTCGCGCTGTGCCGTAGATGCTCGCAGAGCTGAAAGATTTGATGGAAAAGGGACTGTTCAGTCGGGTGTGTTGTGCCTTGAAAACTTTTTTTCTCTCGCTGGGCGAGCCTGACGTAAAGAGGACAGACGGAAGCAAAATTAATCATGAAGAAACGGCGAGAGTTCGAGATGGCGTTGGTTCGGCGAGTTGCCAGGAAGAGTGACTTTCTGCGGTACGCGGCGTACGAGATGGACTTGGAGCGGCTGAGGCGGAAGCGCGTTGAGAAGATCAGTAAGTGTGGACCACTGGCGCTCAGACCGCAGGCGAATGGCAAGCTGATGCGGTGCGTTCCTTCTGGCTTACAGGGGAGCGATCACCGCGGTCGGTGTCGGATTACGCGGTCGTGAAGAGGGTGTTTCAGATCTTCGAACGAGCGGTGAGAAAGTTCAAAGGGGACGTTGGGCTCTGGATGGAATACATCAGAGTTGCGGACAAGGTAGGGGCCAAGGCACTCGTTGGCAAGATCACCGCGAGGTGAGTCTAAATCACCGGAGAAAGAAAAGTCTATTTATTATTGTGCTATGCAGGGCGATCCAAATGCATCCGACCGAGAGCTGGCTGTATGTTATGTCAGCGAACGGGGAGGTGAAGACCGGGAACATGTCCGGTGCACGGACGATGATGGAGAGGGGGATCCGGATGAGTCCAAAAGACGAGCGACTGTGGGTAGAATGGATAAAGTTGGAGATGGGATACATCCGGCAACTGAAGGAGAAAGGCGTCGGAGATTCGAACGAAGTTGTCCGTGGAGGCATAGTGGAGGTGATAATCGAGAAGGCGATCACAGGTGGGGTGTTTTATTTTATTTTTAATATTTTCCGAAACTAAAATAATAATTTCAGAAATCGGGAAGGACAACCATGCTTTCATCAAAACCGTAGCAGATGGTATTTCGGAGTATCCGCTGGCCGACGACGAGACACGTGGTCGGCTTGTCGAGCGTGTAATATCAATTTTCCAAGAATAGAAATCCTGCCATCCGAGTGCACCATATGGTCATTTTCCAATCACCACTGCCCGTCCGTCTCCTTCTCCTCCTCCTTCTCCTCCTCCATCCTCTCCGTCCTGCCCCTCCTCCGCTGTCCCTCTCGAGTCGTCAGTCTTTCTTCTTCATTCCTTCTCACCTCTTCTTCTCTAACCCCCAAATTCTAATCCGTTCACCCGTCCCTTCGTTCCCCCGAATAGGTCACTAGCTTATTATCTGAGCTTGCTACAACTCGACGTGGACGGGGCGTCGTTCATTACCCCTCCCTCCCCCTGAAGCAGAGACCCTCCCCCCTCCCCCCCCATCTTGCGCATGACCACCGGTTCTGGCAAACCAGTTCTTTCCTATTAGCAGGCCTCGTCTTCGTCCCCCCTGCTTCCCCTTCAACTTTGAGAAAGTTCATCCACGTTTTCCCAGTCCGACAATGCTGCAATACCCCATTTCAATGCCCAACCTCTCCCTCCGCTCAAAGGATTCTCAGACGTGCTCCCCCAGAGAGCCTTCCGATCGCGCTCGTCGTCATCTGCCCACCAGCCGTTCCGCAAGGGCAACCGACCCCATGCTCGCCGTCTATCTTCCCCCCTCCGTCGTTGCTTCTCCTAGGTCTCCTTCCATCCCTCTTGCCTCGTACTCCGCCCGCATCCCGCCCGCCAGTCCCGTTCTTTCTTCTTTCGACATCCCCACCAGTGTCAATGTCTCTTCCCAGCACTCCAGACCCTCTTCCGCTCATTCGTCTCGAGTGCAAGACATTCTCTTCCCAGGTGATGTTATCGGTCAGGGTCTTAATTTTCAAGGTGAAAGGGTTCGGCTTCTTCCTATTTCCGCCAGTCATCACAACGGCGACGACGATCTCGACGCTTCCTCCATCAAGTTTGAGGTCGTCAAGGCCCTCGGTACTGGAAGCTACGCCGTCGTCTACCAAGTCCGTCAGATCTTGTCCGGCTACCCGCCACTGACCGAAGATCTCTCGCCGATCAGCGCTGTAAACTTCGATGACATCCCCTCCTCTCCCGCTCCCGTGAGGTACGGTCGTGAATATGCTCTCAAATGTCTGTCCAAGGCAGATCTTGACAAGGATGCTCTGAGTACCCAAATGTTCGAGGTATGACCCCCCTCGTTTCCCCCCTATATTCCCTCCTCTAACTATCGTGTCAAAGGCAACTATTCACCAGTCTCTGCCTACTCACCCGAATATCGTCACGCTCTATCGTACCCTCGAAACGCCTTCCTACCTCCTTCTCCTTCTCGAATACGTTCCCGGACAGGACCTCTTTTATTTTTTGGAACAGTCATGCGATCATTATGAACCGGAGCCACCGTCCTCTCCTTCCTCCACCGAGTCTCACACTCCGCCTACCCCCAGTCTTTTGTCTTCTCTCAACCCGGATCAACTACTTTCGCGCACTCGCTTGCGACTCATCTCCTCCATGTTCTCCCAGATGTGTCAGGCTGTCGCCATCTGCCACTCGGTAAACGTCTTCCATCGGGACATCAAGCCTGAGAACTTTATCGTCACAGATGGGTGGGTCAAATCTCCAGATGGCAGGCAAGAACGCAAAGTCGTCGTCAAGCTCACGGACTTTGGTTTGTCCACTAATGACGTCGAGTCTGCTGATATGGACTGCGGATCCGCGCCATATATGAGCTACGGTATGTGTTTCTGAACGTCTCCACTCCGTCCTTCTCTAATTACAGTGGCGCTTCGAAACAGAGTGCAGGAATAACGTTGCCCCAACGTATTCTCCTCGCGCCGCCGATGTTTGGTCGCTTGGAATCGTGCTGATCAATATGTACGTCTCAACTCCTCCCTTTTCACATGAACCCACGTTGAACCGCCTTTGATATAGGCTGTATCACTACAACCCATGGACCGATACGGCTGAAGGAGCTTGTTCGTCTTTTGAACTTTACCGCCAAAACCCGATCAACTTTTTCATGCAACGATTCACCGGAATGACAATGCCAGTCGCACGCTTCCTCGCCACCCGTGTCTTCTGTATTCTCGGAGATTCTTCCGATGACAGTCCTCGTGTGACCGCCGAGGAGTTCGGCATTTGGGCCAAGGACCTTCCGGCCCATTTCTCTGTTCCCAGTCATGTTCGCGCAGTTTCGGTTTCCTCCACTCAAGGTCATCCCCTCGCTCCCGGTCTCCCTCAATCCAGGCCCGCATCTCGGCAAGCTTCCACCAACAACCCCGTCGCCAGGCGCGGCTCCAAGTCTGCCTCGCGACCCCCATCGTTTGCCCACGGATATGCGGAGACTGAGCTGCCTACCGTCATGGACAACGACAACGAAGGTGAAGTACACGAGGAACTTCGTGAGGATGAGGCTCAGCCCGACTCTCGCACGCCGTCGAATGCAAAGAGGCGCAAGCGTGGGGCACGCAAGAAGGGCAAAGATCCTCAGGTTGAGCAGGTCGACATAACTCTTGAAACTCTTGCCGAGGCTTCACAGACTTTAGCGAGGGAGATCAGCAGATCTTCCAAGATTTCTAGCAATGGATACGTTATCGATCCCTCCGACATCCCCGTCCCACCGGTCCCGCCTATCCCCAACGACACCGTGCAACCCACCCCGACCGTGACCAAGAAGCCATCGAAATGGAAGCTCACCTTTGGAAAAAGCAGCAGCGATCGTAGTACTACCGTTCCCACACCCAACCCCGCTGTCGAAGAGTCCGTCACCGTCGATGGCAGGCAAATGTCCAAGACGGCAAGCAACGTGACGAATCTAGTCTTGGGACTGAACCCTCCCCCTCCTAAGTCTTGTTCGCGTTCTCCTGCAAGACAACAGTCCTCTGCCCGTCACGGACCCACGCATCCCGCTCAACCTTTCGATGACTCTGCGTACACTCGTGGTCGCAGAAAGAACTCGCCGTATGGTAATAATGGTGGTACTAGTCCGCCGTCACATGTAGAGAGGTGGACGGACAACATCGACAAACGTGGTGTGTCACCAACGTCCACAAGGAGCGGAAGGTATCTGGCTTCGAGCGCCAGTTCTATGGCGAGCAGTAACTGGAGATCGAGCATCAGTACGACGAACAGTATCAGGAGCGCGACCACTTCATCCTCGGCGTTCACGAGGTATAGCAACAATAGTTCCTCGACGGTTGCGACAACAATGTCGAGCGGAAGCTGGAGAAATGCGAACGGAAGCAAGTATAGCGTTAATGGTGGACAGCCCAACCACAGGAACGGCAATGTCCCTCCTCCGAATGTCAAACGTACGTACATCATGGTCCGCTTTTGTTTACTCGGCGATTGACGTACACCACGCCACGCAGTCATCTCTGGTGTCCCGTGGGAGTTGAACGAATTGCCGAGGCAGATGCATCCTAACCCAATTGGTGATATCTTCGGCTCCCCACCTCCCCAACGAAAACGCGGGAACGGCAACGGTACGAGGAATAACAAGCAAACTACTGGAACCACCAAGGAGAACAAGCTGGACACGATTTCTGAGCGGCCATCAGGGCAGAGTATGGATGCCTCCACGAGCACGACAGACCTGAGTAACGGTGGGAACGCTAGCAAGGAAGGAGATTTGCTTGATGGTGCAGGACCGAAGAAAGTGCAAAAGGGACAGATCAACGCGTTGGCCAAGATGCTCTCTGCGTTGAGACGGTGACCCAACCCACCCGTCACATCTGCTCTCTTCCTTCCCTTGTTTTGTTCTGTCTACTCGATGCACTCAAGTCCACACAATAATCGACATAATGCCTCACTGATCTCCCTCATGCAATCCCTCTTGTGTTCGTATCGACCTTCAGCGGCACTTCTAACCCTCCCCACGATCCCACCCACCCACCACCACTGTACATTATGATCTTCCGCTATTTTCGGCCTCTTGAACCTATCTCCCACTCTTTTGTCCTCCAGGAAGGAAAGAAAGCAAGAGGAAACCACCACCATCCGTCTCAGACCCGCCTATTCTGCCGAATCCCCCACCCACATCCCCCCAATCGGGCCTGCCCCCGCCCAATCTCCCCAAGCCTTGACTTTCCCTGTTCCCCCCCTACCCTTCAGCGGGAAGTCGACGGCTCGACCTCATGGCGCGCCAAGGAGCTGAGTTATCATCCGTCTGGACGCTCGCTCATCCTGCCGTGTAACGCACACAAACTTTTTTTCCCTTCGACTCGACGCAAAGTTCAACGTTTAGCAAGTGGTTGTTGTTTTTTTTTATTCACCTTCACTCACCCCGCAACGCCCTACTATCACTTGTTTCTTCAACCGCTCTCGTGTGATACTACGGCGCTCCTCCCCCCTTCTGGCGTTGCTTGTTACTTCATTTTCGCCAAGTTGAGGTTCGGCTCCTGACGCGGTTTTGTCCACCCACTGCTTTTTTGTTTGTTTGGCCGTTGAACGGTGGATTGAAGGTCGGCGAGCTCGAAGGAAGCGTTCGGTCAAGCGATAGGGAAACTATCGTACATGGATCGTCACCCATCCCTTACCGCTCGGTTCGCCGTCTGTCATCACCCCCTTCTTGGCTCGCACCCATGGAATGGTTTTTCCTTCAATTATTGTATTGGTACCTTTCACTTTTTGCACGGCATCGGGGTCTTTCGGGGAGTTTTACCTTTCTAAACAACTCCGGGACCGTGTTGTTTGTAGAGCCTCATTTTCCGATTGGAATATTGGTAATGTCAATATGCTCTGTCGCACATTTCCTTGGTGTCCTCCTCCTTCCTCACCCTTGTGCATTCCCTTTCCCTCAAAACGTGCCCGCGATTCGACGCTGCCCCCCAGTTAACTTGATTCTGTTGTACAGATTCTCTGTATTTGCATTCTGTCCCCCTTCACACTGCCACCAAACTGTCCCACACTAGATGGGAGGTCACCGGTCAGCGGCTACAGTCCTTACACTTGTACATCACATGGGTCTCGCATCTTACCTTTCGGCCCTCTACGCCCCAGTCCGCTCGTTTGTAGTTCCATAGCATCTCAACCCCCCCCCTTCATTAGGCT
>Ga0307515_10023287_pt1 | contig 10862 bp, 12 predicted proteins | sample 17_EM_MG_FD_194513 | JGI IMG/M metagenome (GOLD analysis project Ga0307515, IMG submission 194513) | Populus trichocarpa ectomycorrhiza microbial communities from riparian zone in the Pacific Northwest, United States - 17_EM | ecosystem: Host-associated > Plants > Roots > Unclassified | place...
CCCGATAATCTAATAAAACCCATTTATATCGACACAAAGGTAAAAAAAAACAAAATGCTGTTGTTTTTACAAGTCACCATTTTGAAACAAGGAGAAAATCATGGAAAAACTTCTACCAAATTGATCGAATTTCCGGTCGGTGCTGGCTAGCTTAGATGATAAAATTTTGTGGTTATCAAGTGTTCTAAAGTTTCAATTCGATTACACTAGCAAAGGAAGAGCTTTAAGGAAGAGAGGCTGATCACTGTGTGTAACCCGGAATCTAATGAGCGTAAAAAAACACAAAAACCTTAATCCATTATACCTTGACTGTCCTACACCAAGTGCTCAAGGGAGGAACCCTCCGAGTGGGATCTGTTTTCACCAGCATGTAAATTTAATTAATTAGTTGATTGGCACCCATCATACCTGACTTACTACAGGATTAACAGCCAAATACATAAACCACATGTAAAAGGGCTTCAACAGCCCAACTTCAACAACATTAATAGGTCCATCTCAGTGCCATATACAGATGACCATGGAGATTGTCCAGTGATTTGTGATTTCTTCTAATATGAACTACTGTCTTAGTTGTTTTACATAGTCAAGTCAATCCACAAAAAAGTTGGTTAAGAGAGTGGATTGGTGTTACTCCTTGTTATAACTTCATTTAATAATTTAAATTTTTATATTTTTAATGGTTTTTTTATTGATATAATATCATAACTTAACAATCAGAAGTTTAAATTTCACAATTTTATTTATCTAATTAAATTAATAAAACTAAGTATGATAATGGTGGATAATACATATGCAAATTTCAAGTTTAAAAGATTTTCATTTAAAAAAACACATTAAAAAGTAATATGAAATCATTCTTATTAAAGCTTTACCGCTAGTAGTTTAAATTAATTTTTAAGTTAAGATGATTTTTTAACCATTCTTTTTAGGATAAGTCTTTTGTATAGAGCATAAACATTTTTTTCTTGGGGCTTTTTAGATCAAGCAAATCTACACCAAAACCAAGTTCAATGAGCACATGTAACATCTTCAGCACAGTTAACTTGACATAAGCCCTGGTTAGTTGTCAGAACCTGTAAAATATAATTCTGACTTAACTATCACAAATAAAATAAATTCATAGTATGGTAGTGAAAACCAGGTCGAACCTAAAACAAATTTCGTTTAATCTTTCTACAATATACTGAAATAAAAAAGAAAAGGGGATTTGAATAAAAAATTAAAGAAACAAATTTCTGAAAATAAAAATAATAAATTAACATGTTGTTAATTCAGTTCAAGGGTCCACACATACATTCCTATAAATCTGTTGATCATCAAAATAAAATAAATATTCTTTTACGCCAAGCAAATAAATTCTATATCTCTTAAAGCTGAGGGAAATCAATGAGATTATGAGAAAATTAATTACACGAAGCTCTCTAATCAATTTCTTACCATCAAGCGGATTTAACATTGAAAGCAATTCTCATTCACTCGACAATAGTCTTAGGAGTTAAGTATGAGCATTTATTCTAAGCAAACATTCAAAAACTTGATAATTTAACATAGTTTATTCTTCTCTAATGAATCAAGATGAGAGTTGCAGCAATCAAATTAATTTTTTTGCTTCTTATCCTAGACCCTAACAATAATTACAGATTGAAAAAAAACTAGAAAGCATACATACCATCTCAAAACAATTCAATAAGCTTGATTAACAATCAATAGCATAATTCTGAACAAGAAAAAAAAATAAATACTTGAATATGAAATAATTACAATGATAACATTACTTCTCACAACTTCCTAATGGAGATGGTGTGTATTCCTCCTGAAGTGATATTAGAAATTAGTTCATAATTGCTGAAAAATTGACAAAAACAGAGAAGAAAAGAATGTTGTAGAGCTCCTGTTTTAGTTGTGTTCTATTTTATTTATTCTCTTATTTAGCTGCCAAATTTCTTTAGAATTCTTAGAGTAATTAGAAGTTTTTATGCTACTTAACTCCTTATTTCTTTATTTGGTTCTTAAGGTTGGTTAAATCCGTCATAATTTGTGTTGAAAACGGACTCTGCTGTTGTCATAATTCTGTTGTAATTCTAACTCTGCTCCAACTTAGACTTTGTTTTTGACTTGCTTTATTGCAATATCCAACCATCCTAGCTATATTCTTTCATTCATGGCATGTTAGAAGTTTGATTTGCATATTTTTTGGATCCTAAAACTCATTGTTTCTATGTCAGACTCTCAGCCATAGTGCGATGCTCGAAACTGTTAGTTTTCTCATCAGATCATGAGACCAATCTCGTCCTTCAGATTGTATATGAATTTTCACCTTCAAAATGATCTTATCTGACCTGAAATCCTTCATAAAAGTTGTGTTCCTGCATGTGTAGATGCTTTTGAGCTTTTGAATCATAGGATTTCAATGTTTAAGGCTCAAGACATGCTCGTTTGACTCTGTAGTGTGAAAGTAGAAAATCCTGTCGCAAAGAGGATTTCAGCCTAATTTTATAGATCTGATTAGAGGTTCAAATGAATTCAGATTTCTGCTGATAATTAATACCTTTTTGAAAAGCTTGATATGTGTACTTTAACTTTTATCCAGTCCATATTTACATTCTGAAATTAAAATTCAGTGAAAAACCTGTTACAAGAAGTAAGGTCTGAAACATGAAATACATAAATTTTTATTTTTTATTAATTAATTCACAAAGTCCTCTAAACATGTCAAACTCATAAGAATAACTTTCAATAAGCTATCATAAGCTGAAAATACATTAAAAAGCATATTGTAAAAAGAATAAAAACAAATGTATATTTTACTATTATTAATCCCTTTCAATCTTCACCGTCTTTGTTAGACTTGAAATCAGAATTCTCAACTTCTGCTGTGCATTTAATTTGCAGGGCGATGGTGCTCTTGGATCTTTCTGGTTCTCTGGCTATTGCTTCAGCAATATCTATATCCTGTACAGAATCTGATCCCACTTCTTGCCTAGAACGTTTCCCACAAGCAATGGTTTTCTTCTCAGAACTCAACGGAGTTTCATCTGAATGGTCAGGTGAAAACTCCACCTGAGGCAAAATTAGCTTTCTCTGCTGCAGCTCTACCTGTAAAGAAGGCCCATTTCCCATTATGTTTGCCACTTGCATTGAGCTAAATACATTTCATTTTCAATGACTCTACCTCTTGATCTCTCTCTTTAACCATAGCTTCTAGTAAAGCAACTCTTGTTATAGCATCAACTTCTGATACACGCAACCTGTCGACTTCACTGGTAAGATCCACCTTTTGTCTCTCCAAGACTTCAATCTGCTTTTGTGCATTTTCAATCTGGACAAGTCATTCTATTGTGAACTGATCGAGAAGCATCCCTCTTTGCAATTTCAGCAGCCAGCACTTCTAATTGTGCTGTTTCAACAAACTTATTTGCCACCTTAACTTCCTCTTCCGAGACTTTACACCTTTCATGTGCTTCCTCAAACCTTTTTAACTCAATGAGGTACTTCTGCTTCAATTGGGTTCTGTCCTGTATCAGTATCTCAGCCTTCCTCTCCAATGCTCGAGCAGCAGATTTGACAGATTCCTACTTATAAGCCAAGTCCTTGACTTTAATCCTCAGAGCTGATGATTCCAAATCATATCTCCATCTCTTCTTGAGCAGCCTGCATATGCAGATGAAGCATCCAAAATACATGTGAAAGGACATAAAACTGTTTTCTGCAAGCTTCTTGAAATTAAAGGCTACTATATGATAGTAATCAGCAAATTACAGAAGGTTATACATACAGACCTTCAAGTCCAAATTCAAAGTGCCTGATTTATGCTCTCATGCTAAGCCTAGGCATTTTCCTATTCTTAGGACAAGTGTCTGTAATCCTTGGCTTCTTCTCTCTTTCGTCTTCTGTAGTTTTACAGGATGCTAGTTGTGTGTGAGTATGATTTGGATTTAATGAAAAGTTAAGATCAGAGAGCAGATTGTTTCTGTTATGTAGTGCAACAATTACAACACAGCTCGTATCCAATGAAAATTCATACACAGATACCAAATATGTATAAAACTAGCAGCCACACACAGCTAGACTACTGTTTCTACAACCAAAGTATTATGATTTCTTCTCTTCTCTTCTTTTGTAGATTTTCTACAACGTCTAGGGTTTTTTCCTCAAGCCTTTTTCGTTCAACACCTTTCTTGATTTTCCTTTCAATCCTAATTAATCTTGTTTCAGGCCACGTCATTAACCCGTTCTTCAACTCTTTTCCTTATTCCATGTCTCTTCATATTTTCGTTTCCATTCCAAGATTCCTGCTCTGCAGAATCCAGCATTCCAAGTGAACTAGAATAACTCCCCTCCAATGAGCAGCATTTCCTCCCCAGATCAGTTATACAGCTCTTGTAATATTCAGAGACCTTATTCAAGTCATTTATAGCATCTTCATTAATTTTGGAATTCAGTTTTGAATTTCTCACTGGTTTCCAACTGCTCATGAAGCACTTGAATCTTCCTTTCAATCGAGCAGCATTTCAAGGTAAGGCTTCATCAATCAGCTTCTTGGCATGATGGAGTGTACGACCCTGCAAACTGGACACAACAACTCTAGATGTAAGCTGAGACACATGAAAATGTTCCGCAGGTGGGTCATAGTTTAGAGAAATAGTTGGCATCTGCCAGAGCCTCAGAAAACTACATAGCTTATCAGCATGAAAAGGCACAAGACCCTCGAGGCAGAAAACTGATATAGAGGTAGGACTCAAAGTTAAGAAAATCTTGAAGATATTATCTAGAATTATGTTATAGAAAAGATATTAGATTATACTAATCTTATCACTAAAAAAAGGATAATATAAAAATAAAAATTATTTTCCAGTTCATAATCAACATTAGCTTATTTTCCATATCCAAAAATAATTCATTTTCTTGGTGATTTTTTTCCCGAACTTATGTTGAACCGAAACTCAGGATAATAGGCTATAGGATGCAGAGACCCAGACTCTTTGGAAAGTTGGACAAGGTGACTGTGACTCACGGCTAGGACAACCCTTTGTTAGCTAGATAGTGGCTATTACTGCATGGCATTTCCTCTTCTTTTTTGTAATAAAATGTAGAGAGCTGGCCATTAACCCTATAAAATAAGTTGGAGTGAAGAGATACTCTTAAGTCCAGACTCCTAATTTGTGATGAAGCTGTAGACAGAGCCCTCTATGTGTTGTCAAGTGAAACGGGATGTTTTGTCCCCATCACTTGTTCAAAGAAGCTGTTCCACGGACCATTGAAGAGATCATTTTCTAGAAATTGTAAGAAATATGAACTCATATCATACATGATGACTATTATTAAGTCTATCAGGATTTTATTAAATGCAGAGTTATTCAAGAAGAAAGTTTTGATAGATCAATACTAGCGAGGCTATCATAGACCAGTCAAGAGAACAATCTCTTTGTCTAGCAGTTGCAGTTCCTATTGATCTGCTGAATAAAGAGATTGGATTTTTTTAAAATTAACACAGGAAATATAAATATTTAATAGAATAATACTGTTTGAAAAAAAATATAATTTAGTCATATCACATTTTTAAAATGCGATAACTATATTGTCATATATTTAAAAATAATAATACTTGATAAATATCATGTTTATGAAGTATAATAAAGTGAAGCAATCTTATTTCGCCAAAAAAAAAACTTTACTCCCATGTAATTTCGCCAATTTTTTTTTAATTTTTTTAACGCTAATCGCTAAAGAAAGTGATATTCTACTGTTTGAAAAACACCATTCCCCACAAGAGCACAAGAGCAGGAGCAGCCATCTTTTTGGCCCATCAAACTTGACCCTCTGAGCAGAATGCCAATCAGAACTTGCACTTGTGGGACCAACACCTTAAATGTACAAGAAGCACTGTCCCCAACCCCAAGAAGCCTATAAAAGGGACTCAGATTGTCCTTCCTATCCACATAGCCTCTTGTGACATACCTTTCTTAAGCTACACTGTCCAGAAACACCTAAAGACATGAATTCCCATTTACACCACCAATCTCAGAGCCATGGCAACCATGCTCTGAAACCCAGAAAGAAAAGGCTTGCTAGAGACCAACTTAGGCTCCTGGAAACAAGTTTCAATGCCAACCAGACGCTGAAAGCAGAACACAAGATCGAGCTTGCCAGCCAACTAGGCCTGACATCAAGACAAGTTGAAATATGGTATCAAAATAGAAGAGCCAGAAACAAAAATAATGCCATTGAGCATGACTACAAGAATGTCCAGCTAGAGCTAGGTAATGTAATGACAGAAAACACCAGGCTCGAGAAGCAAGTTAGCACGCTTAAATATGAGCTGAACAAGGTTCAGCAAATGATACTTTTTGGATCAACCACATCTGCTTCAGCTCTCGCTTCTGTTTCAGGATATAGCGATGAGCAGGCAAACTCAACCTCTCCAGGAAACATGATCTGTAATTGGAGAGATGCTGGAAATGATGAAATCTTTCCTGTAGAAGAGCTATATACTTGTTTGACAGGCTCTGGCACTCAGTTATGGCCTCTTAGCTGAATCAGAGGATACTCAATCATGAAACAAATGATGACAGTAGAATTTAGAACTTTTGAAGTTCTTCCTGCTAAAATTAGGTTGTTTGTATTTCATGGTCAAGCCAAGAAATTTTATTCAATGTTGAAGCTTAAGACAAGTAGATTACCAGTAAGAAAATATGAATTGTTCCACTAGCAAGTACAATTTGATTCCCAACCATGCAATTTTTACTCCAGTGACATGCCAAAAAGCAAACAAAGCAGAGAATTAAGCAAGAACACTTTTTTTTTTCCTGAGGGATGCAGACTGGAAATTCGGATGAGACCAAGTGGGAATTTTGTAATTTTACAGAACTAAGAATGCAAGCACAAGATTTCAAACACATCACAGATTGCAGCGCAAGACAAAATCTTCAAGTTCAACTAAAAGTACAGGTTGAAGTACCTGTTTTCTTCAACTGATTATATATATATATATATATACACACACCTATTTCTTTCATGATTAGTGGCCGGGCTTATTTCCTTCATGACAGGATTTGGGTATATGCATGCACTTCACATTCTGATGGCCTGGAATCTTGAATTGAAAAACTTGGCCAACTGGAGGTGTCCATAATGCCTAATTGTCTGAGTCAAATAGGGTCCCGCATGTTTAATTTCTTCCTTCAGCACTTGCATAGAGACATAACAAAGTGCAATCAGTTTGACATAAGTAGTGCACTTGCTTCAGGCTGCAGCAAGTTGTTCTGCAATTTGAGTAAGAAATTAAGTTACATCACCAATCAAAGGCAAGCTCGACAAACAAAAATCTGTAGCAAGATTCAGATCAAGCAAGTCGTAAACTGACCTAAATAAGGCCAGTCCAACTCAAACTTCTAATAAGGTGTAAAGGAACACACAAGTATCGAACAAAAATAACTAGAAAAAATTACTCAGAATTCTAAATTTGAAGGAGAAGTAGAGGCCCACTTCCGAGGAAGAAAAAGATTACAGATGACAAACACTCACTCCTATTTCGTGCTATTATTCATTGAAAGTTAAAAAGTGACCAGAGCATGAACCCTGAACTAAAAAACAAGAACATATCCCAATCATCAGACAAGAAGGGGACTTGACAAGACTCGTTGAAAACATCAGGTTAATGCTAAATTATCCTATTCCACCACAAAATAATTTATACATGCAGAAATCACAGATCAACTAGCAATGACCATCAATAAGCGACGCAGAGAAAATATTGTAACAGCTTTTGGCATTATGTGCAGACACACAATTCTCCTGTTATATTAGAAGCTCAAGATTTGAAGGTGCTGCGTGTTGTTCAGGAAAAGGATCATACCAGACCAAAGGCAAGAACCCTTAGCAGAAAGCAACACATATCCTGATTCCCAGACACGAAAGGATCTTGAAAAGACTGGTTGATATCACCTACTGTAGTACTGAATAATAAAATACAAGCAAGAATCTCAAATTAATTAGCAATGACCATCCATAAAACACTGCCAATCAAATAATATAATCTGGTCCATAGTGGTGGGCGTTACTTGTGGGAACACAATTCTCGTGTTAGATTAGAAGTTCAAGCTTTCAAGATATTGCTAGCTCAAGTAGCAAAACAATCGCCAATATGAAGAATTCAATACTAATAATAGTCAGATAAGTCTACTAGGTTTTCACGTGAAGAAAAAAAATACTCTGAATTATTCTAACATTCCCAACGATGAACACAGATCGTCCATTTGGGTTGTTCATCATTTACAACATTTTCTCGCATTAAATAGACTGTGGGGCAGAAGATGTCATCTTGCTATTAATGCTCCTAATTCTCCATAAATTAAATTTGTCTTAGTTGTGCTTCTAGAGTGCCAAGTCTAAAATCCTAACTTTCAAGACCAAAGTACCCACCAGGTACATTCTAATCAATCCAGAACACATGGAGTGAACATCCTGTACAGTAACGAAAGAATCTGATGCTAACTGCGAACTGCAAATTCACATGACAGGCATGCTTGCTCATGCACAAGCACACAAACAGGTATATGCATATGTGCGTGAGCATCTGCACGTACAAGGTTGTCGAAATGACCTTTAAGAGTTTTACCCCGGCCAGGGAATTAATAAATCATTCTTTCCCTCTCAGATCAAGCTTGAACTATAACAAGCTTATATTCACCACTTGAGAGTTGTTTATCCCGACCCCAGAATCGATAACTCATTGTTTCCAACTTAGAGCAAGTTAATCCACAAAAGCAACATGCTTTAACACACAAATCGTCTACAATAAACACAACTTCTTACACCTCCATAAACCAACAATCCAAACACAAAACATTTACAGCCTCAATAAAAAATACCGAAACTTTCAATTCAAGAAACAAATAAGTTCACATATTACAGCCCTACTTTCAAGTTTCAAGCCACCAAAAAATAAAACCCAATAATTGATGTTATATGAAATAGGCCAAAAGGAAAGTAACAATTTAATCCTTTTCCATCATGAAAGAGGGACGAAGTCAAACTAAAAACTAAGCAATAAAATTCTAAAATCACAAAACATTTTACACGTCCCAAGAACTAAACAGTCTGAAAATCGTTGCGAAGCAGGATTAAATCATACTGGTCCTCATTACTAAACTAAAGCAAACATGAGGGTAAAAACTCAAGCATTATATGGATGCATGTTCTTGATTCCTATTCTCTTCGAAAAAAAGAAAAGGAAAGAAAAGAAAAGAATAGAACAGTTAAACACTGAGCTGTAGATGGTGTGTCTATAGAGAACCAAAAGTCCCTCTTGACATCAGGAATTGACTAAATACAATGCTCCATTATGAATGGGAGAAATAGAGAGAGATGGATACAAATATGAGTGATAAAGAGGTAGGGGCCTCCAGTGACACATGAAATCTCAAATTTCACGTGGCTGCAGTGCTTCTCCCAAGAGCAAGAGGCAGCCCCCCTCAAGATTTAAGAATAAAAGCAGTAAAGTAACAACTAGTGTTTCAAAGGGTCTGCCACCAATTAATAAGTACCAAACCCGATCACGAGAGAACTTTGAAGATGAAGAGATAGGCTGTTAGTCTCATTGTTTTTTCTCTTTAAACTTACAGCACCTATTTTGCATCATAATTCTGCTGCTTAGGCACTAACTTTTAAATTTCTTTGCTATGCAGCCAAACACTCCAAAGAGAGATGAGAAAAACAATTAGTAAAATCGCTTCAGATGGAGCAACTGAACCTCCGACTTCCTAAACTATGGGTAAACAATATGTAAATGTGCTTAGAGATCAAACATATTTTTGAAGAATGGTCCACTTGAATACTTGCCAAATCACAGAACGTTCAAATAAAGAACTTCAGCACAATAATCCTCCCCAGACATTAGACTCAGATCTAGGAGTAGGCTCTCCTCAACATTCTGGTCTAGTAGTTGACTAAGAGTGCAACGCTCCCTTAGAAAGTTTTAGTATTCATTTCCCCTGCAAACTGATCTATAGGGTGCGGTGCTACCCTCGTACAATCATGCAATTATTAGTACACCTCACTTCGCTTTACACAATGATCTGTGGCGGGGAAACTAATCAATAATTGTCCGAACCTAAATATTGTCAGAAAAAAAGAGAGATCGAAGGCTGAATCTCCCAAATATTAAGAAACCGGATTGATAGATGATCCACTGTCTCCCAGCTCTCTTTCACATATAAATCCATAAATACAAAAAATGTGAGCTTTATAATTTTTCAATCCTCCAATTGACATACCAACAATAATATGTAGGCTATTCTATCCCAACACATCCAAGATTACACAAAAGTATCAAAACATTTAGTCCAAGAAACAAACTTTACAAAGTAGCTATATAGAGTTTCAAGCCTCAAATTAGAATGCAACAAAGTAACTCCAAAAATCCTCAATTTCTCCGCTCACCATTACTGAGTTCATACCCATTTCAACATATAAAAGTCACACTCAAACCATAAACACAAAAATCTACTCAAGAGAGTAGATTACATGATCCAACCCGGCTTACAATCCCAATCCCTCCCTGGAAGCCTCCACTAAACGCCTAGATTACATGATCCAGTTCCTCGACCGAAAACTCTCCAATAACAACAGTAATTATAACTCTACCAACAACGAAAGTGTTTCCACAGACACAAAACTCCGGCTTTACCAGAATTCATTGGCAATAATATTTGATTGAAAGCAAAATAGAACATGAACAACAACCAAAATCCTGCTTCTACTGCGGTGTTAGGAGCAAAGTGTCGTTCTCTTTTTGGCGGTGCGACTTGTGCTTACGAAGGATGTTTGGTTGGGCTGCGGCGGAGGGTTTTTTTTTTTTT
>Ga0307515_10023288_pt1 | contig 10862 bp, 6 predicted proteins | sample 17_EM_MG_FD_194513 | JGI IMG/M metagenome (GOLD analysis project Ga0307515, IMG submission 194513) | Populus trichocarpa ectomycorrhiza microbial communities from riparian zone in the Pacific Northwest, United States - 17_EM | ecosystem: Host-associated > Plants > Roots > Unclassified | place...
TTGCCTCCATTGTCTTCTTCTTCCTTTTCCCACCGAGAGATTATCATTATATTGAAACAAAACGAGGTTGATTGGTGCAGCACTTTTTATGCCTCCATAGGGCTTTATAGAGGACTACCTTGTCCATGTAGTGGTCCTTTTGTGCTCAACTAGTTATTCCAGCCATGGAAACTGAAATATGAAATGTACTGGGTCATTGGTCCGATCAATTGTTTTTTAATATAATTTTTTTTTCCATTCAAGTATTGTTAATATGTTTTTTAGTATAATTTTTTTAAAAAAAATCAAGTGGAGATTAATTTAATATGAATCGGTCAATTTGACGGGTCCAAAAATAACTTGAATAACCATTAAAAACATAGTTTGACTAAAAAAAATAAATTCAAGATGATATCTTTTTAAAAAAAATATTGAGACGAAAACATATTAGATTGACTCGAGTAAACCCAAGTTAATCTGTCAAATCCTTGATTGGGTCATGAGCCCGTGATAATTCTATAAAAAATAAATTAAAACAAATTATAAAACTCAATTCCCAATCAATCTGATTTTAAAGGATGAAATTGAAAAAAAAAATGACAAAAAAATGACTCGAGTCAACCTGAATTAACTCATCAAACTCATGACCCCGGTCATGAGACTGTGATAACTCAATAGAAAACAAATCGAAATAAATTATGAAACTCAATTCCCGATCAACCCAATATTAAAGGATAAAATTAAAAAATAAATCAATTAAAAATGATCATAAAAGCCTGAGTCAACACATGATAACCTGACAAACCTACAAATCGGGTCATGATACCGAGATAATCTCATAAAAAGCAAATGAAAACAAATTATGAAGCCTTACTCAACCTCATATTGAAAGAAAAATTAAAAAAAAAATCCATTAAAGAAAGGACTGAAGAAAAATATCAAGTCAACTAACCAAACTCGCAACTTGTGTCATCAGACTGAGATAATTTAATCGAAAATAAATCAAAATAAATTATAAAATGAAATATTAGTAAACTCAACATTAAATAATGGAATTGAAAAAAAAAAGCTAAAGTAGAAAAAAAAAAAAAAACTCAAAGCATGCTTTAATAAATAGCTATGTGAACAATAAATTTATATTCTCTTTTGCTTTTTATTAATATATATATTTGGATGTAAAAAGTACATACATGGATTTGAATTGGAAAAAAATATATTTAACATTTTATAGTTTGGTATATATATATATGATTACTGGGTATAGTTTGAAAAATTATCATTTACATCCTAAATAAAAAAAGCTAACAAAATAATTAAATTACCCTTCTATGTATATTAAATATAAAATGACCAAACATTACTCTGAAAAATTCCCCATAGTTTTTTTTAATTCTTGTTAAAGTTACGGATTCATGTGCGAAATCACAAAAAAATTTAATAACGAAAGTAAGTCAAATTTCGTAAGAAACTAACCACTTTCCTAAATCATATATATGCTAGCTCATTTATTTCTTGAACTACATGATAATTTAATAATGTGAAGGATCAAGGATAAACATATATCTAAAATTTTAATATAGATAAAATAAAATATCCTAATCATTAAGTAATTGATCGAAAATAAGACAAAAAGTAAAATCTTGATTATTAGATTATATTTGATTTTAATTCATGTTTGATACTTTCAACTATTAATCTTCAATGTAATGTATCTATAACAATTTTATTTACGATCTAGATCATAAAATTAAAATAATACTCAATTAAAAAAAACTCAAAAAATTAATAAAATCAACGCAAATCAACTTACTAAACTCGCAACCCGAATCATAAGATTAATATAATCCCATAAAAAACTAAATTATAAAATTTAATTTTCGACCAACTTAGCATCGAAAGATAAAATAAAAAAAACAATAAAAAAACAACTTGAATCACCACAAGTTAATATGTTAAACTTGCAATCTAAATAATGACATCGAGATAAATTCATGAAAAAAAGTTAAAAAAATAAAAAAATTACTAAGTCTCAATTTTGTCATATATAATGTTGAATATTGAAATTAAAATACAATTACATAACATAAAAAAAAATATTACGCTACAATTCTCAAAACAACTTATGAAGTATGATATTAAAAAAAAAACATCAACAAAAATTGAAAAAAAAAATTATAATCTATTCACACATTAATTATTAATAAAGTTAAGAACTTATAAAGCAACATGATTAAATAGATAGAAAATACAGCACATATTTGTCATAATAAAAAAGACGGAATATTTTAAATCATAACCTCATTCCACTGCTTAGAAGAGGACATGTCCCCACAAAGACGAGTCCACTAAACAAATAATCTCTACCCGCATGATTTCAGCAGGAAGGCAGTCCTGAACCAAACAAAAAAATCTAGCATAGAGAAAAGGAACCCTCAAAACCAGACTTTACTGATCAACCAGCCACATACATGAAAGACGGATAGAAATACTCAAATACCAGCTGCTTTGTAAAAGCAAAACTCAAAGTCACCGACCAAACACCTTCTGCACAACAATTCTTGTTTTTTTTTTTTTACCAATTTTTTCGTATATAGTTTTTGGAGAAGCCCGCATACATTTCTCACAAGCTTCACTAATAAACCAAGCCACAAGAAAACCTGAAAACATCATATTACATAATAAATATACGTTTGTCCAACAAAACATAAGAATCCAAATCTTTCTGATGCATTCATACCACAAGTTTAAACAACAAAATGCCACCTGCCAAGCCACAGTTATGTTCTCCAATTGACTGCAGCAAGAACAGGTTTTTTGTTACATAACTGCACGATTCACAAACCAGAAGTAGTGATGAGAATAAACAATAAATAAAAGGGCACCTTAGGTGGAGAATAATAATTTAACTTGCAAAATTGTAAGGTACTTGTGTTTTTTGTTCAGAAGATGAAAGGAGGAAATAATCTGACTTTTGTCTTATTTTAAATAAATTAAAATTTAAAAAATACCGAGACACAACCACACGTGAAAAGGATAATCAGAGGCTAAAATAGTGGTTACCTAGAACATCCTGGGACATACTGTGGCCCAAAGCCCTCCAGAATAAAAGCTATAGATCACAAAGGGCCTCATAAAGGCCTGCATCAACATATATAATCACATCTAAGAATCTCACAACACAAACAAATAAATTTGACTGGGCAGAATTTAACCTTTATCTGCTTATTCAAACACACTCCATTTCATCTAAGTGCTTGTACTTGGCTGCTTAAAATCCATCTCTGAGTATCTACAGACACAAAATGAAATCATCAATGACCTAAACAAAGAACCAAGGAGAGAAGCAAGGGGGTAACAGAAAGCAAATGAGCTTAGCATATTCAACTTGCCTGCGAGGTTTTTGTCGCTGTCCAAATTCATCACTTGCAAATTCTGCACAGAAGACAATGTTTCATATCAACAGTAACAATCAATGACAAGGCATGTTAAAAATAAAGTCAAACAGAATCAAAGTTATAGCAACAGAAACATTAAAATTGTTCCTTACCAGGTCTCTGTGTATTCTTCCATTCATTATTGGGTATATTAGTACTACTTTCTTTGCTGCAAAGGAAAACAGCCATTAGAACTGGTCTGGCTACGTGTACAACAAAATAATCCCTTTTCAGTCATGAAGATGAAGCAACTTAGCACAAGCAAAATGGAAAGCAAAAACATGCTAAGAGAAGAACATCAACACAGAAATGAAAGTAAGACTGAGAGAAATTGATATCATGTAACATTAATTTCAGTAAGTGTCCCATAAACACTTTAAATGGTAAAAATAATAAATCAACCAGCAAAATACCAATTTCCAATTAAATTTCAAAATCTTGAAGGTAAATGATCTAATAGAAAAGAGTTGCAAATAAATTGACATGACAAAACACAAACTGAACTCTAGCATTCTTGAGTCACCCTTTAAACAAATAGAAGCAATGAATCATGTAGGAATGACTAAAGTGCTCACAACATTAAGCATTCTACCGCTACAAAATTCTCTTCAAAGGTAAAAAGGTGTTCTAAATGGGAAAAACAATACAGGCAGATCACACTGCCAAACTTAGAAAAGGTTAGCATCCATCATGTATTTGCCGGATAGAATACAGAGGAATCCTCAATTTAGTCCATAACCTTTATAGTCCTTCTCAATTAAGTCCCAAAATAAAAGAATTTATCAATTAGGTCCCCAATGTTTCACCCACTGCCCCATTGGGTCCTTCTGTTAACATCTGTTTTTTTCTTTTTGTCGTTATGTGTAGCTCCTGCAATAATGGTATTGTTTTGCAGAATTTTTTATGGAAAAATTACAAACATGGATTAAAGGACCCGATGAAGAATTCAACAAAACATTTAGAAATATAGCACAATGACAATTTGCTACCAACCTTGAGGAACCCAAGGAAGATGTTTTCCCAGATGGGCGAGCATGATAAGCACCATCAACCGAAATATAAGGTGAACAATATGTAGCCCCTAAAGCTCCAGCAGCACCAGCCAGAACTGGTAACCTGAACATCATTAAAACAATTCATTATTTGCGTGTTATGATATAAAAGAAAAGAAATCCCAAAGAGAGTACACATAATGGATTTAGCACAGAAGGAGCCCCTACAATAAACGTCATCTGGCACCAATTTGCTTCAAGATATATAGAAAACTATTACACGACAATTAAAAACACCATTGTGTTTATAAAAGAGGAAAATAAGCAATCGGTTTCTTTTCTGTATTTTTATTTTTTGGAATAGCTGAATCACAAAAATCTTATTGCACCAATGACAATCATCCACTTCATCAGAAGCATCAATTTGCCACTTAATGGGACATTGACAGCACATCCCCGGACCATGCAAGATCCAAGGTAAAACCAAAAATCTGTCAGCCATAATGCAGTTATGTAATGAAGATTCAGCATACCATGTCATTTCAGAATTCCCTAAGCCAAGTTGAGGCTGAGCAACATATCCAGGAAATGCCATGCCAACCGCAGGAACTCCAAGACCACCAGGATGCTGACCACCAAATTGCATAACTGCATGCCAATCAACCACCGTAACAAAATGAGTTATTTAGACACCAATATACAGAACGGAGTTCTTAGCTTCCTTGAAAATATAAAGCATGGTCTGGACACACTAAAACAGCTGATAATAAGAAAGCTATAGCTACAAGGGATACCTTAAGATACCAAACACATGGAAAAGAAGAAAAAACAATACGAAAACCATATATATGATTTAAGAAAAAGTGCAAGGCTAAAGCATTGACATTGGCGTCTCTCTCACTAGCATGATGAAAGCTCCTGGCATTGAAATTGTTTTTTCTTCTTTGTTACCTTTTAGAGGAAAAAAAGGTGAACCAAAAAAAAAAAAATGTACCTGGCAAAAAGGTTGGTGTTCCAGAGAAGTTCTGATCACCATGCCCAACACTAATATTCCCTGTGGCTCCCACAACCTGTGTCCCACCATAAAGAAAAGATCCTCTTCCATTTCCTTGAATTATGCCTTTTCCCTTTCCAACCAATGCATTTCTGGATTTACTTGATTCCACAGCAGCCTCTGCTTCAACAGCTTCATAAGAATTTTGTGACAAAGCAGTTTTTGGTGGAGAAGAGGCTGGAGAATCGCTACTAGGATGTTGGACTAACTGCTGGGCAGAAGGTTGAATACGGTTTTGAGCAGGAATTCGCTGAAGAGAGTGGATCGGCGCAGTGGGAGAGGTTTTGTTGATTTGGTTCTGCTGCGGAGCTCCCTGGTAAGTCATCTGGCTTGACATGGCTGCACTCCTTCCTTGAGCCCTGGATTGTGAAGATGTAATAGAATTGACCACAGAAGATCCAGAAGGTGGCATTTGCATATTGCTCAAAGGCTTTCCTGCTGCCGGAGTGATGGAATCGTCAATATAAAGCTTGTCTATTGAAACAGAGTCGGCTATATTCTTCCCCCGCACCAATGCACTGTGTTGTTGCATAGGAAAATTCTCATCTATAACAGGAGTGCGAAGATTCTTGCTTGTGCTTGCACCATGTATATCCCTTTTTTGACTTGAAGTGATGTCTTTATTTGAAGATCCGGAAGGATAGAAGGGAGGAGAAGCGGAGCTCAAGCTTGAATGTTTTCTAGTGGGCAATTCATCAGATTCTGTATTTGACAAAGATGTCAAAATTCTCCCTGAACTACCATGTGAACGTTTCTCAAGGGGTTTCCCAGGCTGTTTGTTTTGCACTGGAGGCGTCTCTCTGCGACTCTTGAAAGTAGATTCAAACTTTCTGGGTCCTCTCCCTCTCACAACTTTTGGTGCCTGGTTCTGATTGTTACCATCGCTGAATGAGTTAGACCTGTTCCGTCTGGCATATCCCCATTCTGGACCTCGACTTTTACCACCACGGGCCCGAAAATTACCTTTAGCAGTCCTCCTTCCCTGAATTATTATGAGTATAGTTTCAGTAAGAAACAACAGAGAAAAAAGAAGAAAACAGACACTCTCATAAAATATATTTTTGTATAAAATGATCACCTGTTCATAATGCCTTTCCTGCGATGTCATCTCCTCAAACTTGTCATGCCCCCATTTCTTATCATCTTTGGACTCCCACAAATTCCTTCCACCAAAGGTTCGCCTAAACCAAGTACAGGTTAATCTTAGAATTACTTATTTTAACAAGTGAAAGGAGGTGGCACACTTTCATTCAGAAATTCACAGTAACATGACGTATTGGAAATGCTTCCATATGAATATAAAAAGCAAAAAGAAAAGGTACAGAAAGCTAGATGTGAAAAACAACTCCTTATCCAACATTTGTCCTGGTTTTTCTGTATAAACCAGGTAAGACTCATCTACCTGAACAATGGTCTAGAATTATAAAGCAAAGGGAATTGCACACCAGGATATCAGAACAATGGATCCCTAGTTAAAGGAAATATAGATACGTGTTTAAGCATACAATACAAAACCACAAAGAAGAAAAGGAACTGACTATTAAAGTTTAGAGGCTTGTGCATGTCAGCATAATACTACTCTGAACAAGCTCTACACTAGAAATTGAGCAAAGCTACCATAAATCAACTACAGCTGAATAAAAGAAGAAAAAAAAGGTGTTTAAACAAAACAAATATCTTGTACCGTAAAACTACACCAATGTCAGTCATACCTGTGCCGACCACCAGCACTGTCCCTAAACCTGTCATCGTGCATGTAAAAAGCCCCAGCAGTAGGCACCGCAAAAGGCTGGTTCCCCTTCTTCCCCTCTTCCCCTTCCTCCCCCTCCACTTTCTCCTCTCCTCCCACCTGCTCCTTCCTCCCCTCGATGTCCTTCTCCCTAACCTCAACCCCAGCATTGCCGCTGCCTCCTACTCCCTCCTTATTCCCTTCTTTCCCTTCCTCTTCTTCATAAACCTCTTCTTCCTCTTCATCTTCAAAAACACCATCTTCTTCATCTTCCTCTTCATTTAATGCCTCTTCTTCGTCGTCGTCATAGTCTGCAGCGCCACCCTGACCGTCAGATTCATCGGAGTGAATTGGAGCCCTCCGATTATTTCTAGGCTTCTCTTCTCCTTCACCTTCCTCGTCGTCGCTCGCAGCTTCTCTTCTTCTCCTTACAAGCAATCGCTTCTCTTCCTCGGGATCACTCTCATATACAATTTCCTCCTCGCCAACCTTAGTCATTATTACAAAAAACTAAAATTTCAAATTTTCACGATGTGGTCCGTCAATCAAAACCACGACAACAAAAGATACTCTCAGTCGAATCAAATCCCTAAACGCCGCAAAGAAAACAGAAAATCTTTCCAGAGAAAAAAAAACTTCCGAATTAAGAAATTGAGAGTCAAACAGAACGAGCGAAAGCCCTAGTCTGCGAACCAAAAGCAAATTCGTGGAATATCAAAGGAAACCGCAACTCTTAGAACCCTAAATTTTGTAAGGGGGACTAGAGTTTTACTGGATTTGGATCCAGGTGCTCTGAATTTGAAAACCCTAGATTCTGAGAAAAGAGAGATTTGGGGGATTCATTAGTGTAATAAATAAATATAAATTCAATAAACAGAGGGAGAGGAGGGGACTATCACACCGGTTATGGCCCAGCCTAGCGACTTTAGGCCCCTTTGCAGCAGATCAAGTAGTTTTTCTTTAAATTTTGATTTTTTTTATAAAAAAAAATATATTTTTAGTTTTTTTTTTGGAATATTTTGATTGACTAATATTAAAAATAAATAAAAAATAAAAAATATTATTTTGATACATTTTCAAACGAAAAATATTTTAAAAAGCAACATCAATTTCACTCTCTGTTTAGTATTGTGGTAGTTTTTGTGGTTGTGGTTTGAAAAAAATTGTTTTATAAAAAGTACTTTTAATTGAAGTTAATTTGGTATTTATGTATGTTTGGTTAAAACTGTGGTTGAAATTGAGATTGAACAAAAAGTAGTTTAATGTGTTTGGTTAAAAATGCTTTTGAAATTGAGGTTATAAAATAATTTAAAAATATATATATTAATATTGATGGTTTTTAATTTAAATATTGTAGATCTAATTATTGCTATTACATCATGAAATAAATAATACTTTATATAAAATATTTTTTATTGTTTTATTAAACTATCTACAATTCCATCATGTATGATATACATCCGACAAAGAATATAGTTTTCTTGGTTTCTTAATAGCGTAACAACTTTTTTACATCAGGTAAAATATAATCAGGAACAAAATTGGGATTGCGATCAAATTCTGAAAATGCTACGTCATCAAGCGATCTCCGTCTAATTTATGTAGTGTCATTGAATAATGTTTAACAGTAGTTTTTCAAATAAAACACAATTAAAAATAAAAAATAATTTTTATTTTATTTTACTGGATCGGACCCGGTTCAATGCATTTTTAACTTTGGACCAGACTCGGTCCGCCCGGAACAGTGGAGAATGTCTTCACTGTTCACTGAACAGTGGAGCATGGTACAATGTTCATGTGATTCCTCCGCGCAAGAAGCAGCAAAGAGCTGCTTTCTTAAACCTGCGACACAACCACGGTTTATGGTGGGTCCTACTAATAAAAAATTGTGTTTTTTGCTTAACCAAACAACAATATATGTAGCTGCAGGTGAACCTCACCCACAACCACAATACCAAACGGCCACTTAAATGTGTTTTGGAATTGCGGTTTGTGAAAGAATTAACCCATGACCCCTCAAACTTCTTATACTTGCAGTCGACTTCTTAAACAACAGAACTTTACAAGAACCTCAACAATAGATTTCAATGCTTTAGAAGGATAACTACTAGCCTTTCAAATATTCAAATTACATGATGATGATAAGATATATGCAACTAGTCTATATTTTTTTTATTTAACAAAGACTCTAGAATAGATAATAATATATTGTACTAAACCATTATTTCTAGTAAAGACTTCAAAACATAAGGAAATTTTACATGGTATTAGAGTCACTCATAAGACCACTATCCCTTTTCTTTTCTTTTCTTTTTGATCCACAATAGCCTCTCCATCTTTTTCTACTTCCAGTGTCACCTTCAACACTCCTATTACTCCAAAATTTTCCAATCTTCTCACGACAATCAATGTCAAACGTAATTCTTCAAATTATCTTGTCTGGAAATCACAGGTTCTACCCTATTTCAAAGGCTAAGATGTTTTTGGCTACCTTGATAGTATTATATCACCACTGCCTTCTGAACCTATTATCTCTTCTCCCACTGACAATATTATCACTACCACTCATAACCCTCTTTATGATCAATGGTTGCGCCAAGATTCTTTGATTCTAGCTACCATTAACTCTTCTCTCACTAAAGATGTTCTCACCAAAGTCTTCTCCTACACAACTTCTCGTGAGGTATGGCTTGCCCTTAAACGTAGTTTCTCTTCTTTTTCTCATGTAAAAACCATCCAAGTTCATATACAACTTGCCAATACAAAGAAAGGTGTAATGTCTGCTCAATCTTATTTCCTTCACATCAAACGTCTATTGGATGAACTTGCTCTCGCCGGACAACCTTTAACCTGTGATGATATCTTCACTTATTTCCTTGCTAGCCTTAGTCAGGAATATGATTCCTTAGCTTCAATGGTCTCATCTTGTCCTGATCCCATTACACTGGAGGAATTCTATTACTTACTTCTTCTTTGCGAGTCCCGCGTCACTCACAACAATCAGCTTGTAACACTTGTTGCCTTAGTCCATCTTGCTTCTAGACAACCTCTAGTGCATTCTCCATCTCAATTTTGATAATCTCTTGGTATGCACACTCGTGGTTGAGGACGAGGTACTCGACTTTCCTACAGAGATACCTCTCAATCCATTTTTGTTATCTATTAGGTATGTTTTAAACAAGGCCATATTGCCAGTAAATGTTATCATCGTTTTAATATCTTCTATCAAGATCAGTAACCTCGTCAGCCTCAGCTTGAAGCCATGATTGCTGCTCAATTTCCATCCAATGAGAATGATTGGTATCCCGACATAAGAGCCATCAATCACCTTACCAATGATGGTATCAATCTTTATATTTCCATGAACAGCTATGATGGCCAGGACTATATTCAGGTGTCCAATAATGTAGATCTAAAAATAGTAAGGAGTGGCACTTTCATTCTTTCTTATCCTTTCAAATCTTTTGTTTTTAACAAACTACTTCTTATGCCTGAAATTCATAAAAATATTCTTTTTGTTCATCATTTTTATCTTGAAAATAATGTTTTTTTTTTTTAATTTCATGTTTCTTTCTTGTGAAGGATTATTTAAGGAACATCCGGCATCATGAACCACTCAGTAATGGTCTTTATAGCTTTTCTACATTCATTACATATCTTCAGCCACAAGATTT
>Ga0307515_10023289_pt1 | contig 10862 bp, 13 predicted proteins | sample 17_EM_MG_FD_194513 | JGI IMG/M metagenome (GOLD analysis project Ga0307515, IMG submission 194513) | Populus trichocarpa ectomycorrhiza microbial communities from riparian zone in the Pacific Northwest, United States - 17_EM | ecosystem: Host-associated > Plants > Roots > Unclassified | place...
ATCTCTAGCGATAATCTTACCTATACATCTACATCTAATATCACTCGCATCCACGTTTGCAACCGTATTCCAATAATTACCATACGTATACCTATGAGGCCGAACGCAGGCATACGTGCCCTTACACACTGCTGTCGCATTCTGGTGGGTGAGTGCCATGATTGTGCCCTTGGCATTCCTCCTTGCGTTCATGATTGTATTGTGAGCCGGAGCTAGCTAGTGGAAATGCGCTCTGTCGGTTGCTGACTCAATTTCTTGGTCATTCTTACTGGGGAATGGCACGCTCTTGTCTCTCCTTAGAATTAGATGTCTGTCTACCAACCTCTAGCCTGTGGTTGGGGCAGGGGCTGGGCTATCCAGTTTTTTTTTGGTTTGGTGGTGGGACTGTTTTCCAATGTCTGGTCAATGTCGGCACCGATATCATAACCACTTCGGGTGCCGAAGTGGTGATCTGTCTTGGTTCCAGCTTCGGTGCTGGGTTCGGCGTTGGTTTTGGCTTTGGTTTCAGCTGCCTTGCGGGCAATGGTTTTTGGCGCTCCTCTGGGTGTTGCAGTCCAGCGGTCTGCATCAAGTCTGCATGAAACGAGGCCACTAGACCAACACCGGTGGTGTCCGCTTTCCCTTTCTCTCTCTGGGTCCGCCTTGTTGCAACCACCACTCTTGTGACCTTGTCTGTGCTGCCCTTGCCCCACAGTAAGTCATCTTGGTGGTACACATCCCCCTTCTCCTCTCATTCCTCCAACTACATTTTCATCCTTCGCCACTGCCCTTCTTAGAGTGCTGTCTCCGTCTCCAGCCTGTTTGCCATCTGTGCAATGGTTCGGTGTAACCATGCTAGCTCAGAGGCATGCTGCTGTGCTGTTCGCTGCATGCGGCTCCTCCGGTCCCTGGGGCCCCCTGCCACCGCCAGGGCCTCACTCCTCCTCTGCCGCTCTCCGTTCTCATTTCTCTCCGTCGGCTCGAGTGGCGCTGTGACGGTAGTTACTTTGGCGATAGGGGTGACCGCCAACTCCATTGCCATTGCAATGGGTGCATCCCACACCCCGTCTCCCACTGCTCCTGTGTCCCTGTCTCCTCCCACTGACTCTGAACTCGGTCGTCGCATCTGTGAGGACACCTCTTTCTCGGGTAGCCATCGTCATCAATTGCTTGATGCTCCTCGCATCCCATCAGTCAGGTGCTGCTTCCGCTAAGCCATTGCGTGAACGCATACAAATGCGTGGTGTCGTGAGCATGCTCTTTTTGGTGACGTGCCCACCCTCCTCCGGCGGTCCAGAGGTGCTAGAAGTCTCATTCTGAAGCCAATTCAACTTTAAGAATCGAGTGCTGCTGTCCGCTTTTCTCATTCTGTCGTCGTTGTTGACTTAATTCGCCATTTCTAATTTGCCTAAACTCGCCGTACAGGTGATGATGGTTGACAGAAGTAGAGCTTCACCATCGATCTGGCCTGCCTGGAGCCGGAGGTGATTATGTGTCTGTCATACTCTAAATAGTGTGAATACAGTATGATTAAAACAAAAACAAACACAAAAGTACACTCAACCACATTACTATAATCTGCGCAAGCAGTTCTTCGGCCTCCTTCCATCTACTATGGCCACAATATGTCGCTGCGCGATTAGTCATCATATACAAGGTATCTGGATGCTCTTGGCGGAGTAACCTCTCGCTTGTCTCCCCCTGACGTGTAGAAACCATGCTTCCGCATGTTTCCATCGCTTCTGGCTGACGTCTGTTGCTGCGACGTTGGCCATCATTTCCAAGGATTGTGGATGCTCTTGGCCGAGCATCCTCAATTTCGTTTCAATTGCCTGCATAAACATCTCAAACATTTCTTTCCATCGCCCCTGGCTCCTGTATATGAACCAGAGGGATATTTTGCTGATTGGAAACTCAACCTGTCGGGACTTCATGATTCTTTCGAACCTGTTTTTTCGCTAACTGTGATTCCACCTATTCTCCCAAATTTATATGCGACAAGGAAACAAGATAGATTGAGTCCATGTAATCCTCATGACCGGTTTTTTCCATTTGATCTCTAGTCCTCATTCACAGTGCTTTTGATCACGCAGATTCCCCCCATTCATCGAACAGATTTTCCATAGTTCGGTATAACCCAAATGATATGAAATGGAGCTCCCCAAAGACTCGTACCATACCGCCGACCTCTCTTTCATACTCTCTCCTACTGTATTCCAGTTTGTTTTAACCCCACATTCGGTATTCGTGGATAAGGTCGACCGGTACGAATCCTTTCAACCTCTGAATCCTCGCAGGGTTCCAACTTGGCGGCCGTACGGCTTCTTTTTCAGCCTTCAAATTGTCAGGTTGTTGAATTTTTCTAGCTATGTATGACATTTTTTATCATCTGATTTGACTCTGAATCAAATTTGATAACAAAAGGCAAGTTGGGATGCGATGTGCGCGGCAAATGGATTGTATTGACTTTTGCTGTAAATCTTTTCGAGACACTTTCTGATTTGTTTCCGCACACGGGTCGGTTTCCATGAGGCTACCAAAGTTTTTAGCAATCCGGGACAATAGAATCAGCCTGATTTTTGGAGAAATGTCTAACAGATTGATATTTACGCAGAAATCTGATTGTCTTAAACGCTCCCTGTATTCCTTCACCGATACTTCAGGTTCCATCAAAACGGGAATAACTTTGGAGATATTCTCATCAGAGTATGGCATTTGTCAGGGGTCTCCTGGGGTAGTTAGATAGATATCTTATCTAGAGGTAAAAGATTGGGTCTACTTGCTATCGTGATTACTAGTCGCAATTGTGGGGACGGATTTCAGTGCGGTCATCACGTGGGTTGGTTTAGGGTTGTGCCAGGCGGAGCCGCATGCACTTTAGTTCTTGTGTACGTGTCAATTAGACTTAGCGAGAGTCAGTTAGTTTTAGGTCAATAGAGAGATTCAGGACACCGGACACCGTACAACAGCAATCTCCATCAATCATTGTCCGCTATAGTAAATATATTATATATATCACATCAGATTTCCAATTCCATTCATCACGGTGCCTAACAATTCGTTCAACAACAGCTAGGGAAAGCGCATGCGCCCTTGTAGGAGTCAGTTTTCATAGTTTCTCTAAATTACACTATTATTTGTCGCTTCGGAAATTAGCTTATTGCTGGGGACGGGTCTATTAGCTGTAGAACAGTTACCTATAACTGTCTGGAGTGGCACCCATTTGGCTACTGTGCAGAGGTAGCAATAGTCCGTCTCGCCCGCCAGTCTTTCAGGTCCAGCCACGGGCAACATATTGAAAGACCAGGACATAATCAGGGCGACGGGTGTTTACATCTAGGGCTGGGGTCCTCTCCTTGTCCTCTGTTCTCTTCTCCTCGACTTCTCTCTTCCCCTTCTCTTTTGTAATTGGGTGGGCATGACACAAGAAGGTTGAAACAGATCAGATTTGAGTTGTCACCTTCGGAGTTAAAAAATTAACATTACTACTCGTATGAATTCTATCTCTGTCTGCTTGGCTCTCCGTTGCTGTTCCCATCATATCGCTTGCCTCCAGAGGTACTGTGTACTCGGTAATACCCCTAGATATTTCCTCCACTATCTCCCTGTCCTTCCGCCACCTCTGAGACATTCACTTTCCGCTCTGCCCCTTCTAGTCCACTATAAACGCCCCTCCATTATCTCCTCCACGTTCGCACATGCACCTGCTTCGGCGTCCACCTCTAAGTGTGTCGCAGCCTCCTTGGGCCCCAGGCTCACTTTTTCAGATTTCCAGGCAGTTGGTGGCCCTGTGACCGTCGGTACTGTGGCAGTACACACAATCATTGTACGGTAATTGGGGTCTGTTACCTTGGAAATTGCCGCAGTTCCAATTTGTATACTTCAGCTGTATATCACGGGGATCTTGGCTGCTCTGGGATTGTCTTTTGGCATCAAGAATGTATCAGAGTCGGACACAAACAGCATAGCTCCTTCCATTGTGGCAGCTCCACCCACCTTCCTTCAGATGTTGCTGTACTGAAAGCATGAGTGGTGAGCAACCACATTCCGTCGCAGCTTTGCCGGGTTCGCATTTAGGAGTTATTACGGAGTCATTGGCAAATGCAGGTCCAGCCGGAGACATAGCCGGTGGAATTCCTTGTTAAAGGTAGCCACGTGACCCTTGGCTGTGATGGTAAGTAGTCGCCACTCATCCTCAATTGTGTAGGGCATCAAAGGGTGTATTTATTTCTTAAGGCTCGTGCAGAAGGCTTCCCACGCCGGGTACTGTATGCTATTTGGGTACACTGATGCTCCCCACCGGGTTGCCACCTCCTTGAGTTGGAGTATGGCACACCAGGCCCATCCCTCCGTCCACGATGTTGTTGCCACAATTGTCTCTGTCATTGGGTTTATGGTCCCGCTGCCCATGGGAGTAGCTAGCTCCAGACATTCCATCTCATAGCAGGGGGTTTCGAATTGTCGATGTAGATTATTGATGACACCACCCACCGCCTATATACCACGCTCACCCTGAAAGACCGGTAGTCATCTCAGGTCGACAGTGAAGGAGGTAGTCGTATTGCTAGTTCTAGTGGCTTAGTTCCGTGCGCTGACTGCTACTACCATTCCTATCGCTTCCTCCGACCCTGAGAGAATAGACTGTATATCTCTGAGTATACCAGCTCGAAAGACTATGAAGAGAGCTTGACCTTTACTCGAATGAACCTTTGTTTGTACCTGGCTTACATGCACATGGTGCACATTGAATTAACGCTCATGTATTCGGAGATGAAAGATCGCACCGATGTAGGGTGTAGGTGCACAAAGAAGTGATGCCATAGTCTTGACTGTGAGACAGTGAGAGTATTTCAAGTGGACTTTGACTTTGTGGCGGCAATTGGTGGGCTTGTGGAGGTAGTTGTAGGTGCCCATCGAAATGTGTTCGGAGGTGCGGTCAGAGGTTGACTCGTAGGTGTGGTGGTCTGTATGTCTGAGGAAGCGGTGGTGGGTGCGCTCCATTGTCACTGACTCGGAGTGGGCATCGTGATTGTGGATGCAGTGAGTGTATTCAAGGATTGAGTCGGATGTGTGCTTGAATCATTTCTTGAAAGTGTAATTGGAACTGTGATCAACGGTGTGCTTGTAAGTCCATCCCGGGTTGATGGGGTATGTGCACTTGCAGTGGGAGATATGAAGTAGAGATGATTGACACAATGACCAGTGGTTGTGATCGGTGATTCTGGTAATGACATAGCGTAATTGCCGATGCCAAATATGGCTGTAGATCTGACGGACTCAAGTTGATTGATGTAGAAGAGTAAAAGACGGAATGCAGGTGCGTAAAGAGCAACAATCTCATAGCCCTGAGTATTGTCAACAAATCCATAATAAGTGATTCTTATCATGTTATCATCGCCATGTTCTATAAGCAAAGGTCAGTGTAGTGTCTTGAATGACTTGAACGAGCTCTGATTGTTGCACATATGGTGAGAGGCCGCAGAATTGATGATCAATGTCATTTGGGAGGTGGTGGTGGCAGTGCTCAGAGCTTGGCCGGGATGTCAAATGGGAAGTAGATCTCCGGTGGGAGTAATCGATGCTGTGCCTTTCCGAACACTGTTTCGTCATTCCTTCGATCATTTGTAGTGAATGCATCCTAGCCTGGTGCAGCCCGGGATCCCGCTATGGCAGTACGCATTCTAATCGTTTGCTCTCCAATTGTCTTCTCCGGTCGTGTTGTTTTCTCAACTCTAAGCATACTTCAGCCTGCCCAACAAAGGTACACGACAAGAGTCTTGGCGAAACAGAAACAGCGCGATAAGTCGACAACAACGATAGCAATTGAAAAAACGGACGGCGGCAATCGATTCTGGACGTCGAATTGACCCCGGAGCGAGCGTCCCAGCACCGGCGAGACCGCAGGAGGAGGGCGCGCACGAAGATCCACGCAATTGAGTGGTTCTCACGCGAAGTCAAGGCAAAGACACGACTGACCCGACGCGTCGACAAACAAGCATGCGACGATGAGGACTACCCTGGGAGAGACGTGCTTCACAGAAGTGATGACCGATGTCAGAGGAAGCGAGAGGAGCGGCCTGGACACGGCAGAAGCGGTGGACGGGAGGAGCAACGCATGTATGGATATGGCGATGGAGATGGCAACGGCAGTGACATCCATCGCCGCGGAGACTGCACGCGAAGACACACTTGAGCCGATGGAGAGAAACGAGAACGGAATGCGGACATGGACGAGTGAAGTCCCGGCCACTGCCTGGGCCCTCGGGGACTGAAGGAGCCGCATGGGGCGTGCGACTCAGCAGCAAGCCCACGAACCAGCACAGCTAAACCGAACCGTCGCAAAGATGGCAAACATGCTGGAGACGCACACTGCACCACAGGATCCGCCGTGGCGAGGGATGAAATAGTGCTTGGAGGAGAAAGAGAAAATGCGGGACGCGTACCACCAGGATGACCTACAGTGGGACAAGGGCATCACAGACATGGTCACGACAGCGGTGGCTGCAACAGAACGGGACCAGAAGGAGGCGGGGAAAGCGGACACCGAGGGTGTCGGGCTGGAGGGCTCGATACACGCAGACCTGACCCAGACACGTGAACCAGAGTAGCCGGAGGAGCGCCAACAGCTGCAGCCTGGAGGGCAGCTCAAATCAGTGCCAATGCCAAAACCAAAACCAAACACAACCCCAGAGCTGAACCCAGCACCAGCACCGGGACCAGCTCCGACACCGACGCAGAGAACCACATCGGTGCCGAAAGGGCCAACTTCATCAGCGCCGACACCAACCAGACACTGGGAGTCGGTCCCACCACGGAACCAAATGAAGCTGGCCAGCCCAGCCCCAGCCCCGACGACAGGCTCGAGCCTGGCAGACAGAGGCCTAATCCTAATGAGAGACGATAGTGTGCCACTCCCCAACAAGATGGACCAACAAATTGCATCAGCGATCAACAAAGGGCTTTTCCACCAGCAGGCCCCAGCCCACATCGGGATTATGAACGCAAGCAGGAATGCGAAGGGCATGAGCACGGAAATCACGCACCAAAACGCTACAGCGGTGATAGCAATGCGGTACCACGACATCATCATCACCGCGGCGAGGACTATCGACAGAGCAGTCGTGGATGTGGAAGAATTCAACACTTTGGAATGGCTCAAGATCCATGCAGTACCCCTCGAGTGGTACATGGGAAAAGGCACGGAAGCCCTGGAGACAATGCGAGAGGAATCTTCAGCGGAGAACGGGGGCATAGTGATCCCGACCCAGGTACGATGGCTGGCGAACCCCAGTTCTATCCGAGAGAGGAGGCAGAACGGAGAAATCGCCGCGTCATCTATAGTCTTCGTCGTAGAGGGAAGCAAAGTGGCACAGAGCTTAATCAAGAATGGCATCAAGGCGGCCGGTGTGTGGTACCGGGTCAAGGTGTTAACGAATGTGGGCCCTGACAGTAGGTGTGAGCTCTGCTGCGGATGGGGCCACATAGAGAATCAATGCGGCTACAAGCCCAAGTGTGGCTACTGCTCAGGCAATCACCGGATAAGCGATCATAAGTGCAATGTAGTGGGGTGTACAGCAAAGGAGGGATCACTCTACGGCCACACGCTGGAGCAGTGCCCCAATTGGAATGGATACCATATTGCGTTCAGTTGAAGGTGTGTGAAGAAAAGCAAAGCAGCCAAAGCGGCGCGGCAGAGTAGGAAGACGGGAACAGGAGTACAGGCTCACACGAGCGAAGGTATGCACACGGCAACCGGGATGAATAGAGTGGTGCTTGGTCGTAGACCCAGGGGAGGAGGGGCAGCAGATGGCGGTAGGGAGGAGATGGCTGATGCGGAGGTTGAGGAGACAACGGGGAAGGCGAGAGATGTCATGATGACCGAGGCAGAGATCGCGACTACGACCGCGACCGAAACTGAAGCGGGAGCCCTGGCTACCAATTATTAGAGTGATCCAGCACAATTGTGCAAGGTTGTGCGAGTGGACCATTGCGGCGGTGGGGACGGGAGTCAAATGCAGGGCGGACATAGTGTGCTTGCAAGAGCCACCGAGAGAAAAAGGAGGTATTGGGATCCGCCATTCGGCATACGGAATAAGAACAAGAAAAAGACTTTGGACGGTGATACGGCAAGGGAGCGGCTTGGGGGTTGCTGAGTGGGTGGATTTGAGTCGAGTTGCTAATGACGATGTCATTGCGACGGACGTCAGGAGCAGATGGGAGATGATACCGAGGATCGTCAACGTTTACGATCAAAAAGACACGCAATCTGGAGAGAGACCCGCGCGGATGTCGAACTGGCAGAGAGTTATTCGGCAGGGGGGCACTGTCCTCGCTGGAGACTTCAACGCCCATAGTACACAATGGCACCCAAGAAGCCAAGTGCAGCTAAATGCTATGTTCTGGGAAAACGTGATTGATGAAAATGCACTGGAGATTGGAAATGATGGTAGAGCCACCCACCACTGGACAAGAGAAGGCCATGAGGGCGAGTCGGTCATCGACCTGACGCTGGCAAATCGACCAATATCAATGTGGTCTATACTGGCCTACGACCACGCCACGGGATCCAACCACGAGGTTATGGAATGGGAGGTGGAAGCAGACAGACAGGAGGAGGCGGACCACGAAAGGGTAGTGGGGTGGAATTTGGCTTCAATGACGGAGGAGGACGTGGAACTGGCGGAAAACCTATGGATAGAGCTAGCGAAAGACAGCGCTAACCTGGATGTAGAGTGCACATCAGACGAGGTTGAGCAAGAGGCTGCATGGTGTGGGGAAGCAATGCGCAACGTTCTCAAAGCCACGGCAAAGAAAATCAGGATCTGCGCCAGATCAAAGACGTAGTGGAACGCCGACATCAAGAAAAGAAGAAAGGCGGTCGGAAGAGAGAACAGGAGGAGACGGAACTCGGAAGAGGCCGCCAGGGCGCAGGCAGAATTCCAGAAGTTGATCCGACAGTCTAAAAGAAAAATGTGGAGCGAGTACTTGCAAAACCTGAGGGGGGCCGAGGTATCGAGGGCAGCACGATACTCAAACGCTCGGGTTGGCAAAACCGTGGAAGCCTCAACGGACAGAGAAGGCAAGCAAGCAAACACATCACTAGAGAAGGAGGAGATGCTGAGGCGCGAGGGTTTTCCTCCGAATGACGACGACCAGTACTACGAACTACCTCCCGTGGGCCGCGCACACATGCGTGTCACAGAGCAAACAGTTAAAACGAGCGTTGTTTTCTCAATCGGTCAAAAATGCACCGGGGATGGACAAGCTGTCGTTCTGCGCCATACGACTGCTCTGGAAGTGGGACATAGTGAGCATTGTAAGGCTGACGAAGGCGGCCATTCGCATGGGGAGACATCCAGCGGTATGGAAGTGGGCTAGTAGCGTGGTGATTTGCAAGCCTGGCAAAGATGACTACACGCAGCTGGAGGCCTACCGCTCCATATCGCTGTTGAGCTGAATGGGAAAAGTGGTCGAAAGAGCAGTCGGTGAGCTGCTGTCAGAGGAAGCCGAACGAAGAGGACTACTGAGCGATGGACAATTCGGAAGCAGAAACGGACGATCAGCCATCGATGCAGAGGCTATCATGGTCAACAGAGCTCACACAGCCTGGAAAAATGGCCACATAGCAGGCATGCTTCTCATGGACATTAAAGCAGACTTCCCAAGCGTGGCGAAAGGAAGACTAGCCAACTTAATGAAGGTCAGGGAAATGGACGGAGACCTTGCACGATGGACGGAGTGCATTCTCTCGGAGAGAACGGTGGAGATGATAATCGAGGGCAACCCCATGGAAAGAGACCCAGTGGACGTGGGGGTCCCACAGGGCTCACCTGTGTCACCGATCCTCTTCGCGATCTACACCTCAGGACTGATCAAATGGGTCGAAGAGTACATATCATCAGCCGAAGGGCTATTCTTTGTAGACAACCACCGCGGGGTGACGACCGGCAGCGATGTCAACCACGTCGTCACGATACTTGAGAGATGCGCAGCAAAGACCATCGAGTGGGCGAGTAGGCGAGGGCTACAGCTCGACACTGCGAAGACGGAGGCGGTGCTGTTCACGCGCAGACGGGGCCACAGGAAACACCTCTGGCCGAAACTAACAGCAATGATAAGAGTCGGGAACGGGATCATACGGTTCAACACACAGGTGACACGCTGTCTTGGCGTCTGGATGGACGCACACCTAACTTTTAAGGAGCAGCACAACCGATGCATGAAGAAGGCCAGGGCAGCAGAAGCTAGACTCCGGATAGTCGGAACAAAAAGTCTTGGCGAAACAGAAACAGCGCGATAAGTCTACAACAACGATAGCAACTACAAAACGGACAGCGGGAATCACTTCTGGACGTCGAATTGACCCCGGAGCGAGCGTCCCAGCACTGGCGAGACCGCAGGAGGAGGGCGCGCATATGAACCCACGCAATTGAGTGGAGTCGCGTAAAGTCTTGGCAGAAAACGCGATCGCGCAACGCGTCGGCCAACCAGCAAGCGACGACGAGGACTACCTTAGACTCACAGGAGTGATGACCGAAGCCAGAGTAAGCGGGAGGAGCGACCTGGACACGGGAGAAGCGGGAGATGGGAGGAGCGACGCGCCTATGGATGTGGCGATGGAGATGGCGACGGCGGCGACACCCGTCGCCGCGGAGACCACGGGCACAACCATAGTTGAGCCGATGGAGAGATACGAGAACGGAAAGCGGAGAAGGAGGAGCGAGGCCGTGGCGACCGCCGTGGCCCCCAGCGACTGGAGGAGCCGCATGGAGAGGACGATGCGACAGCAGGCACAGGAGCTAACGCAGCTGCACCGGACCGTTGGACACCTAACAAACCTGCTGGAAGCACAGGCAGCCCGCGAGGAGGCACAGTGGCGAGGA
>Ga0307515_10023290_pt1 | contig 10862 bp, 8 predicted proteins | sample 17_EM_MG_FD_194513 | JGI IMG/M metagenome (GOLD analysis project Ga0307515, IMG submission 194513) | Populus trichocarpa ectomycorrhiza microbial communities from riparian zone in the Pacific Northwest, United States - 17_EM | ecosystem: Host-associated > Plants > Roots > Unclassified | place...
TTATTCCTGTATCTTCGTATGTATGTATGTATGTATGTATATAGAGAGACTTAGATAATACATGCCGTATTATAATGTAGCGAGATTTCGTGGATCCTCACCGCCGGGTAGTATCATATGTTCTCACCTTCCTACGCTCCTCGAGCTTAATGTAGAAGGAACGCGAGGAGAGATTTTCGCAGCGTCACCCGTTGCATTGCAATTCCAATGCAAGCGTGTACCCAATGAACCCATTCCGATGTATGGTCACAGTTGGCCACTACGCCAGAGTGTTTGTTTAATATAGGAGACCGACAGAGCGAGAAGAAACGGCGAAATGGCGGTCGGAGGGCGATATGCAACGCGACGCGTGGTATTGACGCTGGGCGCGGAGTAATCTGCCACCGGGGTGTCTCTGACGGCTCTGACGGAGCGCGTCCACTCTGACGGAGCCATTCCGCCCGGACGGAAATGTTTTTCGCTGATGCAATTCAATTACAGTAATAATACAGTTGTGCTATTGGTAAATTACAGGTATATTATTGGGGGTTACTGTAAGGGCACAGACGTCTGCCTCCAGCTTGGTCGGGATCAGAGTGGTATTATAGGAGATACGGTTGCACATGTGACCTCGAGTGATCTCAGATGTAGAAGTGTAGTAAGATTGTTGGTGAAGATCTGAGTCCGCACAAGCAGTCAAGACAAGGTTGCACTTACCTGGCCACAAGACGTGCTCGCCTTTGCAACCCTAACCTCTAGTACATGACCTTGCCATTACATTATCCCCCTCTCTATGCACAGGCCTCCTGGGCTGCATATCCTCATTCAAGGGAAACAAAAGATGACACAAATCTCGCGATAATTCTGTGGATCTGGCGCACAGGGAAACTCCACCTCCACTTGGCCGTGATCTGGAGGTGGTGAAACCCGTGGAAATGCCATTTGTACCGGGCCAGACAAATACGAAAGGAAAGAAGTCCTGCAAAGAGAAGCAAAACAGTTCCCACAAATGATGCCTTTTCCTCTGCTTCCGAGTCCCATAAGTCAATCTCATTTCCTCTCTTCCCAAGTCATGAAACTAAATTGCTGCCTTGCATTTCCTCCGCGGCTTCTCCGAATGCGTTCGGTGAAACTTGTCGAGCATCTCTTGGGCATTCTGGAGGGTATCTACCGGTTCTTAGCTCATACGTATGTGACTGTATCCCACTCACTGAACGATGTGATGAAGTATCCGATATCACCGTTCAGAGTCAAGGACACAATCGACTGCCCATTCGTTTGAGTCGTCGACGATCATCAGCGGCGGCTCTGAAGGTGGTTGACCTTCGACCGGTGGTGCATATTGATCCAGTAGTGACCTGTAGAAGTCTTTGTGATTCCGCATTGTATTTGGCAAGTCTAATTTGTAAGTAGTCTTCTTGGTGATCTTACATACCTTGTACGGTCCAGTTCACTAGTGATCGAGCTTCTTCGATGGCCCGGTTGTCCGGGAGTGTTTGGTTGAGAGCCACACTTGAACTCAACTTCAAAAGTGATCTGGTTACCGCCGGTGTGTGTTGTGTGTTGCTTAGTGTTAGCAACGGTTCCGTTTTCAGACTATGTCTACTATAGCGGTTTGAAGAAGACCCTGAACCGGCCAGTTTGGTTCGGGTTTTTCCCATAGGGTTCCCTCAATTCACTCCATGAATACCAATCAGAGAATTTAGTGTTTGGTAAGTCAAATATGCAGTTTCACACCGTGCATCTTTTGGCTGTCTCCGATTTTGCATATCTCAACAATTCAGCTAGTGGCTTTGAAAAAGGTGCCATTTTGGGCCCGAAAATGAGGTTTTTACCCAATCGCTTGCTGAATTTTCATGATATTGACAATCGAAGAACATCAAAAGATGCGCCATGCACAGCTGCATATTTGATATACCAAATGCTAAATTTTCGGAGCAATATTCATGGACTTAATTGGACAGTTCGTTTAAAAAATCATCGATTTTTGATGTGGTAAGGCCGTTGCCACTCAGACCTATATTACCCACCAGGTCCAAATCTGGAACCGTTGCTAACACTAGTGTCGCTGTTGAGCCTCGAGCAAGTTGTCTTGTAGGATTCAATGAATCTCGTCCAGTCATTGAAGCACAGCATCCGCTTCGATCTCTGACCTCAGGTCAGCTGGGGTGTTGGGAGCCTTCAACTGCATTTGGGGATTCCGATGATAAACAGCCTAAAATGGAGTCATCCTCGTTGAAGCATGCATCTAGTTGGTGTATGCGGATTGCGCCAGTGGCATGAGCTCAACCCAGCTGTCTTGCTCATAGTGGCAGAGGGCGTGGAGATATAGTTCCATGGTCTGAATGTGGCGTTCAGTTTGGCCATTGGTCGGTGGGTAGAAGGCGGTGGAAAGTTGGTGGTAAATGATCAAATGGGAGCATACTCGGTTCCAAGATCGGCTAGTGAACTAGGGTCCGTGATAGGTGATCATATAGTCTGGGATGCCCAGTTGGTATATCACATTTTCAAAACACATACGAGTCAGCTCAAGTCAGTTGATATCTTTTCGGCAAGGTAGGTAGATTGCCATCTGTGTCAGTCGATCGACAATTACATTGATGCCAGTATCACTTGATGTTGCAGACTCGGGGATATCGGTGACAAAATCCATGCTGATTCCTTGCCTCGATGCAGAAGGTGGAGGCAATGGCATGTTGACTCTGTGGCAAGCATGGCGTGGTGCCATATTACGGTGGCATACTTCCCAGCCGGCAATGAACTTTCGCATCGTAGCATCTTGTGCAGGGCAACAGAAGTCTCTGGTTACGAGTTCAGCAGTTCTAAGAGCTCCGAAGTGACCGAATTCAGTGTGAACATGGAAAAGACTTATCACTTTGTTGCGGAGCGAAGCATCTGCCGGTATGTATGTCCTCCCTGCATAGGTCAGGGCTCACGAGACGACTTTCCATTGCTTATTCAAGTCCTTGTCGTAGTCAGTAGGTCCACCTGGCACATGAGCTTTCGACAGGTCAGAGGCTCCGATAATTGGTGTATTGACGATCCTGCATTTCACGTCGGTGGCCAACGAGTCGGAGGCCTGGGCTGCCTTGATTGCCGGTAGGAGGTTATCATACAGCTCAACTGTTGGAGCGGTCAGAGTCGCCAAAAGTCATGTGGTGGGCCTTTCGTAGCCTTTTTGGTAATCAGGTCGTCTGGATGGTCCATTGGCACGATTTTTCTGTCCCTCGAGATGCTCAATAACAAAATGGTATGATAACAGGATCTCCGCCCAGCGAGCCTGCCTCCGGGCAAGCACTTTTGATATCTGGACTATCCAAGGTTTTTGTGATCGCACTGAATTGAGATCTTGCAATTTGCTCCCTCGAGGTAGTGTCGCCATTGCCTCATAGTCTCCACGATTGCTAGAAGTTCCCAATGGTACATGTTGTAGTTCTGTTTGGCAGGGGTGGATTTTGGAGAGTGGAAGTTGACTGGCGTGAGGATCCCGAAACTGTCAAACTGATTGAGAATGCCAGCAATTGCGAAGCCGCTTGCATCGGTCTGGAGGATGGTTGGCCTAGCTGGGTCAAAATGCTAGAGGATCGGTGCTCCGGTGAAGGCCGTCTTGAGTCTCTGAACGGCAAGTTCCGCTTCTCGAGGGCATTCCCATTATGTTGTAGGCTTCGGTTGAGCTTTGAATGCACTCTTGGGCCTTGTTTCCGGTGGTATTTAGGTTAGTTTCAGCAGCTCGGACAGTGCTAGCGTGAATTTTGCATACTTCCAAATAAACTGTCAGTAGAAGTTTGGGAATCCGAGTACCACCTGAACACCCAGAATGGACTTCGGTGTGGGAACGTCCTTCACTGTCGAAATGCGATCTAATTACATGGTGATCCCATGAGACTTGATGATAAATCTGACGAAGACGACATCCGAAACTCTGAATTGGCACTTCTCTGCCCTGCATTAGAGACTAAATTCCAGTAGCCTTTGCAGCGCTTTCCGTACGTGATCTTCGTGCTTTTTCTCATTGGTTCAGCAGATGTGTATGTCGTCGAGGTAACACAGGGTGAAGTCATCGATATAGGGGTGTAGGCAATCATCGATGAAAGATTGAAAGGTCGCTAGTGCATATGTTAAGCTGAAGGGCATAACTTGGTATTTGAAATGCCCGTACCGGGTCCCAAATCGGGTTTTGTACTCATCACCATCTTTGATTTGAGTAAAGTGATAGGTATTCCGGAGGTCCAGTTCAGTGAAGATTCGAGCTGCACGCAGTGTGTCGAGCATCTTCGGGATCAATGGCATGGGGCCCCGGGTATTAATTGTCCCCGAGTTGAGAGCCTGGTAATCCACACACAGCACTGGTCCTCCATCCTTCTTTTTGGAATAGGATCGGTGCTGCCTCTGAGGATGATGACCACTGGATGAAGCCATTGGCTAGCTTCGTCTCGTGGTAGGTGTTGTGTGTTCTAAGTTCGACTTCCGAGAGGTTGTAGATTCGGCCATATGGTAGTTTGAGGCCCGGTTCAAGGTCGATCGCATGGTCAATGGAATGGCGTGGCGCATGAATTTCCGCCTTGATTTCGCTGAAACCGTCCACATATTCTGAGTACTTGACGGGGATGATGCTCCCATCATCTGTAATTGTTCCCTTTGCTTCTATGCATGCTGCATCTGTCAATATGAGCCCGAGCCATATACTCGGGGATGGAAGAAGAGAAACGGTAATCCAGGAAGAGTGGTACCGCCGGCCCGTCCAATGGACAATGACCGTGGTCCACATCTCTCCCTTCCTGACTCAGCCAGCAGGTAGCAGTCTTTCATCTGTCTCCTCGGAGAGGCCCTTCTGCCACCACTTCCGCTGCTGCTCCCTGCTCGTTGCATCCAGCGGCTTGGTTTCTCACCTGCCAATGTGGTGGTCACTGCAGTCGCACCCAGCTGAATGGTGCATTTCCCTATCCGTAGGGCAAATGCGTCAGTAACCTCGTCACTCGCTAAGAGATTGCCAAATGCGGTAGCTCCAAGGCCCTGAGTGTCTGGAGCAGGCATGTCGTCAGTGGGTTGCGGTAGCTCCTGGTGTGCTTCCGGAGGAGGCTTGTCCTCACCACCCATTATATCTGCAGCCTGGTGAATGTCATGTGACCATAAGGCAGTCAATCAGCGAAGGTTCCAATCAATTTCCGGGTTCTGGGCCCTGAACGGCGGTAGTCTGAGTACTTGATCGTAGGCTTGCATCGGTACGACTAGCACCTCCTGTGCTGTAACTGCGGCAAGATGCTCCATATAGTGAAAGGTTATTGACATCTTTGGGCTATAATTCACATGTGGCATACTCCATCCTCGCAAGCCGAGTGTAGTATTATGTGCCGCTTCATGTGATGTCCCGAGTTTCCTAAGTAATCATGGAGCTATAACAATGGTTGTTGCTCTGCAGCCAATAAGAGCCCGTACGCATTTCATCTCGCAGTGATTATCTCATACCTGAATCTCCTGGGTTATGTTTGCAGAATCAGGTGTTTCTGTACTGGATACATATTGACATAACGTTTGTGCTCTCGGGCTGTCCAGGATAATCCTCGATTTTAGTACAATTTTGGGAGATGATATGTCATCCAAAGTGGCCATTAACGGCTGCAACCCCACCTTGTCCAACCCAAGCTCGCTCTCGTCCAACGTCCCCTGCCGAGTGAAGTACCAGGTGAGGTACACTAGTTATTTGCTTGCTGGGTGTCGAAAGATTGCTGACTTTTGTGCTGTAGGTTCCAGCCGTCATTGCAGTCTGCTGGAGTGAGTGTGTTGGGGTAAGTCGCACGGGAGTATTTCGGGCACCGAAATGATATGTGATCACCGGCACAACCTGAGCATTTCCCACTTACCTTTCGCTCCTCATAGACCTCCAATGATACCCACAGTGCTGATGTTCAGTCGGAACGTTTTCCGCCACCACTCACCTTCAGCTTATCAGTCTTTGGCGTTTCCTTCGGTGCATCCTTCGATTCTGAAATGGATCGTCGGTATCCACATTTTCTGCTGCCTTTGTTGGATATTTCTCCATGTTACCTTTGTTGTTGTGATTTGTGGTAGTTCTGAGGTTTGGTTTCTACATCTGCTGCTCGATCAAATAACTTGTCAATGCTGTCAAACATCCCATCCTGATTGGACAGGGGCTTCCCTGTTGGGTGTAGTTCGGGTTTGAGGCCCGCCCAGATGATATGGTAGCACAATAGCTTCCGCTGCTCCTCATCCCTGCCAGCATCTTTCCAGTTGTGTCGTAGTCGGTTAGCATATGCTTGTACACTCTCACAGGGTCGTGGTAACCTTGGCGAAACTGAAGGAAGAGTCTAGTGCCCACATGAAGTCCATGGCCCTTGTCACCGTACTTCTTCTGGATTTTGCAGATGCAATGGTCGAAATCATGAAGGCATGGGGAATCGTTGGTAAGTAGGTCCTGGCCCCCGGTGATTGGGTTGATCGCGCTCGTTGTATGTAGGGTATCATCGCGGGGGTTGCTCCAGCTTCCGAGGTGATTGGGCGCATACTGGACTTTGTCGGTATCGCTGTCGGAGAAGAGGTGTCTATCAGTGCGGAAGGTCGAGCGAAGAGAGCCGGGAAACATGTCTAATTCGGGTGCACTTCCACAGTATTGTCTCGGATTAGCCATGTTGAAATTGGGGTTTTGCTTGTACATTCACGTCAGGATAGTCGTTCGGTATTCTGTGGGAAGAGGAATTTGCTCATTCTCTCCTGTCATTCCACCATAGCTCACTGCCTTCTCCACTACATGAGCCGATGGATATTCGGACGCATGGGGGCACGTGGATCAACATCGTGGTTGTCGTCATTCTCGTCATTGTTGGTTTCGAAATCATCTGTCTCGTTGTCAATTAGGCGTTCTTGGTCAGTATGATCATCAATGTCACCCTTTCGGAGAATGCCATTCAATGGGGGTAATCCGACTAGCGAGACTCAGAGGGCCAGGACTGATCGACACCCGAAGGGTCTCTGTGCGTCCACACTCATCACCAGTGCGAAGTGGGAATGTATTCGTCTTCTTAGGAGGCATTGTAGTGGTGGAATTGATTTGTTCCTGTACATGTTGTGACGTGTCGGTAAAGGGGTAAAATCGCAATTGTAGAACTCCTGTAAGCAAAACTTATCCAATTACTGAAAAACCGATCATGCTGTTAGGGCAAGTATGCCTGCCTCCGGCTTCGTAGGGATCAGGGAGGTAATATATGAGATATGGTTGCACACATGGCCTCGAGTGAGCTTCGGTGTCGAAGTGTAGTAAGATTATTAGTGGGTATCTAAGTCCTCACGAGCAGTTGAGATGAGGTTGCACTTACCCGGCCACATGCCGTGCTCACTGTTGCACCCCGAACCTCTAGTAGAGGACCTCACCATTACAGTTACACGGAATGCCTCTGGGGAAGTTGAAATTGTACACTGTGATTCATGTTACGGGAGGGTACTGTAGACCATACGGCCTACAGTAGATCACACGTCACAGAATACATTTTTCCAGACATCAGGCCGCCAAAATATGACTACATTGTCGCTGGAATTTACCACCATAATCCCATTTCAAACTAGGACCAGTAAAGCCAACATTTCTGAAATGAAATAGCACTGTTTCAACAGTATTATACAATGCTTTGTAAATGTATTTGGTACAATTCAGGGGTGATGTCAGTAGCCCTACAACAACCCACATACACTGTTTCACAGCATGGCCTATATATTATTGAATAATATGAATCGTGATATGTTGTAGCAAGGCATGCGAATCTCCCAACAGCTGGTCAAGTGAGTGTGATTTGATATTGAACCAACCACAAACATTATAGTCTGAGCATGAACTCGATCCTGGATATCTCACAGACTATCAATGTACTAGTTATGCTGTATATTTCACGATGCAGCAAGATACTCAGGTGAACATGATTGAAATTAAGATTTGTGCAAAACTGAAGATATGGTAAAGAAATTCAATACGTTGGACAATATCACTATGGTGAATTGTTCTGAAGATAGATAAATTTTCTTCAATACAACTATCATCAGCCTGAAACCAACTTCAGAGCGGGGCATGTACAGCGCATCTGTATATTAAATTGATATGATTTAACCTTGTCCAGTCCACACTGCAAATTTTAATCTTTCTGTGTTTGTGCTTCTTGGCTAAGAAGTAAGCCTGTAGAAAGTAATATGCAAAATGATATCAATGCCATGGATTCAATTATTCTGAGTACTTGCAATCTGTATTGGATAATCCAGTTGCTTTGCCATATACTCCTTGACTAGAATTATTGATTTCATATTCATTGCAATAAATCTTACTTAGTGACATATTAGCGTATGGGTCAAAATTGGTTATGCGAGGTCAATTAGTTTTTTGTCAGAAGTACCCTCAGTTGGTGGTACTGCCATTAGATTGCTTCTTGGTAGATTAATACTTGACTAGCTCATCGATAGCCATTAATGTACAGTGGCTATGGGAACACTATGCTGGCCTGAAGTGATGTCAGCTTGCAGGTGATAGAATCTTATTGGGTAATAGCTCTTCATTCATCAATATGGAGTCATAATGTTTACAGTGATCCTCAAGGCAGTTCAAATTGAATAATGTTCTTTGCACATAAGGTATTTAATACATTTGAGTCAAGTTTTGACTAATCTTAAGATATTGTTTGTATTACATATTCTGATAAAATCTAATTGTACTTCAGGGGGTGATAATTTGTAGCTAGATTAGAGTTTCAGGGATATTTGGTTCAAATAGAGATAATAGAAAGTAGCACATTACACTTACAGCTGCAATGTACCCTAGCAAATGAGCAGGCGAGGGGTCAAATCAAAACACCCTTTTGACAAATTTTCTTTATACAGTTGGTTATCGACATTATTATCTGCACAATAATCATGCACATTTTCTGCTGATAATTGTTAGCGCAGAAAAGAAAGTTACTTGTATTATCACTGCAATTGACTTTATTTGTAAGGCTGTATATCCATATATGGCAATATATGAGAGAATATGCAAAGATATAGTTGCACACATGGATATGGTAATATCATAGAGTAGCAGGTGGGTAAGATTATCGCTGCCGATCTCAGAGAGATCATGAGTCATCTATGCAAGATTGCAGTTACCCAGCCCTGGACACGTCTCATGCCATTGGGGGGAACCTAATTATGACTGCTGTTCTATTCGTGTACTGTTCATCAAATGCTAGTGCAATTACCAGTGGTAGTTATAATATGTACTATGTGAACGTGACAGGGTGAGTTAATATCTATATGCAAGTGTTGAGTAGCTAATAATGAAAGTAGATTGTTGTAAATTAATGAATAGATAACTTCCCTAGCTTATTAAATGTACTGCTAATTGATTATCCAGAACTAATTGGCTGATATGATATTTGCTTCAGTAACAATTCTTGACTGGTAAGTTGATTCTGAGGATATAATAAAGCTCAACCACAGAGTTCAATTGGAAGCAACTACAAGTGCTACTTGACTCACAGCTTTCCTTGGAATACAGTTGCTGGTTGTAAACTAACATTTTTTGTGTAATATCCCCAGTTGTGCTGATCTCGAAACTTAAAATTGATCTTATTTGATTGCTGTAGATCTCAAAATATATCCCTTCTATAACCTTTATCGTGATGATGGAAACCCAGGTGAGTAACACCCAACGATGGTAGTTTTACAATCTGAGAATATAACAAACAGAGCTTAAATTCGATTCCGTTTGGCCTGCTGCATATCACAAACCAAAGGTGCAGTGAACCACAACTTTCGATGACCCCATGTAGGAATATTCGAGATGATTATTTCTCTGGAGGTTGCTTCATCACTCAATATGCTCGTATCATCAGCAAAAAACATCTCCGTCCGGGCGGAATGGCTCCGTCAGAGTGGATGCGCTCCGTCAGAGCCGTCAGAGACACCCCGGTGGCGGAGTACTCCGCGCCCGGCGTCAATACCACGCGTCGGGTTGCATATCGCCCTCCGATCGCCGTTTCGCCGTTTCTTCTCGCTCTGTCGGTCTCCTATTTTAAACAAACAGTCTGGCGTTGTGGCTAACTGTGACCATACGTCGGAATGGGTTCATTGGGTACACGCTTGCATCGGGATTGCAATGCAATGGGTGACGATGCGAAAATCTCTCCTCGCGTTCCTTCTACATTAAGCTCGAGGAACGTTGGAAGGTGAGAAGATATGATACTACCCGGCTGTGAGGATCCACGCAAGTGCGTGGATCCATGGACAGAGCGAGTGAGACCAAAAGTAGGGAAAGATAGAGTGTGTATTTTCGTTGTATGACAAGATGAGATGAAAATGAGATGCTGTCTATCTACCCTGGGGTCTCCCAAACATATACTCCACGTCGCTCATTCCACCTCCGTTACCCCTGTATCTCCGTACACCCACTGTCGCTCCTTAACGATATACTTGGAGTCCGTGATCGATCGAGTTTGGAGATGCACTGGGAGGCCGTGATCGAGCGAGTTTGGAGATGCACTTGGAGGCCGAGATGGAGTGAACTCAGAGATGCACTTGGAGGCCGTGATCGAGCTAGTTTGGAGATGCACTGGGAGGCTGTGCCCGAGCGAGTTTGGAGATGCACTTGCAGGCTATGATCGAGCGAGATTGGAGGAGTACTTGGAGGCGGTCGATTTGGAGGGAAGTGCGACGGCAGCGGAGACTCTATTAATTGGTTAACTTGTAATTGTGGGAATGTAGAGAGTTGAGTACATCCGCCGAGAGATGAGAAACTGGCTGAGAGCGGGAGACTGTCGATCTTGGGATGATGCTGTACTTGGTGTATGCTGTACTCGGTGTTAACTCATGATTATGGCATGGAGAGATAGAGAGCAATGACTTAACTTCGT
>Ga0307515_10023291_pt1 | contig 10862 bp, 10 predicted proteins | sample 17_EM_MG_FD_194513 | JGI IMG/M metagenome (GOLD analysis project Ga0307515, IMG submission 194513) | Populus trichocarpa ectomycorrhiza microbial communities from riparian zone in the Pacific Northwest, United States - 17_EM | ecosystem: Host-associated > Plants > Roots > Unclassified | place...
CGATAGTTTGAACTAGTTGTAAAACTGCAGTTTTGAAGCTCTTGCATTCCGTTTGGAGTTTTTAAATTATTAAACTAGTCCGTTTGAGGATATAAACAGGACGAACTAGTTCAAACTGCATAAACTGCAGTTTTGGACTGTAGTTCTGCACGTGATATATACAAAATAAAACCTATCTCTGAATAGTCTTCCCCCTTACTCACTGACTACCTCCGGCTTTACTTGTGGTCCAACAAATAGATTATTATCTGGTATAACCTCCTTTAGCTTATACCACGATTTCAAGTATGCTAAAGCCTCAATTATCTTCATACTTAACCTATTACGGCTATCCGTTAAAATCAGCTTTGTAGCTGAGAATATATGCTTAGGCTTAGTAGACATTGCGGGAATCGATAATATCTCAAGAGCTAATTGGCTCAAATGAGGGTATTGCTGTTATTGAGCAGGCTGAAGCCACTAATCACGTGAATCATAAAGACCCTTGATGACTGGCTGGGCATAGTAATGGGCGTATTCGTCCTCAATAACCTCAATATCCCTATCCTGCTCGTTGAGGAAGAGAAGGAACTAATTACTCGTCTTCGGTTCGGGTTCCTTTTGCTCCATCTAACTACCCTAAGGCTTATAGAGCTCCCAAAGGTCCTGCATTATCTTCTTTGACTTGGAAATCCACTTCTTCTTGCCCTAATTATTATTGATATACTACTATTTGAATTGTGGGTTAAGAACCAAGGCAGTAATATATACCGGAGTCTCCTTTGTCAGTTGATAATATTTATCAAGCTTGCTCCACCCCGAATTAAACATCTTACTGAGTAATGGATGGTCCTTAAACTTGGCCTTTCCCTCCTCAAATTTGCCTAGAATAAAGTCTATTACTGGTAGAACTATATCGAGTATAGAGGAATTAGACTTAAGAGCCTTGGTGGTTTGAGTAATTAATTCAAGAAACTCCTGAATATAGCCTAGTAATTCCCACTCCTCTTTAGTAAGCTTATCTAAGCGGTATTTATCATCGATATATTGCTTAAAATAGGCGTTAATAGCGTCATGAATAGGCTCTAATAAAGTAACCTTCAATGCCTTAGCCCAGGAGTTCTAACGAGTCTTGTTGTCACGTGCAAGCCGAAGACCTTTGGATAGCTTCAGAAACTTCTACATACGTTAAGGGCTAGCTTGAAGGTATATAATAAAGTTGTGAAGCTTGCCAAGAGGGCTATGCTTACGCCATTACTTAATAAGACTAAGTTATGCCTTAATCTCCTTTATATTAAGCGTATTATTCTTAAGATTCTCAGAATCGGTGACGAATAGGAAGCTATGGACTGAAAGATTGAGAATATAGCCTTAATAGCGAATTCGATAGTGTTTCGTATCATATTTAATATCGTGCTCTTGAAATAGGATTAGAAATTAGTCAGTAAAAAGAGCGTATTTACATAAGCTTCGGGAATTCTACTTACTTCTACCTAGCGCCCTAATCATAGTATTATTATTTAACGTATTATCTATTTGAAAATAGCTAACTTTAGAGATAATACCCTATTCTTGGAGTACTCCCTCGATAATTAGTACAATATTATCCCCTTCATATGACCCCTGAATCTCCTTCAAAGCGAGTAAGGACGATTCAAGCTAATTATCTTCAGAGATATAATAACTAATAATCGCTAGAATAGGAAGAGAGTTTAGGGACGTCTAAATATCGCAAGTGATATGAATTCTAGTACGAGAATATTATAATCGAAGTCAAATACGCTCCTTCTCAATATCGTATTAACGGAAAACCCATAAACCGCAAGTCGAGTGAGCATTCGGTAGGTAAACATTGATATTTTTATTGAGGTAAGTGAGAAAGGCCCTGAATTCGGGGCACTCCATAAGGCATAGAGCTTAATTATCTGAGGTAATCCAACGAACAAATAGAGCTTCTAATGTAGCACTATCCAGGGGTTTCTCATTTTCAGTTTCTTTAGTAAGCTTCCGCTTCTTAGAAGTATTAAATTCGGCTGAGTTTATAGCGTCTTGAATTAATTATTGTTATTGCTATAGTCGTTTATTTATAGGGGAGTCCTCGTGGATAGAATAAGCGTTCTTCAAATGGGTTTCGATATTACGGGAGCCCGCAGAGACGATATACTCCTTGGTTTTGCCCTGCTTAGCACACGGCCCGTATGGCCATACCTTAACGCCATCCTTATTATAGAACACTGCCTGTATATCCTCTGTACCAGCTATATAATTATAGACCCAGCATATACGCTTCTTCTTAGTTTTCGTGGAAGTGGAGGTAGGAGTCGAGAATCTCGTGGTATTCGGTGTATACTGTTTAAGTCCTTCGAATTGGACGCTGTCGAGTAAGGAGAGGGCTGGAGAGATTGTAGGAGAGGTTGGTGGGAGAGCTTGCTCTTGGTTATCGTCGTTTCTAATGGGAGGAGGCGTAGCTTGGGAGGAGGAGGCGAATGAGAGGCGTGATTGGTTGCTTGTAGGGCGTCTATTGCTAGCTCCACGGCCCCGTAATGGCTGAGATATAGTGGCGTTGTGACCGGAGAAGTTGATGGGAATAGCCTCAATTACGCAAGAGAATCGTGAAAATTTTTCATTGTAGGAGCTAATAATAATAGTACTAATTACAGTGTGATTCGTTAAGCGAGGCAAATTCACTTTGGAAAACTGCAGTTCAGAACTGCAGTTCTGAACTAGTGCCATTTTTATATCCTCCATTCCGTTTACCGTTTTATAAAAGTCAACTAGTTCGTTTGAACTGCAGTTTGAACGGTAGAACTGTAAAACTATCGACTTCCCTGGCCTTTTCACTCCTCCTTTTGGACAAGTGATAGAGGAGTATAGCAATTCAAAGCGTTTTATCCTAATTTTCATATAAACCGTCCAATAGAATATAGCACTTACTTGCAAGTGTGGCATCCCGACCTGACTTTTGGCCTAGACGCTCTCGGTTTCTTTGGGTGACTTAACTCGGGCTCTGGAAAAGGTCTTTCCATTGTCGATCGGCGAAGAAGTCTCTCAGGACCCAATTGGACGCCCACGATAGAGGTTAAAAGTTCGAAATCACGAAATTTGAACTTTCTGTGGCTGTTACCAGATTGTCCGATGAATGCCGTCGCAGCTAATATACCATGCGGATTTTGTGGGCTTCTATATCCGACGGTGAGTTCTCAGAAATGTATCACTTGAACTCGTTTACGTGGGCCAATCAAAACAGAAGGAAGATAACTCCAACCACTAGAGCTGCGGCAGCGGCTACGCCGAAAGAGATCGCCCCTGCTGATGTAAGAGGTGTCTGAGCTCCTCGTCATCACTTTTCACACACACATCAAGAGAGAGAGCTTTTTATCAATAGATTGGCCAGGCACAGGCTCCCCGGAAGCTAGTCCCCTTTGAGGCAAGGCCTGAGAGGATGACTAAGCTCCGGAAGAGGACCTCCATAAGGGAGCCTGGGACTACTCAAGGACCCCACTATGTGGGAGACCTTTATTGTGAGCTGTCTACAGATTTACAATACATGTGGTTTTCTTTGATGACCCCAAAAGGAAAGGTAGAAAAGGAAAACAAAAGGGATGGTGGGTGGGAGAAAAAGCGCTCAGAGTCCCTGAAAATAAGTGTGAAAAGCTTGGGTTTGAAGGAGGATGAAGGGAGGGGGAAGCCCCTAGTCTTATACCTCTTCCTCCGCACAGACCCCTGCCAGAAAACGAACTTTGCCGATCCCGACTCATCATGAATCTGCATTATTAATAAAACAAAGTTCTTTCTTAGCACGTGGATTCGCTCGCTCGCACCTCCCTGTAATCGAGTTGGATCGACCTAAACGATGATCCACTTCTCAGCCCTTCCCGATTGTTTCTGCCACTAGCTGTGCTTACGCAAATCACGCGTGGTGGTTAGGCTGCTATCTCTTGGTCTGGTAGCGAAGCCAGGTTGCAAGGATCGCCTTCCCCTGGGCAGGCGCGAAGGCCCGACTTTTGGGGATGCTGTCTTCTAGGAGGCTGGAAAACGAGGAAGAGGTTCTATTTAGAGGGTGCCTCGCCTCCTCCCCTCCAAGGTGTGTTACAAGCCACGACTTTAATGTTCGAATCATGCTTTAGGGCTGAGCTAGAGTCAGCGACTAGCGCTCCCGTCGTAAAAGTTGCTCTTGCAGCCAGCGAATTCTTGTATATTCAAATCATTGATTGATGGATCCAGGCTGTCACCACTCATGCACCCCTCATTCTCCTTTCCCGCCGTATAGTTGTAAAGCGTATCAGCTCCTCACAACGACTACCGCCAGCCAACATTCCAGACTACATATACCATATCTTTCGCTGTATTTACGACCTCAACCACTTTCCCAAATAAGCCTCCCGAAACTACATCGTCTTCGTCTTCGTCTTCGTCTTCGTCTTCGTCGCAGGGCATGAACATGCCTGAGGGTGTGCGTCTCATGCCTGGTGGATCGCCGTTGAGACTCGAGGGTGATCCAGATGCGTGCAGGTTCTGGAATCGCTCTTGAGTTATTGCCGTACTATCTTTACACCTTGGTAAAGCACGCGGTGGCTGCCAGTCAATATCCGCGTCGTCGTCGTCTTTCAAGCTGCCCCCAAGTAAGATTAGGGTCGGTGGCTTTAGTAGCCCAAGCGCTTCTTGTGAGAGGTGTGAGGAGAGTTTGCCGTGGTTCCAAGAGCCATTGTTGTACTTTGGCGTTGTCTCCAGCCGTTCCAAGGTGCCTTCCCTAGGTTTTAACATCGTAGATGGTAGCATCGCAATCGTCTTACTGTCAGAACTAAAGCTCGGCAATGGTGGAGCCTTTCTCTTCGACATGAGCGGTAAATCTGACTTGGGGTTAGTTCTCTTCATCATGATGGCTCCATCGTCCGATTCGCTATCGTCGTAATCGTGAATGGCAGACGAGTTAAGCTCCTCATCTTCGTCGCCCACCATTTCCAACGCAATACATTGCTCGACCTGCTCATTGAAATGAATGTGCTTCTCCTCCCCAGTGCCAGTAGGTTCGAATCCCGAGGATAAGACTGAATGAAGCAAGCTGGGGGTTTCACTACTCACTCCCCTCACAGACAAGGGAAACGTAACACAGCTGGAAGACGCCCGCCCGATAACAGTCTGACCACATCTTCGGCCAGTGTCACAAAACTGCTGTGCCCGAATTACAGCTGCTGCCTGCTTGAGTAGAGAGGAATTGGATTTTGAAATGTGGCTACGGCTGGCAGGTGAGGAAGAAGGCATTCCCAATGACCTGTCTGATGCAGTCAGTAGCGGCCCATATAGCCAAGTTACATCACTGTCCCTCAGCCTAGTAGATGTCAGCAAGAGCGAAGCTACGCTCAATAGCTGAGAACGCAAATTATCAAGGCTTACCAATTGAGTGATTCTGGAGAGACTGTCTTTAACTTGTTCTTTGATTTCGTCCATGTCCTCCAAGATGCATTTTCCAGTCTCGCACTGTTGCCGTACTCTTTCCGCTTCAACACAACATGCTTCCATGATGTCCAAATCTCTTCTTCCCTCCAATCATGCGATAAGTAATCTACATTCCTCGATGGTTGTGTTCGCACCGCTGCGTCGTCCTCTGCATATTTAACCGGATCCGGAGACTCCAGTGTTGATACATTGGTCGGGGTGCTGTTTGAAGTTGGCGAAGCCGCGTAGGAATCACCTATCCAGAGGCTCGCTGGAGGTTCTAGGTCTTCCACCCGGCCGTAACATCGTACGTCGTAGGAGGGAAAGATAATTTGGCCCTTGACAGCTTTGTCCTTCCAGCTAGCATCGAGCGATAAGTTGCGAGCGGTAGTTGAAGAGTTCGAAGGGGCTGAGCAGTTAGTGTGCAAAAACATTTGGCGGAAATGGAGCCGAGGAAGATGCAGAATTGATTCCCGAAATTATGGTATTGAGTCTGCGCTGGCCTTCGATTTCGAAGGGAATTACCGGTATGGCGTTTGATGTCTGATAAACTCAGGCTGGGAGTGGGATCCACGATTTAGAATATGACGAGAAGCGAATCCTCTCCTCGCGAGAGCAAGCTCGTGGTGTGGGTTTTTTGTGGAGAACGATGTAGTGAGTGGCAGGGAAGACAAAACCAGTGCGTGGGTTTCGAGTCTTTCAATGGCTTGTCGACGTTAGGGGAGGAGGGGGAGAAGCTGGAAAGGTTGGAGGATGTCGAACCCTTCCTTCATCAAGCGTGGGGATAGGGAGGGAACGATTTGAATACAGAGCAGCAAAGGCCAGCATTATGCGTTCAACGATATGCAAAGCAAATTGTTCTGCGACAGGCAAAGACAAATAGGCACTCCGACTCGACTCAATAATCCAATGGGGAATTGATCTTCTATTGCGTGTCCTCGAGGTCGACTACCACTCGCTGTGGCGTGCGGGGAAGACCAATTGATTGAAATCGAGATGGCGAGGTTAGTCCTTCTGCAGAGTTGATAAGCAGGATGCACCGCTGTTCAGCGCACAGCGTACATACAATTGACACGTGAATACGGGTAGGTCCTGCCTATTTCGCTATGATATGAAGAATGAAGACAGGAGAAATGTATGCGGCCGATGCTGGAGATGCTGGAGATGCTGCAGATTCAATGCAATGCCAATCCATGGACGCTAGCGCTCAAGTGGCCACAAGCGGGAAGAAAAGTAATGACCCTCAGTTCTGTGGATCTCGAATATGTATGGTCGATATTGGTAGCTTCACTACTGGTCCGTGTTGATACCACACGGTTTGATGAGCGAACAATCTGGATAACGATCACTTTCAGGTTTGGCTGAAAATACTTTATTGGGTATTATATGTCTGATATATCCCTGTTACAGTGCCTCAAGAACCTAAGCATCATGGAGTAGTAAGGATGCAGTCAAATAGGCATCGAGCAAAACTAAGACACAAATCCAAAAGATCTCGAGGCTATAGTCTGGACTTCAGATCCTTGACCCCGCGGTGGGGGTAGGATTCCAGAAGAATGGGGTCAATGCGCTAGAAGGATCCACTAGCCAACCGCGCATACCCCCACTTCACTTCACTACAACAACGGTATAAACCCGAAATTTTGAGTAGATATTCGTCATTAGAAATCTCAGTATAGTAATTCTTAAAAGTTTTTAGCATTTTCCTAGTGTTGTAAAAAGATCTCAAAATTTTGGTATTCCAATGGGGTATGAGAGGTAAATGCCCCTAGTAAGGGGTTTCGACAGCGAGGGAAAGTATAGAAACACCTCCTTATAGACGGTTCTAGTCGCATTTCCGGTTTTAAACGGAGAAGTAGATACAAAGATATCGAAAATACTATAAAGCATTGATATGTAATAGAATTTGCAATTATAAAAGATATATAATGAAAAACCATATCTTTAAGGTGGCCGGTCAGGTGGCCGGTCAGGGGGGGTTCGGCGGTGGGCTAATGGATCCTTCTGTGAAACGAGCCTGCATGTACTCGTGCAAATTGACACCACTGGCTAAAGAGTACTATCGCACTCTACTGCACTTCCAGCGTAACTGAGATCCCCCTGAGATCGGAGCATCCCTGAGCAGCGCTGGTCCAAATCACAAACAGAGCCTGTATGCTGATATTCGATCTTCAAGCCTGGTGGGGGTTCTTCGTTAAGCCAATGACATAATCAATAACCGTTGCTACAGTATTTGCTCCCAAGGCTCATTTCAACTTCAGCTCGGCAACCCAACAGGGTTTGCGGCACCGGAGCTCTTCGTCCGAACGGTCTTGCCACGGCTCGCCCAGGCAACCCGCTGTCATCCTTGCACCGATGAGTAGCCCGCCCAAGGAAGCCACACGCAATTCGACCGAGGGGATCTAACCCCCACTCATTTTTTCTTACATACCTCCGTTAAAAAAAACACGTTCACACGGAAGCAATCAGCCCACACATCCATGGCACATCCATGTTCAACGCTTGTCTAAAGCGATCACATGTTAGAATGGCAGAGAACGATGCTTTTCAGTGCGTCGTGACTTACAGTTTCCGCCGTGAGGTCGACTGCCACCTTACAATTCTCCCCCGTTTCGGAAAATGCAATAAACAAATTCTCTAATTTCTTTAGATCACGCAGAATCGTCTGCATGTCGTGCCAATAACCACCACCTCTGTTGTGAAGTATTTCGGATTAAATCCTCGAATGAGTTGTGAAGTTGAAGAAGTCCTGCAATACGCAGAATTCGGGAAGGATCTGCAGCGCCGTTAGATAGCCCGCCTGCGGTAATTGCATGCATCGATGCAATAACGCAGTGACGTGCAAATGTCTGCAGGTACTAGTGTCATGCAGCCGGCCTATTTTGCTTGATCCAAGAATCCTTCCTAGCACTCAATAATAATTGCACCAAGCCCACGTATGTCCGCTTTTGGTGGCTGGCCGTTCCAACCAAAGTTCGCAACCAGTCGACGACCTTTGCAATACCATAGTCACTGTCAAGGCCTGGACAGGCTGTTGGGATGGGAAGTGGTGTATATTGGTATAATTGTGAAGGAATGATGGTGCCCTGAGGGCGGTGAAGAAGCTATATATACACCTGTGCGCAGCACGTGACAGTCACTGAGGTACAAGTTCTCGCGTCGATAGAGGGTATTCGCAGGCTTCACGTCTTGGTGAATGTAAACAAGAAGTATTTGTACTTTTATACCCACCCATGGCTATGAGAGCAGGTTGCTATGGACATAGGATCTCCTCTATGTCTAGGAGCCTTCAAAAATCAGGATTCCTCGACTTGTATCTCATACCGACATAGCTCTCTGCGGGCCGACGCTTCTCCACAACCCGGCGTCCCTTGACCGTAGCCCTGATAATCACGCCTTGCCATGTACTCAGCGTTTCCTTCCTTCCTTTCAGCTTGGGAAGGCTTCACAAATGCTCTCTCGCTGCCCTCGTTCCACCATATCATATCATCATTGACCGAACCCACTCCGGGACAGTCAGAATTGACTCTCTGGAAGATGCTATTCGGAGACGAGCTGCAGATTATTGGTGGGTGGCTTGAGCAGTGGTTTCCCATATTCTTAGAATATGTTTTGTAAGCACGGGTATGACAACTCTAGGGGTTTGGTCAACTTACAGTATCCAACGGGGTTCTAGCTGTCCTGAAGTCTTCTGTCATAGATTTAAACGGGCTCGGGTCCGACAAAACAGCTGCAAAACTAGCAGCGTGAGCAGGAGACTGGGTATCATTTGCATCTCTCCACCAAGCTCGGCCATCGCTTCGCACAACTGGCGCTTCACCGAATTGCGATGCTAGAAGGGAACATCGCTGCTGGTCCTGCTGGCCTTGCTGCGCATCCTTTTGGTTCTGAGCATCAATTGAGGTACGGTGAGGTGGCCTATGGGAGTTGAAACGCGTAAATGCATGTTTCTAGGGCACGTAAGCTTCTACCTAGGCAGAGAAACACTGACGCCCGTAGCTTTTTGCCTCTTGAACGGGTAGAAGGTACGGAGATTGCAGTTTTGGATCACTATCCGCGGACAGATTGTGCCTCAAGGCTGTGGTACAGACTTACGTGTGGAAGAGTTGTAGGAGAGGGACACGGTGTGGGAGGTGTGGTAGGTATCTCAAAGGGATAATCTTCGGTGTTTACTAGCCAAGACGTCATAATCAGGTAGTTTGAAAGCAAGAGAGAGTGGCGTGACCGGGGTAGCAAAGATCAATGTTTAGAGCTACTAGATACAAAAGATGTGTTTCAAAACATTTCCCACTCGACAGGTCACCAGCTTATGTATACCAAGGACAATTTCAGAAGTGTTGGGATTGCAGTCTTGACGGAATTGGTGGATACTGGAACGAGATCTCAACTACACACCTGTTGGAAATTAAATGATTTATTCCCTGAGCAAAAACCTTAATGCTGACCTTTACATGACTGATTGGACTCGACGATCTCAATGGAAAGGGGCTGGAGAGAGCCAACACAGGGGTTTGGAGTGCAGGACTTCTGCACTCCCCCATAAATGCATGCAGGTTCACATGCGCTCTCGCATAAATCATCACACCAATAGGGGGCCGCGGAGCGCGGAGTCGAGGGCAATCAGCTAGAAGCTTATCTTTCTATCGACCGAATGACTAAGTAAATAAGCAAATATCGCACTTCTGAGATACATTCTGATGAGTAGTCTGGTGACTTTCGCCCAGGTTAGCAAATAAGGCAGAGATGTTGCACTCGTGAATGTCACTGAATGAACTTGGTGTTCTCTGGAGGATCCGAACCCAGTGTGGGTGATCTATGCAAGCCAGGGGCGGGGATTTCTACAGTTAACATGATATATAATGCTTAAAACGTCTGGGTGCAGCTTGAATGCAGTATTATCTTGATTTGTTCCTCGCATAGCGAATGAGAACTATATACTCAGCAGGCATGCAGCATTGGGCATCTTTTCGCGTCGGCCCAGGCCTGGATCGTGAGGTGTCGATATCTATCGATCTAGGATCGACTCTGGCGACCTAATCCGATCCACTAAATCGCCGATCGTCGCCAAGCCTGGTCCAGCCTCTTTCTGTATCGGGATCACTTCTGCATTGGCATCTCCCGCATTGACTCCTGTACCGGCATCTCTTGCATAAGCATTTGTGTTTGTTGTGGACGATCAGATATTTTGGAAATTGTGCCCACTGTCTCAAAATTGATTATCCCCGCAGTTTACTACTCGACAAAAGCTGGTAGGATTTGGAGAGGAGACAGAATTCTTGCGGGCCATCTGGAATAACTTCTCACACCTCGCTAAATCTTTGTCACAGGATCGGCTTTCTCTACTCTGACGGCAATAGAGCTATATTTAGTATATGGAGCCCATTTGAGCCCCCTCTGGCGGATAGAAATTAAGGCTAATTGGACTAATGAAGAGATTACAGTATGGC
>Ga0307515_10023292_pt1 | contig 10859 bp, 1 predicted proteins | sample 17_EM_MG_FD_194513 | JGI IMG/M metagenome (GOLD analysis project Ga0307515, IMG submission 194513) | Populus trichocarpa ectomycorrhiza microbial communities from riparian zone in the Pacific Northwest, United States - 17_EM | ecosystem: Host-associated > Plants > Roots > Unclassified | place...
TAAGTAATTTAACCTAGAAGCTTCTTTTAACTAGGTATAAGTAGGGCCTATCTACTAATAAGGTTGCGGGCTTTAATAATATAATTCGGCTATATAGTACTGTTACGGGACACCCCCGTAATACCTTACACACGTCTACCTGTTTCTACTGACTTAGTAATTAGAGACTAACCGCGAAATAGCAATTTAACGGCAATCTAATGGCAATCTAATGGTAATCTACGGCATTCTGCCATATTCTGCCATATTCTGCTAAGTTTTACTAAATTCTGCTAAGTTCTGCTAGGACTATAACCTGAACCCTATTCTACCTATATACGTATTAACTAAGTAACTAAGTTAATAATATATGCCCTTTCTTCCTATTTTCCTACCTTCTTTCCTTACGCTACGTCTTAACCTCCTTATACAGTTTATGTATATAGCTTAATAATATCTACCTTGCTATATATTATTGTCGCTTATACTTACTCTATAATACTACGTTACATTAACTACCTATACCACTATTAACATACAGAATAAACCCAAAGCCCCTATAACGGCCGCTGGTATTATATCCGCACTTTAAGAATAATTAGTAGGGATATAGAAGTCTTTTATAGACGCCCTTAAATAGAACTAAGCTACTTTAAATTAATAATAAGCTAAATAAAAAGCACGATACTAGCAACTAATTAAGGACCTCTAAGAAGAAGTCCGCGCCCTTAAGATACCTACGCTAGAGATAAATACGCGGAATACGAGCCCCAAACCTATAGTAGCTACTTACCCTAAGCCGACTATTATACTAAAACGATCTAAACGACTACTAGACCCCCTAGTATTTATTAGTAAACGATAAAAGCTCTAATTATTTCTAAGCTAGCTTAAAAATAAGCTAACTAGTAACACTAACCGTTACCTAACTAAAGCTAACTAACTTTGTTACGCCCTAAGTTAACTAAAAGAAGATATAGCTAACCTTATTAAACCGCTTTAGCTAAACTTAGTATAAAGCCTAGTTGTACTTCTTAAAGCTATATATAGTAACCTAAACCGCTAAGCTACTGCTTAAAGAAAGATAAACCACATAACTTAAGGAACGAAAAGTTTCCTAGTATACTTCTCTAAATTTAACTTTTACGTAAAGGAAACAGGCTAGAATAACTCCGCACTAATTAACAGCCTTATTAAATCCCTAAGCCCTAAACTAAAAACCTCCCTAATAGGCGTAGACTTACTAGGAGCCCTTAATGCCTGCGTAAACGTTATTAATAAATAATATAATAATATACTACGCCTAATACCGAAGCCCGCTCTATAATACAATACGGTAACCCTACGAATGTTTATTAAGTTATTATCTTAGCCTAAGCACCCTAACGCTATGGATATTGATACTAGAACCCTAGGGTACGCCCTACTAGGGTCCTTTAAATAAGAATAACGCATTAAGCTAGGCCTCTACTTTAAATATAGAAGTAGCTCTTACTTCTCTAACTACTGCTCTATCCTTATACCTAAACATAAATTATAAACGGCTAATACTAGCAGCCGTTTACCGTATTGATTTTCTAGTTACTATCCCTAATCTCTACCTAGTTCCAGCCCTATATCTAGTAAGCACCATTTATAAGGATAAAGCTACAGCTGACGTCCTATAAGAACCCTACCCTAATTACCTCTAAAAGGAAGGTCCTGGAGCTAAGTCGCTCTTTAAAATAGCTCTGCTATAGGATCTTATTAAACGTATTTAACGTTACAAACTCCGACTCTTAAGACCGTAGCATAACTATCAACTACTATCTTTGGTAAAATAGTTAATAGGCTAATACTTAAATCCTAATTAATATAGGAGCTAGCAGTATAGGATTTATTAATAAGATCTTTATGTAAGATAATAGTTTTACCCTAACCCCCCTTAACTAGTATATTAACGTATTTGGATTTAATAGCAAACGCACTATCTTAGGCTATATTACCTACGTAGTATTCCTAAGACTCCGATACCTAAACCATAAAGAAGTAATTAAACTTTTTGTTACCACCCTAGGTTACTTAGTAATCCTTAGACAACCCTAGATAAAGCTATATAAGGTAACTATTAATTAGGACAACCTTAAGCTTCTATTTACCGCCTTCTATTATAAGCAGAAGTGCTTTATAACTTACTACTTAGGCCTAGAACTAAAATCTGAAAAATCTACCACGATCTACCAGTCTAAAATTTCTATAACTGCCTACCCCGTACTTGAGGAATCTACTAGATTCCACTAACCTAGGAATTCCACTAAATTCTATAAGTTATTACTAAGCACTATACCGCCCCAAGCTAAGTAAAAGCTTAAGCTCTATATACAAAAATACTAGAAGGACTGGTATTCCACTATAAAAAGGATTCTTAAAGAACCCGAACCCGAATCCGATACTAACTCTATACCTAATACTAAACCTAAACCTAAATAAGAAACTATAGACAATTCGAGCGAGCTTAGCACCCTAAATATCCGCATAATTAGAGCTACCCCGCTAGCGTAACTTGCTAAGAAACCCAAGTATACGATCTTCGCTGTTATAATAGCCAATATTAAGAAGGCCCTAGTACTAAAGAAGTACACTAACCCTGCTATAAAGGTACCAATAGAGTATTATTATCGCCTAGATGCATTCTTATAAAAGGAAGCCAATAAGCTACTAAAATACCAACTATATAACCATAAGATTATACTTAAAGAAGGAACTCAGCCCGGATTTAGACCCTTATACAGAATATCCTAAAATAAACTCTAAGTGCTATAAAAGTATTTAGATGAGAATCTAAGTAAAGGATTTATTAGAGCAAGCTTATCACCTATAGCTGTATTAGTGATCTTTATTAAGAAACCTAGCGGCGGTCTACGCTTCTGTATAGACTACTAAGCTTTTAACGCTGTTACCGTTAAGAACTAATATCCAATCCTATTAATATAAGAGACGCTAAACCGACTAAGTAAGGCTCGTTACTACACAAAGCTCGATATTATCTCTGTATTTAACCGTCTCCGTATTATAAAAGGGGATAAATAGCTTACTATATTTCGTACCCGATATAGACTATTTAAGTACTTAGTAATACCCTTTGGCCTTATAAACGCTCTAAGCTCATTTTAACATTATATAAACGACACCCTACGCCCCTACCTGGATATCTTCTATACTGCTTATATTAACGACATCTTAATATATAGTAATAACCTGACCGAATATCGGAAGTATGTTAACCTTGTCCTATAAGCCCTGTATAGAGCTAGTCTATAATTAAATATAGATAAATATAAGTTTTATAAAACGGAAGTCTTATACCTTAGACTCCTTATTTCTATAAATGGTATATAAATAGACCTGAAGAAAGTTAAAGTAATTATAAACTAGCAAGAACCCAAGAATATTAAGGACGTAAAAGCCTTTATAGGATTTGCTAATTTCTACTAACGGTTTATTAATAACTTCTCCGCTCTGGTTTTACCCCTTATAGCTCTAACCTAAAAGAATAAAGTCTTTATCTTTAATAAGGAATATAAGAAGGCCTTTACCTATCTAAAGGTTATATTTACTACTGCGCCTGTACTCTAATACTTTAACCTAAACTAAATAAGTGTTATAGAAGCCGACTTATCTAACTACGTTATTAAAGGCATCCTATCTTAATATAATAAGGATAGAGTATTATACCCTATAGTATACTTTTTAAAATAACTAAGCCTAGTTAAATGCAACTACGAGATTTACGATAAGGAATTATTAGCTATTATTAGATGTTTTAAATAATGGCGACCTAAACTAGAAGGCGCTGGATTTTTAATTAAGGTCCTTAGCGACTATAAGAACCTATAGTACTTTATAACCACAAAACAGCTAAGTTATTATTAGGCCCGCTAGTTAAAATATCTATCTTATTTCCAATTCTTAATTATATACCGCCTAGGCGTCTAAGGCTAGAAGCCTAATGCCCTAACCTAACGCTTATAAGACGCGCCAGCCCTAAAAAAAGCGCGCTTTTACCAAAATTAGACCCTACTTCGCCCTAAACTATTTAACCCTCCTACTAAAGATCTTACGGTATACGTCCTTAAAATAACTAATTGATTAATTAAATAAATTATGGTTAATAAATACCTAAATAACGAGTTTATCTAAGAGACGCTTAAGCTAATATAAGATAGTATTAGATACTCTAAAAAGATTTCTCTAAGTAAATATAAAGCCTGCAGAAACCGCTTATATTACTAGAACCGTCTAGTTATCCCTAATTACGATAAACTTAAGCTTAAACTCCTTAAACACGTATACAATCTACCTATCGCCAGCTACCTAGGCTAAGGAAAGACCCTAGAACTACTCTAACGGAAGTATTATTAGCTGAATATGCATAATATAATACGAAGGTACGTCTTTAGCTATTATACCTACTAATGAGCTAAAGCCTCGCATAAGATATATAACGGTCTTTTAAAGCCGCTACCTGTTTCGTACCAAAGATAGAAGGATATCTTAATTAACTTTGTTGTTAACCTTTCTAAGAGTAAAGGCTATATAAACGTTATAGTAGTTATAAACCAACTATCTAAAATAAGATACTTAATTGCCTACCCTAATATATTAACGCCTACTATTACTTAACTATTCCTAGATTACGTATAGAAACTCTATAGACTCCCTAAAACGATTATCTCTAATAAAGGTAGCTAGTTTATCTTAGTATTCTAAAAAGAACTAACTACTTAACTCTGTATCAAAGCATTATTATCTATTATATATTACCTAGAAACGGATAGCTAAATAAAATACGTAAATGCTATAATAGAATAGTATATTCGGATATATATATTATATTTATAGGATAACTGGATTAACTAGCTTATATTTACCGAGTTTACTATAAATAACTCCGTCTCGGAAACTATAAAAGTCTCCCTATTCCTAGCTAATTACGGCCAGCACCTATAAATAGGTTTTAAACCCTTTAGTAATATTCCTTACCCCGCTTATTACGCCTTATAAGTTATAAAAGTAAATAAATTTATAGAGAAGATGGAGGAACTATAATAGTTCCTTACTAATAAGATAATATAGGCTTAATCTGTCTATAAAGCCGTAGCGAATAAGAAATAAACCCTAGCACCGGTCTATTAAATTAATAATTTTATCTAGCTAGATATAAGAAATCTAAATATAAAACGACCTACTAAGAAACTTAATTAGAAGAACGCTGGCCCTTATAAGGTTAAAAAGGTTATCTCTTCTTACGCCTACTAACTAAAGCTCCCTAATACGGTTAAAATCCACCCTGTATTCTATACGTCAGTCCTCTACCCTACTACCCCCGTATTAGACGCCCTGCCTAAATAGATATAAAACCCTTCCCTACTAGTTAAAGTGGATGGTGAGAATAAGTACTTTATTAAAAAAATTAATAATATTAAGTATAATAAACGGAAACGCTAGTATATATATCTTATGAAATAGAGAGGCTTTACTAAGTCCTTATGGGAACCCGTTAACTCTATAGGACTTATATAAGCCGCAGAAGACTTTTATAAACTCCACCTAGAACTACTACAGCCCTATCTCGTAAAAGCTCGAGTTTAAAGGGGGGGTACTGTTATAGGACACCCCCGTAATACCTTATACACGTCTACCTATTTCTACTAACTTAGTAATTAGAGACTAACCGCGAAATAGTAATTTAACGGCAATCTAATAGCAATCTAACGGTAATCTACGGCATTCTGCTATATTCTGCTATATTCTGCTAAGTTCTACCAAATTCTACTAAGTTTTGCTAGGACTATAACCTAAACCCTATTCTGCCTATATACGTGTTAACTAAGCAACTAAGTTAACAATATATACCCTTTCTTCCCGTTTTCCTACCTTCTTTCCTTACGCAACGTCTTAACCTCCTTATATAGTTTATGTATATAGCTTAATAATATCTACCTTGCTATATATTATCGTCGCTTATACTCACTCTGTAATAAGTATAGAGGATTGCGCGAAAAGAGATTTCTCCTTCCTTTTTAGGAAAAGCGCGGTTTTGGTACTAAGACCCCACCAAAAATTAGCTTAGTTAACTTAATTAAAGCTTTTAACACTAATATATTATCTATATAACTTCTAAATCGTAGTGTTTTACCGTTTAATATTTATATAATTTACCTTATTCTATCGCACCTTATATTCTATAGGCTTTCGAGGTTTTTAAGGCCGTAACTGCCTCTACTGCTCTTGACTTTCCACCTGGCTCTCTACCCGTTTAACTACCTAATTGCGATTATTCCTCTAGCGTCTTTAATTGTAAAGCTGTTAATCTGTAATTAAGCCATGGCCTTAAGTATTTTAATATAGATTTGGAACGATTATATTAACCAATTTTTGCCACTCTTCCTTAGTAATTTCCTTAATTTCCTTACAGTTTTGCGTAGGAAGGAAGAATTATAGGTAGGCGTTAGGTAAACCATAGTAATTGCGCAACGTCTTATAGCCCGTTTAAAGCACCTTAACGATTATAGAAAGCTTGCGATTGGCTTCTTTATAGAGCTGCTTCTAGCTTCGCTGCCTTTCCTCTACTCCCTCTCTATAATTGTTGTCTCCTTTAAGTTCTATAATCTTTTAAATATAGTAAGGGATTCTCTCAATCTACTGTTAAATTTGCTACTGCTTAAGATCTTACCAAGCTCTAAGCTAAGCCTTCTCTGCAGCTGCACGAGAGGTAAATAGGCCCCTTTTTATAGTGACTTATTTTAAGTAGCCCTAATAGGGCTTAATTATATTTAAATTAGGCGAATTACCTAGCTAAAGAAAACGTTGAATCTTGTAGGCGTTAAAGTAGGTTTAGTAAATCTTTGCAATATAAGAAGTAGCCTTATCTTCCTATATAATCGTATTAGGATTTAAGTATATAAGGCTTTAGGCGAACGGCAGAAGTTTTAGTATTAGGATATTTGTTAAATATTACCATTAGTTAATTTTACCTCTATCTAATTAAGTAAAAGCTCCGTATAATGTTATAAACTTCTACTTAGTACGTGCTCCGCTTATACACCTATTATAACATAGTTCGTATACTCTTCTTTTAGCGTTTTATTATTTCTTCTAAGCCTTATATGCCTCTGGCTCTAAAGCCTAATTTTAGATCTTAATAATTAATTTTAATTTATTTAATTTTTTCTTTGTCTAAGGCTTCTAAATATAATAAGGACCTTTAAAGTCGTATATAAAGCAACCCTAAAATATAAACTTAGAGTACCCCTTCCATCGTTCTTATATACAGCTGCGTGCGTAAGCCTTGTAAGGACGTCGCTATACCCAATAGCCCCCTCGGCAGTGGCCTAAAACAATACTTGTCTTATTTAACTAAATTATAGCCTTCCAATCTTCTAAGGTCTAATAATGGTGGGCTAATACAAACTTATATTGTTCGCTTTTTATAGCTGCAGTTAATCTAGGCTTCCTTATTAGCTTTATTTTACGGTAGCTGTACTTTTTAAGTATAGCTTAAATAGATAATATAGAGAGGCCTATTTCGCGAGCAATTCTTCTAGTACTTTTTTCGCGTCCGTAACGATCGCACGTGATGGCGTTGATAACTTTTTGCTTAAGATTAGGAGTAATCTTTTTCTTACGCCTTACGCGGGGCTTATCCCTAAGGTGGTTATTAAGGAGGACCTAATCTGCACGCCAGCCATTCTCTACTACCTTTTTTAGTAGGTTGCCGATGTGCTTAGTGCTAATTTTAGTGACTTAAGCGATTGGTTTCAGAGGAGTACCTAGAGCTCTCATTACTACAGCCTGCCGTAGTAAGGCATTTTGGGCTTAAAAAAGCGTAAGAGATATATAGAATATAAGGTGCGATAGAACGAGGTAAATTACGTAAATGTTAAACGGTAGAACACTACGATCTGGAAGCTATATAGATGATATATCAGTATTAAAAGCTTTAATTAAGTTGACTGAGCTAATTTTTTAGTGGGGTCTTGGCACCAAAACCGCGCTTTTCCCAAAAAGGAAGGAGAAATCTCTTTTCGCGCAATCCTCCGTACGCGCGCTACTATAGGTAAATATAACACTATTTAGCTTCGCGACCTTTTACAGCTAGTAGTAGCTATTAAGTTAGTTAATACTAGTATAGGTGCGCGGAAAGTTACTTCTAATTAGTGTAATACTATAGAGAATCTAGCCCTATATATTGGCGCGAAAGTAATACTAATATAGAATATCTAGGTTAAACTAGGCTTAGTAAACAGTACTACTAATATAGTTAAAGATATTATATAGAAGGGACACGCGGATATTAAAAAGGATTAGCCTTAGTTACTACTAATTATAGTAGATAGGTATAACGGACCTGCTCTATTTATTTAGCAAGATAGTTGTTACGGAGTAAGTACAAGCGGCGATAATATATAGCAAAGTAGATACTATTAAGCTATATATATAAACTATGTAATAAGGTTAAGACGTTATATAAGGAGAAAAGGTAGGGAAATGGGAAGAAAGGGTATATATTGTTAGCTTAGTTGCTTAGTCAATACGTATACAAAGCAGAATAGGATTTAGGTAGTGGTCTTGGTAGAACTTAGCAGGATTTAGTGGAACTTAGCGGAATATAGCAGAATATGGCAGATTGCCGTTAGATTGCCGCAAATTGCCGTCTTATAGTTAGTCTCTAGTTGCTAAGTTGGTGGAAATAGGTGGATGTGTATAAGGTGTTACGGGGGTGTCCCGTAACAGTACCCCCCCTTTAAACTTAAGCTTCTGCGAGATAGGGCTGTGGTAGTTCTAGATAGAGTTTATAAAAGTCTTCTGCGGCTTATATAAGTCCTATAAAGTTAATAGGTTCCTATAAGGGCTTAGTAAAGCCTCTCTATTTTATAAGATATATATATTAACGTTTCCGTTTATTATACTTAATATCGTTAATTCTTTTAATAAAGTACTTGTTCTTACTATTTACTTTAACTAGTAGGGGAGGGTCTTATATTTATCTGGGTAGGGCGTCTAATATAGGAGTAGTGGGGTAGAGGACTAACGTGTGGAATATAGGGTGGATTTTAACCGTATTAGGGAGCTTTAGTTAATAGGCGTAGGAGGAGATAACCTTCTTAACCTTATAAGGGCCAGTATTTTTCTAATTAAGCTTCTTAGCAGGTCGTTTTATATTTAGATTTCTTATATCTAGCCAGATAAAGTTACTAATTTAGTAGGCTGGTGCTAGGGTTTGTTTCTTATTCGCTACGGCTTTATAGACAGATTAAGCCTATATTATTTTATTAGTAAGAAACTATTATAGTTCCTCTATCTTCTCTATAAATTCATTTACTTCCGTAACTTATAAGGCGTAATAAGTAGGGCGAGGAACATTACTAAAGGGTTTAAAACCCATTTATAAATACTAGCTATAGTTAGCTAGGAACGGGGAGACCTTTATAGTTTCTAAAATAAAATAATTTATAGTAAACTTGGCAAATATAAGCCAGTTAATCCAGTTATCTTATAAGTATAATGTATATATCCGAATGTACTATTCTATTATAGCATTTATATATTCCATTTAACTATCTATTTCTAGGTAGTATGCCGTAGACAACAGTGCTTTAATATAGAGTTAGGTAGTTAGTTTTTTCTAAAATATAAAGATAAACTAGCTGCCTTTATTAGAGATAATTGTTTTAGGGAGTCTGTGGAGTTTCTATATATAGTCTAGGAATAGTTAGGCAATAGTAGGTGTTAATATATTAGGGCAGGCGATTAAGTGTCTTATCTTAGATAGTTGGTTTATAACTACTATAATATTCATATAGCCCTTACTTATAGGGAAGTTAATAATAAAGTTAATTAAGATATCCTTCTATCTTTGGTCTAGAATAAGTAGTGGCTTTAAAAGGCCGTTATATATCTTATATAAAGCTTTAGCTCGTCGGTAGACGTGATAGCTAGAGATATACCTTCGTGTTATATTATATATATTTAGCTAGTAGTACTCCCATTAGAGTAGCTCTAGGGTTTTTCTTTAGCCTGGGTAGCCGGCTACTAGTAGGTTATATATATATTTAAGGAGCTTAAGCTTAAGTTTATTATAATTAGGGATAACTAGATAGTTCTAATAATATAAGCGGTTTCCGCGAGCTTTATATTTACTTAAAGAGATCTTCTTAGAGCGTCTAATGCTATCTTAAATTAGCTTAAGCGTCTCTTAGATAAACTCGTTATTTAGGTATTTATTAGTTATAATCTATTTAATTAATTAATTAGTTATTTTAAGGACTTATACTATAAGATCTTTAGTAGAAGGGTTAAATAGTTCGGGGCGAAGTAGGGTCTAATTTTAGTAAAAATATACCTCTTCTAGTGCTAGCGCGTCTTGCGAGCGTCGGGTTAGGGCATTAGGCTTCTAGCCTTAAACGCCTAGGCGGTATATAATTAAAAATTAGAAATAAGATAGGTATTCTAACTAGCGGGCCTAATAGTAGCTTAGCTATTTTATGGTTATAAAGTACTATAGGTTTTTATAATCGCTAAGGACCTTAATTAGGAATCTAGCGCCTTCTAGTTTAGGTCGCCATTACTTAAAGTATTTAATAATAGCTAGCAGTTCCTTATCGTAGATCTTATAGTTATATTTAGCTAGGCTTAATTATTTTAAGTAGTATACTATGGGGTATAATACTCCCTCTTTATTATATTAAGACAGGATGCCTTTAGTGACATAGTCAGATAAGTTAGCTTCTATAACACTTATTCGGTTTAGGTTAAAGTATTAGAGTATAGGCGCGGTAGTAAATATAACCTTTAGATAAGCAAAGGCCTTCTTATATTCCTTATTAAAGATAAAGGCT
>Ga0307515_10023294_pt1 | contig 10859 bp, 14 predicted proteins | sample 17_EM_MG_FD_194513 | JGI IMG/M metagenome (GOLD analysis project Ga0307515, IMG submission 194513) | Populus trichocarpa ectomycorrhiza microbial communities from riparian zone in the Pacific Northwest, United States - 17_EM | ecosystem: Host-associated > Plants > Roots > Unclassified | place...
TTGATTCTAATGATACCCTATGCCCCAAGATCTCGTCAGCGGCGCTTGGATGCTTCTAGGGGGTTTGGAAGCCCACCTTAATCGCCAAATTCATTTGGATCTCCGGAGGTCCTGAGAAGGTGTCAGCGACAAACACAACGACCTGATTTGCGGAAAATTCGAGAATGACGTACCCACAAAGCCTGTGCTCAACTGGTGTTCGGGAATGAGTGAATCTTCAACCAACTGCGCGAGACACCAAACCATGGGGACGTGAATGAAGAGCTCAAGGACCACTTACGAACTGAGTCCGCCGGTCGAGCAACGCAGACTGTAAAAGTAAACACTTCAACGCGGTGCACGAAGGTCGTGCGCTGGGAGAACTTACGTATGTGCGATCAGTGACTTGTCTCCCGTCTTTTGCGTGCAGCTGAGCGCCATGATGAGATGGTCCCCGCTCTCCTCGACCGGCATCGGTTCATCTAAACCATCATTATGCCCAACTGCGCTGGGATAATGAGTTCCCATATCATGCAGCGCCCACTTGTTGGAGTACCGGCCACCAGCCTGATATTGGTAGTGCGGGATAAGCAAGTGCTTTGCGATAACCGGGTTCGTATACAGGAAAATGTGCCGGACTGGGAAGATAATATCCGCGGTGTTGGTGTTGCCGTTGCTAGATATCTCTGCGCGGGCAGGAGATTAGCGTAAACCGGCGGAACATGTGCGTAAGCACCGTGTACCTTTCATGAACACCAGGACATTATCGACATTACAGTCACGATCATCCTTGGATTCGATGGCTCCGAACGCCTGGCGAATCGACAGTTCAACAAGTCCAACATAGTTGGATGAGATTACACTAGCATCTCAACATCACGCACAACATGAACAGCAGAAGCATATTGGGCCGAGAAGTATGGAGTTCTGTGCTGGATCACGCCTTTGTCGATGGCGTATTCGAGGACAGGGTCCCTGGCATGACCAATGGATATGACAGTGGGTCCGGTCTGGGAGGTCGCTTCCCCGAGGTTGCGAGCAAAGGCGAAGACAGGCCAGTCGTCGTTGATAGCGCGGAAGATAGCATCTTGACTGTTGTCGAGAACACCATTAGAGATGAACGAGGAGCAAACGGTAATGTCACCGCCAGTCCTCTAAGTCGTGTTAAAGTCCTACATGCACCGTGTGAGAAGGACGGGGTTGTTCGTTGTTGGTGCATACCGTGAACGTAGAGTAAAACGCGGAGCCATCTATTTCGAACATACCGATTGGTATGGGAGCTAACAATGGGGGTCATGGCAACTCACGTTGTATATGGTTGTTGATCTCAGAATACGACTTCTATTCAAGCAGCTGGGTCTGGTGGGTGATAATGTTGTCGGAAACGGTGGTCGCCCAGTTAACCACGAGGTCATTGTCTCCTGAGACCCAGCCTGCGCTGATGTCGGTGTAGAATTTGGTATCGTGTACACTTCCTTCCGCCGAAACTACCGAAATAGTGGCATAGGAGAACGGCAGGGATTATCGTGGGATGTCGTGTGGCTTGTGAGCAATTAGTGACCTGGTCTTGGTTTAGTGTATGCGTGAAATTATTCCTACAAGGCTGAGGAAGTTGACCATGAGATCTACCGGACCTGCTGAAAGGACAAACGTGCTTTGGGTTGCAGTGAACTAACGAGCCGACACTATCAGCGACACCCCAGGTTACATCATGGTAATCGACCTACCACGAAGGTCTTCTTGGTGGCTTTGGTAGACCCAGGTACATTTGGAGTACCTAAGAACGCGTATACCGCGCCATAGACTTTGATGTAACCCGCTCAGCCCAGAATCTGACAGAAAGTGAGGATCTCACCGCCCATCACGGAAACAACACAAATCATGCCAACTTCGGCCACACGTCATTCGGGGCCGCGCCGGAGTCCTGGGGCAACCAGGCAGATAGATGCGGTGTGCGGACGGCCAAAGGCACAGACGGTGGATTGAATGATTTCACGTCCCACGCGGCGGCAGCGAAGACATTGGAAGAAAGTAAGTAAACTATTAGACAAGAAACGACACGGTGGTTGTGAAGTTCGGAGTGACTCAGTCGCACATAATCGCATGGCCGTAGTGTGCAGGAGAAAGGAAGGTGTGGGCACTTCGAGAAGAGGGTTTTGTGCGATCACTTCGCTCACGACCACTCACCATCGACTGGCGGGTTTTTTTGTCAGGGCGGTCCGGCAGCGACCGGGATCCAGCGTCACCGCTCAGTCGTAGAAACCTCTGGTCAGGATGAAATCGTGACCCTCCACAGCAACGTGGTACTGAAGCTTCGGTTTTGACGAACGCGATATCGTGGCAAATCACGGTGCCGCTGGACTGACTTTATGTAGGGGAATTAAGCATGTTGTTTCCGTGAAGAGTTAAGGTGAACTGGCAAGGTACAAGCGGGTTACCCCAGGCGAGTGTGGAGTGCGTAGTTATCAACTGAGAGTACAAAAAGGGGGCTGGAGGCCTGGTGGACCATGGTTTTGCGAAGCAAGAACTTCGTGGTTTCTCACCGAAGGATACTCACCGCCGCGAAATGTAACAGAAGTGATAGGAAGAATGATCCAATGGATGTACTTTGTGGCGCATTGCGTTGACTTAGCGTAATTATTTGCGGTAGTACTGTGCACGGGTTGGTCAGCAAGGAGTAAGGAAGTCGGCGTCAGATCACTCACGTCGCGACGGAAGTTAAACCAAAGAGAAAGGCATCCGCGATCAAAGGTACACTTGAATCCCCTAGAATTCTGTATTGAGAAGACGAAATCTGAGATGGGAGCAACTGCTTACTTCTTGTGTGAAAACTCCCAGTCTCTATTGACGATCCTGAAAGCGATATCCTCGTAAGGTGGCCCAGCGGTAAACCGAAGCGACATTGTCTCGTCGTTTCCAGGTTCTTTGACCTTGACATATGATGGAGTCTTTGCACCTTCGATGAGATCTGGATAGAATATATTGAACTTGTATCCCTGCACGACTTTGGGAGGGGGATTGTCCCCACTAAGGAGAGCTCAGTAAATTTCACCATGTGGGGGAGGAAAATGCATACTCGTAGTGTGTCTGGTTGTATTTGTTCCACTCGTATCCGGTATGAACCTTGTTGAGGTATCGAGGTTTCCTTGGTCGATATTTGTCTTCCCAGCTGTATGTCTCTGGGTTCGGAAGGCTCTCTTCGACGTTGAATAGCTCTTCTTCCTCGTCCATATCCTTCTCCGCCTCGGCTCGGAACATGGCTTCGGAAGCAAAGTCCGCATCGACAGGGACCTCTACCTTCTTTGGGACATCTGGAGCCGGCGCAGTTGGTTTGACAACGAATTGCGAGGCCTTGACAGCTCTTCGACGCTCAATCTGAAACATAAGTAAATACCGGGGAAACCACGGACGGAGCAAAAAGGTATACCAGATCGCGCCTATCTTCAGCAGCTGTGATGATGTCAATTTGTCGTTCGTCGTAGGAGAGTTTCGTGATGTCGATGGGTTCTGGGCTCATCGATCTGTGATATGGTTCAACCTTCTCGGTTAAAGGTTCTTGTTCAACCGCAGGCGCGACTTTGTTGAGAGATAGGGCCGCGGCTGCGCCAGCGAGAAGCTCTTGCTGGGCTCGTAAGGCCTCGTCGCGCTGTCGTTTGCGAAGCTGCTCCAAACGGTTCTGAACGACAACCTCATGGTGAGCCTTGAGTTTTGACTACGCAGGGCATCAGTATGATCCTTCTGAGACTGAGGTAGGAAGCTCACCTGAGCCTTGTACACCAAGAGCTTCTTCAATAGCCCTTCCCAGTACTCCACGTCCATAGGTTCGCGACTTGCAAGCTTCGTCTGGATCTGACGCTGCAGCGTGACCAGATGTTCGTACGACTTCCCGGCCAGCAAATTGGCTATGTCTGATTCCACAACGGCCGCAGCCTCGACACCCATCTGCTGGCGTTGCTGGTTACGCTCAATGCGGCCTTTACATACAACCATCATATTCTACAGAAGTTAGTCGTTTATCGGTGGTGTTTTTGCGTGAATGAACCCACCGTCCAAAACTCAAGGTTGTATTCAGACTTTTCCAAAGCTAGATAGTTTTGGATATCACCATGGAGCTCGTCGATCTGCTCCGGAGACAGGTTCTTGGGATACGGTAAACACACGGGCTCTGGCCACCGGGGAAATGAGAAACTCACGTCGAAAATGTTGTAAGGTTCATCAAGGTCGATCTCCACACCAGCTGCATCGAGGTCGAATTCACCGTCTTCGTCGGGGTCCGGGTTGGCGTAGCGAAGGTTTAGAGCAAGGAAGTCAACAGCTTTGGCTCGCTTCTCCTTGACCCTGATAACGGCCCTTTGTCGTTCCTGGTCCAGTTGGAAGTTGTCGTCCTTGGCTAGCCACTCGGACATCTGAGCGGACTCGTTCAGCCTCTGCATCTTGATCTCCTCTTGCTCACGAAGCCGCTGTTCAGCTTCTCGGTCCGCTCTCCTCTTGCTTAGCCTTTCGAGCTCCTCCGTAGCTTCCTGTCTGCGAATTGCATCCCTGCGTTGGGCCTCGGCCACACTTATCCCCTCCTTCCGCTCTTTCTCGGCTTTCTTGTGCCACCGGAACTGCTGACCGAGATTGACGTCGTGGAAAGGATTGTCGGTGGCACTGTACACGCTCAACTCCGCGACTTGGCGAGCCTCTTCTTCGGCTTTGGCACGCTTCTTCTCGGCCTTGCGAGCCTTACGCTCTTCAGAGGCCTCGCGTTTCCTTCTGTAGAGAGTCAATTCGGTACACACCAAGCGGGCGCAGGATCAAAGGCCCTACCGTTTGTGGCTCCGTTCCCCATCCCGACTTCGACTACGGTGTTTCCGCCGCGATGACTCCCCGTCTCGATCACGGTCCCTGTCCCTCCTATCTCTGTCCTTGCTCCTACTCCTGCTGCGTCTTCTGTGAGAATCGCCCCTGTCCCTGGATCGGTCTTGGCGTCGCTCGCGTCGTCTGTCGTCGTCCGAAGGTGATCGTGACCTGTCTCGACCCATCACGCATCAATGACGAAGGTTGAGCAGGAGGTGTAAGCGTGGGAACGGGTGGCTTGGCATGTTCCCTCTGCCTCGTTGGTGTCGGCGAACAGAACCCACGGCTTCTAGTCTTTGCCGTCTGCAGCTTCCGAATCTTGTCCCCCCACTCACGAACCAGTCATGCGATGGCATCCACGTATGATCCAGTTTCGCAGGCAACTCAGGACGCAGGCGAGATATGCTTATTCGCAAGAGGAAGAATCCGGAATGTCCTATGTCCAGAAGTCTGGACTTCCGACACCTCGTCAGGTAAAACAACATCCTCACCATTAGGGTAAATATTCTGAGCATTGTTTTTAGCTTGTGAAGTATCTGGACCAGTTCGTGGTTGGCCAGGCTACCGCAAAGAAGGTGTTGTCAGTGGCGTGAGTTTCCAACAACCCCATCTCACTTCCGAAACTTGAGCTCACGACGTTCGTTACTCTCAGTGTATTTAATCACTACAACAGAGTGCACGCGAATCTCGAGTCACGGTCAAACTCGAGATATACCGAGTGGAATGACCAAGGTGAACGTAAGTCAAAACCATCACTGATTTGTCAATCCCTCATTTTAGCCTCCCGTGTCAGGAATGGACCCGGAAATAACGACCGCGCAGCTGCAACCCTACCCTCGGCGTGCCAGGGCGGCATCTTCCTTATCTTCCGGCTACGGTCTGCCGTTGTTCGAGAAGAGCAACGTACTGGTGATGTATGCCACAAGCCTCTCATTGTACCTCGTGCTTCGCATCACTTAATTTCATCTAAGAGGTCCTACTGGCTCAGGTAGGCTCGTCCAACCCTTCTTGTTGTCTCTTGATTCACGGGAATTTCTGGTCAGGCAAAACGTTGTTGGCAAAGACGTTGGCCAACGTGATCGACGTCCCCTTCTCGATCAATGATGCGACCTCGTTTACACAGGTACTGTATTTTTCTATTAAAGGAACTGCTGATAGCTGAATCTACGTTTAGGCCGGCTGTAAGTCATAAATTCCTTCCCCCATTAATCGCCTTAATACCGCCGGCAGATGTGGGGGAAGATGTTGACATGTGTGTGCAAAGGTTGCTCCAGGCAGCCAACTACGATCCATATCATGCGGGGTAAGCCTCTAAACTTATCCCCTAACCGACTCCGCGTCGCTTACACAATCATAGCATGGGCATCATCTACATCGACGAAGTCGACAAGATTGCGCGGAGAAGCGGTAGTGGCGCCGACGGCACTCGTGATATAGGTGGAGAAGGCGTTCAACAAGCTCTCCTTCGCATGATAGAAGGTTCGGTCGTATCAGTTCAGGCAAAAGGTGCTCCCGTGGAAGCTACAAGTGAGGGTCGAACACGTCCTGGGCAACGCCCTCCACACACTGGTTTGTCTCACCACCTACCGCGCCAATACTTTTCATTATAACTGAACATCCCGAAAGCAACAAAAACGGATACCTATCATATTGACACCACAAATATCTTGTTCGTCTTTAGTGGTGCATTCGTGGGGCTTGATCAGATCGTAAAGAAGAGGGTTGCGAAGGGGGTGGGTGCCAGGCTCAAACACTTTGACTCCTCGCTAATGCTCTTCTAGTCGATAGGTTTTACTGCGAACATATCATCAGAAAGCGACGACCCGGGCGGTCCGATGTCTTTCTTTACCCCGAACAACAGCGTCGAGCGCCCCCCCACAAATATTCTAGAGCAAGTTCAACCAGTTGGTGAGTCCCCTCGTCCAACTCCTACCAGCGCATCGGTTTACATTTCATCCAGACCTAATGAAATTTGGGTAGAGCAATCTGCTACCAACGAAACGTAATCGTCGCTTAAGAATGCATCTAGACTGATACCAGAATTCATCTCAAGAATGCCCTCCGTCACAACACTTTCGCCTCTCACAGCAACCGATCTGCGGCGGATACTTACAGAGGTCAAGGGTTCACTCGTTTCGCAATATACAGCACTATTCGCCTGCTCCGGCGTCGAGATCAAGTTCACGAACGCTGCTCTGTGCGCCATTTGTAGAAAAGCTGTCGAGAGGGGCGGCGGCGCGCGTGGATTGAGGGGTCTCATGGTACTTGCATCCCTGGTCTGCTGTTTGCACATTCTGACGGGCTATTCCCAGGAATCTATACTATTGGACCCAATGTACGAAATACCGTGAGTCTTCCCCGATCCCATGTCGGAAGTTCTCGCTGACCGTTCACGAATCTCACAGTGGTTCAGTGAGTTGAGAGAATTTTTGTATATGATCTTCTCTGAGATTGTCGTAGGACATACGACATGTCGTCATCACACGAGCCGTAGCTGAAGGGAACGTACCTCCTTTGACGTGGACACAGGGCGAAGGAGCTGCGGCGTGGAACGCATTCGCCGAGGAAGAGAGATTGTTTGGGGAGGAGTTACCATGAAAAACATTCCAACACACAGCACTTTGTTCATGGGGATACATGCTGTACATCAACTCGCCACAACCCGTATATAATAGTGTACTTCCAATTCCTACCGTGTAAAAGTTACTCAGTCTTGGTCTCTTCTTCCGTTTCTTCCTTGGCTTCCTCTTTAGTCTCTTCCTCCTTCTCTTCCCCCTTGGTCTCAGCGGGGGCAGGTTCTGACTCCTTGGTCTCAGCGGTTTTGGGAGACAACTCCGAGTTGGATTTCTGGGCACCCTCAAAGGCCTTCTTGAAATCATTGGCGACTGTAAAGTGGTTAGTGGCCTTTGAATTGACGCAGAATCGGCTGGGGACGCACGATCAGAGTTTGCAAAACGAATGGCCAAAGTCTCAGAGCTGGGAGGGTCCTCCGAGTAATCGGCAGCAACCTTCCATACCCAGCTTCGGTCAGAGCCGACATTGGGTTGCAACTTCATGTCGGACGTGACTGCAGAGTGTGATCAGCACCAACGTGGAGTGGCGAACGTCGAGCAGGCGTACGGAGGTGGTTGGCACAGACTTTGAGGGTCTTATCGCGCCTCATCACGAGACGAATCTTCTTAGATTCCTTGTGCTGAAGCAGACGAACATCTCCGGTTCCTCTTTCCTTCCACTCGTTACTCTCAGTCGCGAACCTGAACAGCTTGGAGCGTCTGACGAGACAGGTAGATAAAGGTCAAAGGCGTGGGGTAGTATCATAGATGGGTTTACGCACAATTTGAACAGGACCTCTTCGTCCTCTTCGTTGGTCCTTACTTCGACCTGTTCAGTCAACTTGATGACCGGTTCGAAGTGGGGGTCGTGCTCTTCCTCCGCCTAGATCAGCCGATTAGATATCGACCGCACACGAACGAGGATGAGAGAGACGAACGCGAGGGGCCTTAGTCTCTTCAGTAATCGCGGACATTTAGGATATCGAGAGAGAAACCGTTAATCGTCGATTGAGAAAGAGAGGAAGGTGTGGAGGTGAAAAAGAAATTCTAAGAAATTTGGGATCTCTTCGCGTGAGGTGAGCGCCACGTGCCACAACTCGAACGCGCAACTTGAAATCACCCATGACAAGGTCCCTCTCCCCGCTGGTCGCCTTCTTCCTACTGCTGGTGGCGCCATGCTTGGTCTCAGCCTACTCAATAGAGCTGCCGGCGGCCACAAAAGAATGCTTCTTTGAGGATTTACACACAAACGACAAGGTCTGTGGGAAGCACGCACCCGTTCGTTATTCCAAGACACTTAACAGTCGGTTCTAGATGACCGTGACTTATCAAGTCGGCGGCGGAGGACATATGGACATTGACTTCTGGGTTTGTGACCCCGTCGGATCGTTGATACAGCTCACAACTGACCATACTGTAGTTGTCGGATTCAGATGGCCGCGCACTACACAAGGACCTCAAACAGTCAACCGGAACTGTGTCAATTACTGCGGAAAAGGATGGGAAACACGAATACTGCTTCTCGAATCTCATGAGCTCTGTCTCGGACAAGGTCGTCAGGTATGCCAGGGTTGGCTCTCCGATGAGCGCATTCCTCACCGCTCGTGCAGCTTTAACGTCCACGGTGTAATATTTGTTGGCGAGGACGGCAAGTCACTTCTCCTACCGGCTTGCCTCTCCTTTCTAACCAATCACTATAGACGTTGTCGCCCCGGTCGAAAGAGAGATCCGCACGTTGGCAAATGACCTCAAATCCGTAAAGGACGAGCAGGAGTACATCTTGGTTCGAGAAAGAAGACACCGTAACACCGCCGAGTCTACGAACTCTCGTGTTAAGTGGTGGTCTATCGTTCAGAGCATCGTGCTTTTCCTGGTTGTTGCGTGGCAAATTTACTATCTTAAGGTAAGTGCGCGAACCGATGTCCAGCCAAACCGTCCGTTGATCACCTCGCCCTTTTCCAGTCTTTCTTTGAAGTAAAGCGTGTTATCTAATATTCCACAATAACGATTGCTCCTTTCTGAGGAACACTACAAGCGGACGAACTGAACGGCGTACCGACAGACACAACTTCCATCATACAAGAGATCCTACGTGTGGATGCGGGGAACTGAGCGTATTCAACAACACAAAGTGGGGGTAGGGAGGACAGCGTGGTGCTAAAATAAAAGGCTATGAGACGGGAGCCAAATGCAGGATCGACAAACATCTGGTAAAACGAAGCGTTTTCACATCTACCTCCAAGTCGGCTTGTTGGTACGGGCGCTCAGGCCCAGGACGGGTGAGCATGGCAGTACTCGTTATCTGCCCACGCCCCCTGCTCCTCATATCTACGATGTCGGCCGTCCTACTGGCCAGAGCCTGGGACAAGCCGAAAGCGGCAACTCGCTCCCGAGCATTGCAGTCATTTTACATGTGTCCTAAGCACAACACCAGTTAATATCGCCCGGCGATTTCACGAGTTTTCAGCTAGTTGATATGAAAGCCAACATGGAGGATCGGCGGAGGGGTCGATGAGGATGATTTACGAACAGGTGTTTCAAGCAACCCCAATGCAACAACCAGTGAGGTCGAGTCGATAGTAAGACGGATTGCATCAGCGGCCAGTAGGTGCAGCATTTCTTGGGCATTTCGAATGGGAGGCGAGGGGATTTCAGACCGCATGCATCCTCAACTGGCGGCCACGGTCGCGAATACAAATTTCCTCCCCAAACGGGTCTGGTTTGCGAAGACAAGATGGGCGCCCATACTCAACCGGGTTCTGGTCCCTCTTCACGGCGTGCGCCCCGTAGCGCTTTCTCACAACTACGTTGAGTTTCGACCATGACATCCGACTCTCACCGACCGGAGGGGCAGGACGGCGTTCTCTCCTCACTGAATACGACCATCGATGCCCTGAATCTTGCGGAGGTCTCGAGCATCACACCAGTCAAGGCAGTTTTTGTCTCTGCTAGTGTTCTCCTCACTGAGATAAGAGTGGGTTTCTTCCAGTCCAAGGTGGTCAATTGCTGGCTGATGTATACAGGACTCGATGATTGACGAAGCGGACTATGTCGAACTAGGGCTATCCTGCGCTGGCGTCTGCGAAGCCCTTGCACGGGGGACGGACGGAAGGCGAGCGAATCAGCTCAGTCGGTCGGTCCTCAAGGCGATCAAGCAATTGACAACGTGAGTTGAACCAACGGTGCATACGCCGGTCGATTTACTCACCAGGCTCTCAATCGTAGGACTGTGGCTGAGATCCGGAGGAAAATCATCAATCAGGGTAAACGGAATACAATCTCTCGGGTTTTCCACAAGAAGAACGATAAAGAGGCGATCGCAACCTGGAGATTGGACCTCAACAGGATCCTTGATGTCTTTAACGTGCGTTCTGTCACTCCTGCATGACTATCGCTGACTTTCCGCTTCCAGACCGAGCTTGAGATAGACATACATGCAACCGTTTCTGACGATCACCATGACGCTGTGAACGCCGGCACCGCCGTTCC
>Ga0307515_10023295_pt1 | contig 10859 bp, 2 predicted proteins | sample 17_EM_MG_FD_194513 | JGI IMG/M metagenome (GOLD analysis project Ga0307515, IMG submission 194513) | Populus trichocarpa ectomycorrhiza microbial communities from riparian zone in the Pacific Northwest, United States - 17_EM | ecosystem: Host-associated > Plants > Roots > Unclassified | place...
TAATATTATACGAGTTATATAAAGTATATAAAGGGAATGTATATATAATGCGTATAACACGTATCTTACGTATAAGGAGGGTTTCCTAGGAGTATGGTTGTGTATTTAAAGAACCACAGTCCCTACTCTAGATAGTTCTTTCCTTATAGTAATTCTTAGAATACAATTAGAGTTAATCTATTAGGCAACCACTCCACTAGTTATTATTACGTTGTTAACTTTAATTTATATTACCTATATACCTAGCCTAATAACAAGCCCACCGTAGTTCTTGCTATAAGGTTCCGTTACATAATTACTACCTAGTTATAGTATTAAATACAGAAAGTTAAATAATATGCCACCAAAAGCAGCCACCATAACGCCATTAACGGCGGCAACTACTTTAAGGTTAGAAGGTGATACTAGTATAGTAGATATTAACTTATAGTAACCTATAACGGTCGGACAACTATAAGAAATAGTTAACTAGTTAATAGAAAACAATATAACACTTAAATAAAGGATTAATGGGATAGGAGTAGCAAAGGTTAAGTTACTATTAATTAAGAGATTCTTAGGAGAAAGATTAAAGCTTAAAGGATTTCTTATGTAAATATATTTTAAGGTTGCGCAAGAAGGAGTAAAGCTAGCAACACCTATGGATTAAATAGCCTATGCAGGACTATTCCTATTAGGAAGGGCACTTAAATAGTTTGAGCCTTACCTTATAGAGATATAGGTAAATAGAATAACAACCACTAACTAAGAGGTGCGGTTTATATTCTTAAATTAGGAAGGATTTATAGAGCGACTTATATAAATGTTTAAAGACCTAAAGGCAGTAACCACAGCGGAAAGAAAACTCTAAGACATTATGTAACAAACCTTAGCAATTAAGTACACAATATAGTTCTAAACGCTAGCTATATAAGTTAAGTGGAATAATAGGGCGCTTATAGCACAGTATAAATAGGGACTTAAGGCTAAAGTTTAGGATATAATTATTCTAATAGAAGATGCGGAGACCCTAAGGGAACTAATAGATTAAGTAATTAAGATTAATAATAGGATCTACCAAAGGGAATAGACTAAGAGAGGTTAGGATAGAGTTCTATAGTTATATAAGATGTAGAGTACGCAACAACCAAAGCTAAGTTAGAAACTATGGTATAGCGCAGAGCTAATAGACCTAAGTGGTACTAAAGAAGCCTATAAGAGATAGAGTAAGAAACTATAAAAACCTAGAAGTTAAGGATCTAGTAATTACAGGACTAAGGAGTAAAGGCTAAACTAGGGATCTCAGCAACAGAAGATGTTTAGGCGGACTCTATAGCAAAGTCAGTAGTTTAGAGATAGAGCTTATATAAATTGCGGGAAATAAGGTTATTTCGCGAGGGATTATAAAGATGGTTAGAGTTACTATATAATAAAGGGAACCTAACTAGCAGAAGACATACATATATAGAAGAATAATAGTATACTACGAGGAACAAAAGAGTGTTTAATTAAAAGTTTCGCGTTTTATTATAATAACGTATGCTAAATTTATAAAGACGCTAAGTACGGCGTAAGCTATTAGCTATAGGAGCTAAAATCTATAAAGTATAGAGGAACCAATAAACCATCGCGCAGATCGGACATTAAAGACGATAAGTTTAACATAGGTAAAAAATTTGCAGACAATAAGGAAATAAAGGTAGTTTACTAGGAACGTGTAAACCTTAAAGAAGTTATAATAGAAGTAGAGACTAAGACCGCCATAGAGCAAGGTTTAGTAACGGGCATTATAACACTATTAGATACGGCATCTATCGCTTTATGAGAAGGAAGGAGTAATATTTAAAGAAGATTAAGCAAGCAGATAACTGCTAGTGCTAGCTTACCCCTTAATAAAGGCAAAAGGCCAAAGGCTTAAGATTCTTAAGATAAGATAAAAGAAATCTAAGATTCCGAAGATAGGATAAGGATAGCTTAAGGACCTATAACGGACGAAAATTAATAGAGCAGAGCAGCAGCTTAGTTTAGAAACATACGAATAAGCTTAGGATAAGAATTCCTAACGGCATCAGATTCTTAAGACGAGATAGATAAGATTTAAGACTCTTAAGACGAGATAAGAACACCACGGACGCCTAGTTAGACTAAGGCGGGAGCTAAGCTTAAGTTAGAAGCGAGCTTAGAATTAAAGAATCTAAGGGACTAAGAATTCGGAGTATAAATAAGGACACCTATAGGTAAGAGGCAAGGAGCTTCTTTATAGATTAGAGAATCTGTAATATAAACAGTAGTTAGACTAGGAGACAGATATATAAACCCAGAAGACTTACTAGGGGAATACAGTGTTTAGCCTAAAGATCAAAAAGTTGATACTAAGATTAAGAAGTATAATGACTTTAAGGATCTACTTATAGGACGCAAAAGAAAAGAAACTATAGAAGAATTTAGAGCGAGAATTACCGTATAGTAAGAACAGAAACTAGATAAGAGATCTAGCACATTAGGACGTATAAAGGATAGAGCACCTATACAAAAGGTCACTAATAGGCCTAGAGTAGGTACACTAAGAGCTAAGTAGCTTACTAAACTAGAATAAGAAGAGAATCTAGGGATTTTAACTAGGTTCGAAGAATAACATATAAAGGGCTGTTACGACGCAGTAATAAGAAGATACTTCCTTACGGACAAGCCGTATATACTTAAAGGATTATACCAAAAATGGTATAGATAACAACACAATAATAAATAGGAAGATTTCTATATATAGTTAGATAAGAAAGTTGTCTAAGACCACCTAATTATAGAGAAGGCCATAACTTATATTAAAGGAGCCTTAATTATAATATCAAAAGATCTAAAGGAGTAATTGGAGGACTGGAGAAGCAAAAGACAAATCTTAATACCTACAAATAAAGTTATAACGCTTAAATTAACATAAGAAAGGTTTAAACTTAAGAATAAAGATAAGCTAAAAGTTAACCTAAGACACTAAGCATATTATACACTATCGTGGATAGCATACGTGGATAATGCGTGTAATATACATAGAGCACCAAAAGATAAGAATTAAAAATATCTAGTAAGGATATATTAGTTAATAAATAAGGCAAAATATTAAAACGTTAAATATATGCATAGTTAGCACCTAGTAGAAGTTTAAGAATAAGGGGACTTAACACTTTAGCTAGGAAGATTCCTTACGGAAGAATGCCTAAATAGACAATAGTGGTAGGAATATCTAAAGAATACCTATCTATAGCATATTAAAGATAAAAAGCAAACTAAGTATTAGCCTAAGTTGGACTAAGTATAAATAGGATTTAGTAGCTAATAGTTAGGAAAAGTAGAGGCCTACGGGACCAAAGGGAACCAGTAGTAGAGCCTTAGACCCTTAAAGGAATTTAAGGACAATACCTAAATTTACGAGTTAAGTGGCAAGATTAACAGTTCAAGGTATTAATAGATAGTGGAGCAATAAGAAACCATATCTTACTAGCAGTAGTTAAAAGAATAGGGTTACCATACAGGAAAAAGGAATGTCCTTACCTATTAGTGACAATTTTAGGAGATCCGATAGCCTATAAAGGAGACATTATTAATTTTAAAACAGGACCAATTTAGATAACCATTAAAGGGAGATAAATTAAGATGTCTTTTAATATATTACTATTAGGAAATAATAAGGCAGTATTAAGAATGCCTTAGTTACAGGAATACAATCCAAAAATTAATTAGGTTATAGGTTAGGTTAATATTAAAGATACTTAACGCCGTAAGATATAACAATAAGCCAAATTGGTATAGTACTAGGTTAGAGCAACATATAAGGAAACCGAGAAAGGGCTAAGTTATATACTAAAGAGATACTATAAGTATAGCAAGAAACTATAGTCGCTAAAAAGTAAAAAGCTATTAGAGTATATAGTATAGGACTATAAAATAGAATTAGAACCAGAAATAAGTCTAAGGTTTTTTCTAATCTATAAGCTTACCAAAGAAGAAGGTAGAGCATTAAAAGAGTTTATCTAGGAAAACTTATAAAAGGGATATATTAAACCATCGCAATTATTAGCGGGTTATCTAGTACTATTCGTACCAAAGAAAAATGGTAAACTAAGGCTATATATTAACTATAGACAGTTAAATAGTATCACTAGGAAGGATAGGTATCCTTTACCCTTAATTAGCGAAATCTAAGATAGGATAGGCAACATATAAATCTTTACAAAGATAGATCTAAGATGGGCATACCATTAGATTAGAATTAAGGAAGGCGATAAATAGAAGGCAGCCTTTAGGTCAAAGGAAGGACTATATAAACTATTAGTTATGCAATTCGGGCTTATAAACGCACTAGCAACGTTCTAGAAGCGTATTAACAATATATTAGAAGAACACTTAGATGAATTTATTATAGTATATCTTAACGATATTATCATCTACTTAATAACTAAGAAAGAACATAGAGAATACATTAAATAGGTCTTAAGGAGACTATAAGAGAAATAGATGCTAGTAGCAATTAAGAAATATAAGTTCTTTACCAGGAAGACCGATTTCGTTAGATTTATTATTAAACTAAGCTAACTTAGCATAGATCTAAAAAAGATCGAGGCTATAATAAATTAGTAGGAACCAGAGAACGTTATACAGTTAAGATCGTTCCTAAGGTTTTGCAATTACTGCAGAAGGTTTATAGCGTAATAGTTAAAAGATATTAAGCCATTTACGCGGTTAACGAAGAAAGAAAAACTATAGATATGGGGAAAGGAGCAATAAGAACTATTTAAGGAAATTAAGAGGTTGTTTACCTAGGAGCCAGTTCTTAAGATCTATTAGCTAGGTCTAGAGACGGTTATAGAAATAGATGCATTAGACTTTACACTAGGGGTATACTTTATATAAAAGTATCCAGATAGATAGCACCTAGTAGCATACTATAGTTAAAAGATAACACCACTAGAACTGAATTATAACATTTATAATAAGGAGTTATTAGGTATAGTTACAGCATTAAAGGAATAGAGAGCATTCTTATAAGGCATAGAGAAACTATTTGTAGTTAAAACGGATTATAAAAACCTAATAGGATTCTTAACAATAAAGGAACTTAACTAAAGATAGGTTAGATAGGCAGAGATGCTTACGGAATACTATTTCAAGATTTAGTATACTAAGGGTACAGACAATATAAGAGCAGATGCTTTAAGTCGAAAAGCTAAACTGCAAAACGATAAGAAGCTATTAGGGGCTTTATTACGAAAAGACATAGATAGATTAATTAGATACAATTATCCGAAAATTATAGTAACTTAGGAAGAACTAGAGAGGGTTTACGAGTCACTAGAGGGCTTTTAGATATAAAGGATTCTAGAAGCATAGCTAGAGGACCTATAAATAGATATATACAAAAACCGAAAAATAAAGTACATCCTAAAAAGCATAGCAGAGCAATTCGTAGAGGAATTCTATAAAGGACTAACTTAAGGACACAACAGAGCTATAGGCTTAGTGTCGAGACTCTAGGAGGAGTATATTATTAATAGAATCTAGAACCTAGCATAAAAGGTTATAAAGGAATGTTTAGATTGCTAAAGGAATAAACTAATAAGGTATAAGCCATACGGAGGGCTACAACCTATTAAAATACTAAAGAGACCATAGGAGGTTATATTATAGGACTTTATTATTAAGTTGCCAAAATTAAGAGATCCTATTACAGGATAAGATTATAACGCGATCTTAGTAATAGTAGACAAGTTTATAAAGTGGGGATACTTTATAGCATATACAGAAGAAATATTAGCAGAAGATATCGCTAGAATCTATATTAAAGAAGTATTTATAAGATATAGAGCACTAAGTAAGATTATATTGGATAGGGATCTAAGATTCATAGCAGTATTTTAGGAAGTATTCTTAGCAGAGTAAGGAGTTTAAGCAGTAACTTCTACTATATATTATCCGCAGACAGACGGTTAAACGGAAAGATTAAACTAAACACTAGAGTAGTATCTAAGGCACTATATTAATTACGCACAGAATAATTAGATATTATTGTTACTAGTTATATAGTTTACATACAATACAACACTATAAGAAGGAATGGGTACGTTACTATTTAAGGCGAATTATGGATATAAGCCAAGAACATTATTATCGCTACGTTAAGCAAAGAAGATAAGTAGCACAGCTAAGTAAAGGATGGAGATATTAATAAATCTTTATAAGAACCTTATGGAAATAGCTAAGGTAGTATAGCAGAGAATAAAGAAATATTATAATGCTAAGAGATCTAAGGGACTAGATTTTAAGGAGGGAGATAAAGTATAGCTACTATATAAAAATTTTAAGAGTTAATAACCAAGTAAGAAGTTAGACTACGTTAGACTAGGACCTTTTGAAATTATATAAAGAATTTTACTAGTTATATTTAAGTTAAACCTACTAGCTAAAATAAAAATCTACCCTATATAGCATATTGTAATGCTAGAGCTAGTATACAGGAATATTAAGCTACTAGTCTATAAAGCAGACACGTATAGAGGATAAAAAGAAGACAAATAGCAAGTTTTAAAGATCGTTAATTATAAGGATGTTAATAATAAAATATAGTATAAGGTTAAGTAGATAGGCTATAATAAGACTACCTAGGAACTACTAGAAAATTTAAAAAACGCTATAGAAAAGGTATAGGAGTATTAGAAGAAAATAGGTTAGGTAATATTAATAAGGAAGGATCGCTAAAGAATAAGTTACCTAAGGGGGACCTAAGAAGAGCGACTGCTAAACTACTTAGAGTTATTCCCTTTATAGGAAGAGAGTTAGTTCTCTTATTACTAAGTTTCTACAGACCTTATTTTATAAGTTTCCACTTCTTAAAACATACCTTTTTACGAACCCGTTTAAGATATAGAAGACAAGTAGAGGCTAAAAGACGAGTTTTAAGAGCACGCTGTTAAGCAGCCGCAGCCTCTTATTCCGCCTCTTATAATTAATATAATTTATTAAAAGCGCTTAAGAGCTTATTATTGAGCTTTATAGTAGCAGATTAAATATAAAACCCTATAACAAATTACTTAAGGAACTCGTAGACTATTAAAAGTTATAGAATGCGTATACTTAGCGTTAGAAATAGAGCAAACATTATAGGACGAATAAACGTTTACTTTAGTGCACTCTAAATAAAAGGAAGGTTGCCAAGATAAAGGACTCGCCAGCGTAATATAAACTAACCCCTCTTTCGCATAACAAGAACACGGAGATAATATTATTTCACCTAGCGATAGCACTACGGCAATAGTACGAGCGCGATAGGCTGTAGAAGAAAGAGAAGTTACTTTAGGTATAATAAGCAACGATATTAACCAAATTAATTAGACGGATATTATACCTCTAGTAAATAACTTAAAGATATTTAAAATCTTTAAGGATAAAGATAAAGAGGAGGGAGATAGTATTACGGACGCTTTAAGTATAATATTATAACTACTTAGAGAGGAGTTAGAAGAAGCTAGTTAGTTAATATAGGTATGGTCTAGAATAGATTTAGTAGAACTATATAACGAGGAATAGTAACTAAGTTATATAATATAATCTATATAATCTATATAATCTATATAATCCGTAATAAAGTAGATAGAGTATATATACCTTACGTATAAGGAGGGTTTCCTAGGAGTATAGTTATATATTTAAAGGACCACAGTCCCTACTCTAGATAGTTCTTTCCTTATAGTAATTCTTAGAATATAATTAGAGTTAATCTATTAGGCAACCACTCCACTAGTTATTATTACGTTGTTAACTTTAATTTATATCACCTATACACCTAGCCTAATAACGAGCCTACCGTAGTTCTTGCTATAAGGTTCCGTTACACTTAGCAATTAAAGACTAACTATAAAATAGTAATTTAACGGCAATCTAATAGCAATCTAACGGCAATCTACGGCATTCTGCTATATTCTGCCAAGTTTTACTAAATTCTGCTAAGTTTTACCAGGACCACAACCTAAACCCTATTCTGCCTATATATGTGTTAACTAAGTAACTAAGTTAACAATATATGCCCTTTCTTCCCGTTTTCCTACCTTCTTTCCTTACGCAATGTCTTGACCTCCTTATACAGTTTATATATATAGCTTAATAATATCTACCTTACTATATATTATCGTCGCTTATACTTATTCTATAATACTATATTGCGTTAACTACCTATACTACTATTAATATACAGAACGAACCTAAAGCCCCTATAACGGCCGCTAGTATTATATCCATACTTTAAGAACAATTAGTAGGGATACAGAAGTCTTTTATAGACGCCCTTAAATAGAACTAAGCTACTTTAAATTAATAATAAGCTAAGTAAGAAGCACGGTACTAGTAATTAATTAAGAACCTCTAAGAAGAAGTCCGCGCCCTTAAGATGCCTACGCTAGAACTATAAGACTAAACGCTATCTCTGGAGATAAACACGCGGAACGCAAGCCCCGAACCTGCAGTAGCTACTTACCCTAAGCCAACCACTACACTAAAACGATCCAAACGACTACTAGATCCCCTAGTATTTACTAGTAAACGATTAGAGCTCTAATTATTTCTAAGCTAGCTTAAAAATAAGCTAACTAGTAACGCTAACCGTTACCTAACTAAAGCTAACTAACTCTGTTACGCCCTAAGTTGACTAGAAGGAGATATAGCTAACCTTATTAAACCTTTTTAGCTAAACTTAGTGTAAAGCCTAGTTGTACTTTTTAAAGCCACGTATAGTAACCTAAACCGCTAAGCTACTGCTTAAAGAAAGATAAACTATATAACTTAAGGAACAAAAAGTTTCCTAGTATACTTCTCTAAATTTAACTATTACGTAAAGGAAATAGGCTGGAACGACTCCGCACTAATTAATAGCCTTATTGAATTTTTAAGCCCTAAACTGAAAACCTCCCTAATAGGCATAGACCTATTAGGAGCCCTTAATGCCTGCGTAAACGTTATTAATAAATAATACAATGATATACTACGCCTGATACTAAAGCCCGCTCCTTAATATAATACGGTAACCCTGTAAACGTCTACTAAGTTATTATCTTAACCTAAGCACCCTGACGCTATAGATATTAACACTAGAACCCTAGGGTACGCCCTACTAGGGTTCTTTAAATGAGAACAACGCATTAAGCTAGGCCTCTGCTTTAAATGTAGAAGTAGCTCTTACCTCTCTAACCACTGCTCCGTCCCTATACCTAAACATAAATTATAAACGGCTAATACTAGCAGCCGTTTACCGTATCGATCTTCCGGTTACCGTCCCTAATCTCTACCTAGTTCCAGCCCTATATCTAGTAAGCACTATTTATAAGGATAAAGCTATAGCTAACGTCCTATAAGAACCCCACCCTAATTGCCTCTAAAAGGAAGGTCCTAGAGCTAAGTCGCTCTCTAGAACAGCTCTGCTATAGGATTTTATTAAACGCATTTAACGTTACGAACTCCAACTCTTGGGACTATAGTATAACTATTAACTGCCGTCTTTAGCAGAATGGTTAATAGGCTAACGCTTAAATCCTAATTAATACAGGAGCTAGCGGCATAGGATTTATTAACAAGATCTTTGCGTAAGATAATAGTTTTACCCTAACCCCCCTTAACCGACATATTAACGTATTTGGATTTAATGGCAAACGCACCGTCTTAGGCCGTATTACCTACGTAGTATTCCTAAGACTCTAATACCTAAACCACAAAGAATTAATTAAACTTTTTATTACCACCCTGGGTCACTTAGTGATCCTTAGATAACCCTAGATAAAGCTATATAAGGTAGCTATTAATTAGGACAACCTTAAGCTTTTATTTACCGCCTCCCGTTATAAGCAGAAGTGCCTTATAACTCGCTACTTAGACCTAGAACTAAAATCTAAAAAATCCACTAGAATCCACTAGTCTAAAATTTCTACGACTGTCTACCCTATACCCAAGGAATCTACCAGATTCCACCAACCTAGGAATTCCACTAAATCCTACTAATGTAAGATTTCCACTAATGCCCACTCCACGCCTAAGAATTCTACTGATATCTACTAAGGATCCGAAAACTCTACTAAATTCCATAAGTTATTACTAAGCACTATACCACCCTAAGCTAAGTAAAAGTTTAAGCTCTATACACGAAAATACTAAAAGGACTAGTATTCCACTATAAAAAGGATTCTTAAAGAACCCGAACCTAAATCTAATACTAACTCCGTACCTGATACCGAACCTAAACCTAAATAAAAAACTATGGACAATCTAAGCGAGCTCGGCACCCTAGATATCCGTATAATTGGAGCTACCCCGCTAGCGTAACTTGCTAAGAAACCTAAGTATACAATCTTCGCTGTTATAATAGCCGATATTAAGAAGGCCCTAGCACTAAAGAAGTACACTAACCCTACTATAAAGGTACCAATAGAGTATTATTATCGCTTAGATGCATTCTTATAAAAGGAAGCTGATAAGCTACTAGAACACTAACTATACGACTATAAGATTATACTCAAAGAAGGAAAGCAGCCTAGATTTGGACCTTTATACGGGATGTCCTAAAATAAACTCTAAGTGCTATAAAAGTATTTAGACGAGAACTTAAGCAAAGGATTTATTAGAGTAAGCTCTTCGCCTATAGCCGTACTAGTGATCTTCGTTAAGAAACCCAGCGGCGGTCTGCGCTTCTGTGTAGACTACTAAGCTCTTAACGCCGTTACCGTTAAGAACTAATATCCGATCCCATTGATATAAAAGACGCTAAACCAACTAAACAAGGCTCGTTACTACACGAAGCTTAATATTATCTCTGTATTTAACCGTCTCCGTATTATAAAAGGGGACGAATG
>Ga0307515_10023296_pt1 | contig 10859 bp, 11 predicted proteins | sample 17_EM_MG_FD_194513 | JGI IMG/M metagenome (GOLD analysis project Ga0307515, IMG submission 194513) | Populus trichocarpa ectomycorrhiza microbial communities from riparian zone in the Pacific Northwest, United States - 17_EM | ecosystem: Host-associated > Plants > Roots > Unclassified | place...
ACGACTGCTGCATGAACTGCTGCACCTGTTCGCGGATATGATTGCCGGCCGTCGTGGAATTGGAGAACGACAGCTTGACGCCATCCTTGGCGCGGATACCGTCGCTGCCCGGCACCCAGCCGGCATCATCCAGCACCTTCTTGGCCTTTTCCGGATCATATTCATGCTTGGGCAGGTCCGGATTGGCGTAGAAGGACTGTTGCGGCATGTAGCTTTCCGTCGGGCTCGGCAGGCCATAATACAAGGCCTCGATGATCGTCGCCTTGTCCAGCGCATGATAGAGCGCCTGACGCACGGCGAGATCCTTGAACTGCGGCCTCTCCATGTTGAACGTGACGGATTCGACCGTCGAGCCCGGCACGACGATCACGGTCTTGCCGTCCAGCGCCTTGGCTTCCTCGTAATGATCCGGCGTGATCCATTGCAGGCCAGCCACGTCGATGTCGCCGGTCTTGAACTGGGTGTAGAGGACGGTCAGGTCCGGAATATACTTGTAGATGATGCGTTCCAAATAGGGTCCGTCGCCGAAATAATCCGCATTAGCTTCGAGGGTGATGTGATCGCCGGCAACGCGCTCAACCCATTTGAACGGGCCGGTACCGATGGGCGCATTGTTGAAAGGTGCCGTGTTCTTGTCTTTCTCCGCGCCCAATACATGCTTGGGTACGATGAACGTCGAGGCCAGGATCGACGGATAGGGCGCGAACGGCTTGTCCATCTTCCAGGTGATTTCGGTCGGCGATACGACGGTTAGTTCCCGCACCAGTTCGTGGCCGGTCTTGCGCCAGCTTCGGAAATCGGGATCGACCATCAGTTCCAGCGTGAACTTGACGTCTTCGGCGGTGAACGGTGTTCCGTCATGCCACTTGACGTCGTCGCGCAGCTTGACCTTCCACGAAAGTCCATCGGCGGAGATGCCGCCGTTCTCGACGCTCGGCACTTCGACGGCCAGCGCCGGGATGAACTTGCCGTCCGGGTCGATGGCGAAAAGCGGATCGAACAGGCTGAAATGAACGCCTTCATCAACTTCGATATGCAGCATATGCGGATTGAAGACGGTCGGTTCCTGCGAAAAGCCGACGATCATCTGTCCGGTCGGTTTTGCAGGCGGCGTTGCAGCCATTGCTTGGTCGCGGCCGAGAAGGCCCGGCATGATCAGACCGGAGGCACCGGCCAGAGCCATCATGGTCAACGCCCGACGGCGCGTCGGATTGAGAATTGCATGCTTGGTTTCGTCAGACATCGGTCCGTTCCCTTTGCTGTTGCTCAGTCACTGTTCCACTTTGTTTTTCTGCACGTCATGCGATCTGCCTTCTTTATCCGGGCAGATTAGAATCCGCTGATCAGCTCGATCTTCGAACCGTCGGAGAAGCGGGAAAAACGAAAATCCTTCGGATCGACGATCGGCGGTTTTCCCGTAACGATATCGGCCATCAACCGCCCTGCGGCAGGGCCGATGCCGAAGCCGTGGCCGGAAAAACCGGTGGCGATATGGAAGCCAGGGATCTGATCGATCGCGGAAATCACCGGCACGGCATCCGGCGTCACGTCGATATAGCCGGCCCAGCACTGGGCGATTTCGGCCTTCTCGAAGACCGGGAAAGCCTTCTTCAGATTGGCGAGCGCCAGATCGGACAGTTTGGTGGCAGGCTTAGGGTCGAGCACGCGATTGTATTCGAAGGGGCTTGCCTCATCCATCGCCCAACGGTTGGGGATCCGGGCCTCATCGAAGAAGCGGCCGCCCAGCCGGAACTTCAGCGAACGCCATTCCTTGCCGAGCGCCGGCATGAAATCCCTGGCATAGCGGAAGGATTTTGGGACGATATCGATGACGTTCTCATGACCGGACGCGATCGTGTAACCGCCGTCCTGGCGTTTGCGCACGGCAAAACCGTTGGACCAGAGGGCCTGCTCCGGCCCGCCTTCGAGCGGTTTGGTGCGCAGCACCGAGTTCATCACTTTAAGCTGCGGCAGATCGATTCCGAAATTGCCGGAGAACAGGCTCGACCAGGCGCCGCCGGCGAGCACCACGGCCGAGCAGGCAATCGGACCGCGCTCGGTGATGACACCGGAAATCTTTCCGCCGATTGTTTCTATGCCGCGGACCGCGCATTCGGTGAGGATCGCCGCACCCTTATCGCGTGCAGCCTCGGCAACTGCGGGTGCCGCCTTCTGCGGTTCGGCCCGCCCGTCGGCCGCGGTATAAAGTGCCCCCTTGATAGCCATGTTCGCGTTCGGGAACATGGCCTTGAACTCTGTGGCGTTGAGCATCCGCGAGTCGAGCTGGTAGCCCTCGAGATTGCGGTTCCAGCGCTCGTGATCGACGAATTCCTGATCGGTGGCGCAGGTGAACATGATGCCGGCGCGTTTGTAGCCGGTGGCACGACCGGTTCTCTGGTCGAGATTGCTCCACAGCCGCAAGGCTTCGGCCATCAGCGGCACTTCGCGGGGATCACGCCTGGAGATGCGCACCCAACCCCAGTTGCGGCTCGATTGTTCATGCCCGATGCCGCCCTTTTCGCACAGCGCGACCCGCAGGCCGCGCTCAGTCAGCTCGAGCGCCGTCGCGGTACCGATGATGCCGCCACCGATGACGACGACATCCACCTCCTTCGGCAGGTCGGCATCGCCGTGGACGGGAACGACATAAGGTCCAGGCATATCAGTAGGACTCCTCGAGCTGGCAATTGATGGTGAATTCGGCGACGCTCGCCTCGTTCGGCAGGTCCAGCAGCATGGCGATGATGCGGGCGATATCGCACGGATCAGTCATCTCATCGTCGGCGCGGCTTGTCAGGCCGCGCGCCATGTCTGTGGCAACGAAGCCGGGGCAAACGGCGGTGGCGCGGATGCCGAGATCCCAGCCAGCGTGGCGGATACCGTGGGCGAGCGCGACAGCTGCGAACTTGGAGATCGAATAGAGCCCGGCACCGGCACTCTTCACCCGCTTGCCCGAGAGCGAGCCGAGAATGATCACTCGTCCATGGCCGCTCGCCGACAGCGGCGGCCAGGCAGCCTTGGCAAGCCGGCGCGGTGCCTTGACGTTGACCGCCATCGTCATCTCAAGCTCGTCTTCATCCGCCTCGATGACCGTCTTTGGAATCATGACGCCGGCATTGGCGACAATGGCGTCGATCCGGCCATAGGACGCCAGCGCGTCGGCGACCCAGGCCGTTTCGCTCGCGGGATCGGCGGCATTATAGGCAAAGAGCTTGACCCGATCCGGATCGGCCCAGCCGGGCAAGACCGGCTGGCGCATGCCGAGCGACAGGCACCAGCCCTCACCGTAAAGAAACTTGGCCGTTTCCGAACCGATGCCGCGATTGGCACCCGATATCAACGCTACACGTTCTGCCATCATGGCACGATCTCCGGAAACAATGATCAGGATAGGCCGGCGATCCGCCGATAGGCCCTGCGCAGGATGTCCGTCAGCAGGCGTTGCTCGTCTTCGGGAATGAAGTCGAAGAAGTCCCTCGATTGCTGGGTAACAATAGCGCGCACCTGCACGGCAAGTTCTGCGCCCTTTTCGGTGATATAAAGCTCCTGCGCCCGGTTATCGTCTGCGGACGTCTCGCGCGTCAAAAGCCCGTGACTTTCCATCTGGTCGACCAGCCGGCCCATGGCGGACCGATCCTTGAGAATGAGCTGCGCAATCACGGAGGGGCGAATTCCCGGATGGCTATCGACCATCAGCAAGGTCGTGATCTTGCCCGTGCCCTTGGCGACATCGCACCCTTCCAGGCGCTCGTCGAGATCACGCGAGACCCCCAGATTGACCGTGCGGATGTAGAAGCTGAGCGTATCCTCCAGCACGTCGAGATCGATATCGCTTATAGAGACGGGTGGTGTTTTCTTTCGCTCCAGCACGGTGACAAGGCTCCAAAAAAAAATGGGATAGCGTTCCTGTTCTTCGGCGAAGAACAGGGGCTTTAGTTTTAACTCTGGCAATGTCGTGCGGTGTTCCGAGTGTGATGATTTGCCAGATAGTGGATAAATGCAACTATTTTTTTGACGACACCGGCGATATTTTGTTCACCGCCCAAGGTTGCCTGTTCGATAGGCAGCGCACAGGTCAAAGCGAGGCAAAATGATAAAAACCGCCCTGATTTGCACCAGAACGGTTTGCGGAAAGCATCGCACTTTGCGGGATGTCAGGCAGCAGGTTCCCACTCGCTGCCGGGGATCGCCGACACGAGCTTGCGCGTATAATCATGGCCGGGCGCGCGGAAGATCTGCGAGGGCGGGCCGTATTCGACGATCTCGCCCTTGTACATGACGGCGATCTCATCGCAGATTTGGCTTGCGACGCGCAGATCGTGGGTGATGAAGATCATCGCCACCTTCGTCTCCTTCTGGATACTCGTTAGCAGCTCCAAAATCTGCGCCTGGATCGACACGTCGAGCGCCGACACGGCTTCATCCGCCACCAGCAGAACCGGGTCGAACATCAGCGCCCTGGCGATGCCGATCCGCTGGCGCTGACCGCCGGAGAACTCATGCGGGAAGCGGTCATAGGCGCCCTCGTCCAGCCCGACCAGCTTTAACGTCCGAAGTGCCTTTGCCCTGGCCTCCGGCACCGATATGCCGTGCGCGACCGGCCCGACAGTCAGAACCTTGCCGATCGTATGGCGCGGGTTGAGCGATGCGAAGGGGTCCTGAAAGATCATCTGGATATAAGGCCGCATCGAGCGAAACGCATCGTTGGACATCGGCGCGATATCGCGGCCGTCGAACAGGATCTTGCCGCCGTCCGAGTCCATCAGCTTCAGGAGAACGCGGCCGAGCGACGACTTTCCGGAGCCGGATTCTCCGACGACGCCGAGCGTGCGGGCCTTGCGGATCGAAAAACTGACATCGTTGACGGCCCGCACCGTCCGGCCCTTGGAGAAGAACCCGCCGGAGGTGCGGTATGTCTTGCTGAGATTTGAAACTTCCAGCACCACCGGCGTATCGGCCGCCCCTTCGCGATCCTGGGCGGTCATGCGCGGAACGGCGGCGATCAGGCGTTTCGTATAGGGATGCGCAGGCGTATTCAGCACGACATCCGCCGGACCCTGCTCGACCAGATTGCCCTTTTCCATGACAATGACGCGGTCGGCAATCTCCGCGACGACGCCGAAATCGTGGGTAATGAACATCACGCTCATTTTCTTGCGCCGCTGGATCTTGCGGATCAGATCGAGAATCTGCGCCTGGGTCGTGACATCCAGCGCCGTCGTCGGCTCGTCGGCGATCAGGATGTCCGGATCGAGCGCAAGCGCCATGGCGATCATGACGCGCTGACGCTGGCCGCCCGACAGGCGGAAGGGGTATTGATGCTGAAGCAGCGCCGGATCGGGCAAGCCGACCTCATCGAGAAGTTCGAGAACCTTGGCCGCACGGCTTTTAGGCGTGCCCACCTTGTGAGCCTCCATCACCTCGGCGATCTGATCGCCGATCGTCATCAGCGGATTCAGCGCCGAAAGCGGATCCTGGAAGATGATCGAGACGGCGCGCCAGCGCAGCCCGCGTAAAGTCTTTTCGTCCGCAGTTATCAGATCCATGCCCTTGAACCAGATGCTTCCGTGGGCAACGGTGATCGCCGATGACAGCAACCCCATGATGGCGTTGGCGGTCACTGATTTTCCCGAGCCGGACTCACCGATGATGCAGAGAATTTCTCCCGAGTTCAGATCGAAGGAGATGTTGTTGACGGCATGCGTCCGCTCCATGTTTTTCGGCAGACTGACAGTCAATTCCCAAACGGACAGCACTATACCGTTGTCGGCTTTTGTTCGCACAGTTTCAGTCTGCAGCATGGCTGATCCCTTTTTGACACCGATTGTCACAGGAGATTATGCAAGAATGATGCCGAGTACGCTTCTTTAAGCGAGAGCATTTTCCGGATTCGGACCATCGGCGTCCCTTTGCGGCTTTGACGCAAAGTGTGTCGAAGAAGGCTTATTGAACAACGATCTTTCCCTTCGAACTGCCGCGGTGAGCAGGTCAACAGTCTTGCGAATTCGGGCATGACGCCGAAGGTCCTCGTGAACCGACAGCCAGTAGCTGCGGCGCAGGAGGAACGACGATTGCAGGACGGGAACAAGCAGGTGTTTTCCCACAGTAAGATAGGCCGGCAAAATACCCATGGCCATGCCGCTTTCAATCATGGCGCATTGGGCAACGATGCTGGTGCTTGTGAACCGCATCGCGGATGTCAGACCCGGAACGTCGAGATAGGCAAGCTCCTTCGTGTGGAGAAGCCCCGGGATATAGCCGCAGAGCGTATGGCCGGTCAGATCATCCAGCGTATGGGGAAGGCCGTTTCGTCCGAGATATTTACGGGTAGCGTAAAAGCCCAGCGCATAATCGGTCAGCTTGCGTGTCGCCAGGCTGCCTTCTTCCGGGCGATCGAGTGTAATAGCGATGTCGGCTTCCCGGGAGGAAAGCGAATACGTCTGAGGTAAAGCAACAAGCTCGATGTCAAGGTTCGGATAGTCCTGCATGATGGCTGCAATGCGTCCGCCGAGGTAGCCCACGCCGAGCCCCTCCGGTGCACCGATTCGCACGCGGCCCGTCATGCCGGTTGTCTCAGCACCGAGACCGCCAATCTCCTGGAGGACGATTGATTCGAGCTTGGCGGCGGACCGTCTGAGCTCTTCGCCAGCCGACGTAATGCGCAATCGCCGCCCAGCCCGCTCGAAAAGCTGAACGCCCAGGCTTTCCTCGAGCTTGGAAAGACGGCGGCTGATGGTCGAGTGGTCCAACGCAAGCACCTGTGCAGCATCGATAATCCGGCCGGTGCGAGCGACGTGCAGAAATACCCTGATATTGTCCCAATCCAATTTCCAGAACTCCTTTTTGCACATGCTATGTGCATTTGCGTGCCTTGTCTTCAACGACGTCGCCAGTAAACCGGTGACATATCGATCAAAAGATGGAGAGACGCGATGGAGGGGGATTATGATTACATTGTCGTGGGGGCCGGGACAGCAGGGTGCATCCTTGCCAACAGGGACGCCTGTGACATGCCCCTTGCCTCAACCAGTCGAATATTCATTTGCCGGATGGATCCGTTTAGTCTGGCGAAATGCTCGACCAGAGCGGCTCTCGTATCCTGCACGCCTTGAGTGCAATCGGACCGCCGAACGCTCCATCAAAAAGAGCAACCGCGCTTGGTTCTTAGTGAAAATTCCGGCTTTTGATTTTCAGTGTATCGATGTGAAGGTCGGGGACGAAAATATCCCTCGGCTTGACCGCCGGCGCTCGATCCCGCGAATCCCGGCCGCCCGCCGCACCGCGAGCAAACTCGTCGCCGCGGCCAGCCGGCAGTTTGAACTCTCCATCACGATCCGCCAAGGCGGATAGGTCGCCCGACAGATCAAACAGCTGCTGGGCGATAAGGTGCACGACCTCCCCTTCCCGCTGGATCCGGCCGTTGATCGCCATCATGCTCGACCCAAGCACAACGCGCCGACGCCGCTCGAAGAGCTTTGGCCAGACGACCACGTTCGCCGGACCGGTTTCATCCTCGATCGTCAGAAACATCACGCCTTTTGCCGATCCGGGCATTTGACGGACGAGAACGAGGCCCGCGGTCATCAACCAACGACCATCTCGAGCCGACATGGCTTCTCCGCAGGTGACGATGCTTCGAGCGGCAAGGTCCTTGCGCAGGAACGCGATCGGGTGCTCGCGCAGGGTCAGGCCGGTATGGCTGTAGTCCTGGATGACGTTGTGCCCATCTGTCATCTGCCGGAGCTTGACGTCGGGCTCCTGCTGCTCGGCGATCGTCTTCATCTCGCGCTCGGCCGCGGCAACAAAGAGTGGCAGTGGCTCATCGCGCAAAGCTTTGATCTCCCTTGGGGTTGTTCTGCCTAGAAACGCGCGTGACGTCCAAAAGATGCATGCGAATCAAGACGCTAATCGGCGACTCGCAATGCGAGCGGCCGTTGCCCCGCTAAGTCATTGAAAATGATTCATTTTGACTCGGAACGATTCGGCCACTGATTCGGTTTTGAATCGCGGTGGTTGCGTCAGGGAGTATCGGTGTCATGGTTAGCCCAAGAGCGAATTGGAAAGGCTTCATCAAGTTCGGAGAGGTCTCCTGTCCGGTGGCGCTCTATACGGCCGCTTCCTCGTCCGAGCGGATCGCCTTCAACACGCTCAACCGCAAAACGGGAAACCGGGTCAAACGTGAGTTTGTCGACAGCGAGACCGGTAATCCCGTCGAGCGCGACGACCAGGTCAAAGGCTATGAGATCGACAACGGCCAATACATCGTCCTGGAGCCGGATGAAGTCGCCGCAGCCGTGCCCGAGAGCAACAAGACCCTGAACATCGAAGCCTATATCCCTTGCTCGCAGATCGACACGACCTATTTCGACAAGCCCTACTATCTGGCGCCGGACAAGATGGGGTCGGATGCCTTTGTGCTCCTGCGCGATGGCATGAAAAACGAAAAGGTCGCAGCCATCGCTCGGACCGTTCTCTTCCGCCGCATGCGCACTCTTCTCATTCGCCCACACGGCAAAGGCCTGATCGCCAACACTCTCAACTTCGATTATGAAGTTCGCTCGTCGGCAAAAGCCTTCGAGGACATGCCCGACCTCAAGATCGAGGGCGAAATGCTCGAACTGGCCGAACACATCATCGGCACCAAGAAGGGTAGTTTCGATGCGAGCACGTTCGACGACCGCTACGAGGCAGCCGTTGCCGAACTCGTGAAAGCCAAGATCGAGGGCCGTTCGCTGCCGAAGAGGAAGGCACCGGTCGCCTCGAAACCCAGCGACCTTCTGCAGGCGCTGCGCGAAAGCGCCGGCCTGGGTGCAAAAGAGGCCCAACCCAAACGCACCGCTGCAAACGTCAACAAGGGCGCGGTTCGCCAGAAAGCTGCAAAGCCTGTGGCAAAGCCCAAGGCCGCCGCGGCGACGCGCCGGGCCGGCTGATCGGAGGAGTTCGCCATGGCAGTTCGTCCCTATTGGAAAGGCTATCTCAAGCTCTCGCTCGTCACCTGTCCGGTGCAGATGATGCCGGCGACCTCCGAGAACGAGAAGGTCCGTTTCCATACCCTCAATCGCCAGACTCAAAACCGCGTCGTCAGCCACTACGTCGATTCCGTCACCGGTAAAGAAGTGGAGGAAGAGGACGAAGTCAAAGGCTACCAGCGCGGTGAGGACGAATACATCATCCTGGAAGACGAGGAGCTCGAGAATGTCGCGCTGGACAGCACCAAGACGATCGATATCTCGACCTTCACGCCGCGCGACACCATCGAATGGATCTGGCTCGACACACCCTACTATCTCTCCCCAAACGACCCCGTTGGTCAGGAAGCCTTCTCGGTCATCCGTGACGCGATGCAATCGCAGGACATGGTCGGCATTTCCCGGCTGGTCATCACCCGTCGCGAGCGCGCAGTCATGATCGAGCCACGCGGCAAAGGTATCGTTCTTTGGACTTTGCGCTATGGTGACGAGGTCCGCGATGAAGAAACCTATTTCGAGGGTATTGGCGATGAAAAGGCAGATTCCGACATGATGCCGCTTATCCAGCAACTGATCAAAAAGCAGACCCAGGACTGGACGCCGAAACTGGTCGTCGATCCGGTGCAGGATCGGCTCCTCGACATCATCAACATGAAGAAGAAGGCGCTCAAGAAGCCGTCGAAGAGCACGACCAAGGCTCCCGTCTCGTCACCAACACCCCACAACGTCGTCAACATCATGGATGCCTTGCGCAAGTCGGTCGCGGCGGAAAGCCGGTCCGGTAAATGAGCAGACGTGCCAAACCGCTGCTCCAGGATGACCAGGTCGCCAAGTCTCAGCCACGCCGGCGCCGCGATCCAGCCCAGCCGAACCTCGACCGTGTGGATCCGTGCCTGGCGCTGCTGAAAACCACTGCGCCCTCGGGATCAGACTGGGCCTATGAGGTGAAGTGGGACGGCTATCGGCTGGCGATCCATATCGAGCCGAACGGCGTACGCATTATCACGCGCGGCGGCCATGACTGGACGCACCAGTTTCCGGCAATCGCAGACGCAGCCAAGAAACTGGGCGTCGGGGCAGCCATTCTGGACGGCGAGGCGGTGGTGCTCGACGAGCAGGGCCGATCGGATTTCGGGGCTCTGCAACGATCCCTGGGCGGACGCGGCGGCAAGCGGGCATCGACGGAATCCATCCTCTATGCCTTCGACCTGCTCTATTTCGACGGTCACGATCTCACAGGGACGGAGCTCTCTGTGAGACGACATCTGCTCGAGGATCTGCTGGATGGCGCCGACGGCGCGATCCAGCTGTCGGAGGAGGTCAGCGGCGACGGTGCCAGGCTCCTGGAGAACGCTTGCGCCATCGGGCTGGAAGGTATTATAGCCAAGCATCGCGACAGCACCTATCGGTCCGGCCGCACCGGCGACTGGCTGAAGATCAAATGCGTGCAGAGCGAGAGCTTCATGGCCGTCGGCTATGAGCAATCAGCGTCGGCCCGCGGTGGAATCGGCAGCTTGCTGCTTGCCGGCCGAAACGGTGATGATTGGATTTACGTCGGCTCGGTCGGAACCGGGTTCAACACCAAAGATGCCGAGTACCTGCGCAAGACGCTCGACAAGCTCAAGACCAAACAGCCCGTCGTGCCGCTTAAAGGAAAGAACCTCGTGTTCGCGCAGCCGACACTGATCGCCGAGATCGACTTCCGGGGCTGGACCCACGACGGCAGTTTGCGCCACGCATCCTATAAAGGCCTGCGTGAGGTTCAGGATAATGCTGCAGTTTATGATCTTCGGAGGGATTGATAACCCGCCCCGCTTCGGAGTTATTTTTCCGCTGAAGGGTAGCAACGATACAGTGCGTTCCTGCTAGGGTAATGGCAATTCGAGTACG
>Ga0307515_10023297_pt1 | contig 10858 bp, 17 predicted proteins | sample 17_EM_MG_FD_194513 | JGI IMG/M metagenome (GOLD analysis project Ga0307515, IMG submission 194513) | Populus trichocarpa ectomycorrhiza microbial communities from riparian zone in the Pacific Northwest, United States - 17_EM | ecosystem: Host-associated > Plants > Roots > Unclassified | place...
CAGGGTTGTGGTTTTTGCGTGCAAAACGCTTCAACTTGATGCAAGGAGCTCCACCAACAGGGTAAATGGACGATGGAACAAGTTGAAATGAAGTCACCCGTAAAGCTGGCTTCGTGCAACGTGACCCCGAAGGCACCATGGTGGTCCTCAAAGACTCACATTTTTGACGTGCTCACGATGTTGCTTGTCTCTTCGACTCGGGGAACAATCCAGAAAACATGTAGACGTATCCAAATACGTGCAGCATCGCTCATGGCTTTCCAAGCTCCGACGCCCGCGGAACCTTCGCCTGCAAAACAGAAACGAAGATGGCCTCTACCCGCGTCTGAACGCGCTTTCACGCCGCGAAAAAAGCATTTATATGCGGAATATACGGCACTGACATCCTCCAACGACCTTCATCTACTTCTAGGCCACGCAGACATGTCCGCCAGCTTGCTCACAAAACTTCGTCGGCAACTTGCGGAAACATGCCTCCCTCGCTCTCCCTCGAACCCATACGGCATTCCAAAAGGCTCAGATATAACACGTCTGCCACCAAAACTATTGGTCGTGCGGTGTCATATGCTTGTCGCGGCATTGAGAGCACAAGAACGGTGGAAGGAGGGTTCGAAGAACCTGGGGAGCATGCTCAGAGGACCTGTTGCTGTTCTGTCCCTACCTACACTCGATCCACCGCATCTGACTGCGATACTCAAAGTGCTTAATCGGGCGCTGCCCAAACCGTCGGCAACAACTGCAACTAGTTCGAGTAGGAAAGGAAAGGAAGATGATCTAGCTATGCCCCCACTCGGGGGTGGAGGGACAAAGAAGCCGAAGGAACCGCGCGTGGCGTCGATTACGGTGGTTGGTGGACTCATTGAGGGGCGCATGTTCAAATTCGAGGAGCTCGACAGGGTCACCAGCCTGCCGAGTCTTCAGCTCCTGCATAGTCAGATTGTGGGGTTGCTGAGTGCGCCCCAAGCCCAGCTTGCTGGAGTGCTTAGCCAGGCAGCTGGTAGCCGTCTTTTGCGGACGTTGGATGGATTTAGACAGGGACTGGAAGATGCACAGAAACCTGCACCCATGGATGGAGAGGCGTCTGGGAGTTCTCCCGTATAACGTTAAGATTGTTTGTAGGCTCATTGTGAGTGCACTTCCGTCCAAAGGACAGTTGACGATCCTGATGCACTCTACTTGGGTTTCAAGTTTACACATACCTAATAGAGATTATTGCAAAACATCGCTCAGTCCGTGCACCACGCACGAGTCGGAAATAGGAGAACATTGCAGACGTTCGTTACGAGAAACCCTTTACTATCTAGCAACTCTATTGCTTGTTCGATAAGCGCTGAGCCGCGGGCTACAAGATGAAGCGCCTGAATCGGTGTTTCAAGTGAATAGGGGCAATCGTTGCGGCGATCGTCCGAGTACTTAAGGTGGTCGTGGCTCTTCACCATCTTGAACCCCACCACATCTGCGCATTTCCTCGTTCTCTCTGCGACACCTGTTGAACAGGCATCACTCATAGCACTTAGCCCTCTCGCTGCACTCTCGCACTAGCTCACAGCCCTCTCGCACTTCGCACTTCTCCTCCGTGTCAGTAGTTGTGGCCACTAGTCGCTCTTACTCGCACTGACATTATCACTGGCCAGTCATCATGCGTACTCCCGTCATCCTCGCCACTCTCGCCGCCGCAGGCTCGTCGCTCGCCGCTCCAATCGGGCCTTTCGACTCCCCCGTCTTCAACTCTCCAAACCCTGCAGACGATGCTCGATCCCCTCTCATCGCTCGTTCTCCTCTCCCTGAGTTTGCGAGCCCCAGCTTACGTGCTTCTCCTGCCCTTCGCATCGCGGGTCGTCGTCGTTCCATCCGTACGTGCGAACTATAGTCACTTTTTCCCCTGAACTCATTTCGTTCTTCTGTTTCTCCCAGCCCGCTTCAAGCGAATCGTCGGCCCCAACCCCTCTGCCCCATCGGCGCCCATCGACGCTCCTCAAGCACCAAGTTTCGTCATGGGCCTCGGGATTCCCTCTATCGTCGATGGAGTCCCAAGATCCCCATTGCCCATCTCTGATTCTTTGCCCCTAAAGCAAGTCAGTGAGGTTATCGATTCGCCAACAGAGGAGCTCCCAGGCGCTCCGCTCGATGCGCCACTCTCTGAAGCACCCAATGTGCCCCAGACCCCAGACCTTCCCGTGAAGCCCCCCGTGCCGGATACTAACTCTCTACCTCTTCCTGATGATGAACTCATGAAGCTGCTTGCCGACGACGACAGCATCGTATCTGCCTTGACCCAGGAGGCTTTGGCAGCGGCCTCCGAGGGTGAGCCCGTCGATCCCCTTGCGCTCATCAACCGTCTCGACCAGCTTAGGGCGGCCAATGAGCGTATCGAGAGTTTGGCTGGATTGGCACCTACCCCTATCCAAGGTGTCACTGGTGCGCTTCCGGTTCGTCGTCAGGCTCCAGACTCGATCAGCTTGCTCTCGAGGCTTAAGGAGCTGGTTGAAAGTGGCCAAATCGACCATCTACTCGGTACGTGCCTTGCTATCCCTCCTCATTCATTGTGTCACTCATACCCGTTCTAGTCACTCCGCCAACGCCTGATCAACTCGCACCGTCCAAGTCACCCTTAGCGTACGCCTTGGATGTTGCACCGACACTCCCTGTCGCTGGACCTCCGGACTCAATACCGGTAGACATGCTCGACGTCTCCGCTGTTCCGTTCCCTCCTCCGACCTCACCTGCCGTCGTCGCATCCTCAGTTCCCATCGCACATGACGACCCGACTATGGTTCCAAGCGCGGTTTCGTTGCCAATCCCGTTGGCTGCACCAGCCCCAAATCTGGACGCGCCATTCTCGCTGGAAAACGACTCTGGCGAACCGTTCGCGGCCGCAATGCTAGCCCCGAGTTGGGAGTGGAGCGGACCGACTGGTGTAGAGAGTCCTGCACCTAGGCCTACATCTCTGCCAGCGCCTTCGCTCATAGGTGCACGAGACTTCAAGCCTTCTCCTCCCACTGGCAAGTTGTCAAACAAGGAGTTACCCCCGTTGCTGTCTGCTCCAAAGGAGAAGCGTATGTCCAAGCTGGGATTTAGTTCGGGTCGATAAGTGCCCTACCTGTCTGATCAATGCCCTGTATGATTTATGAACTTATGATATCACATGCACACCCTTTCATGCGCCTTCGCATCTGTTTGGTAAAAGAACGCGACCTCGATTTCCGTCCATTTTAAAGCTAAGGTCCCTTCGAACAGACACCCAGTCCTCCAGCTACCTTACCTCCCCTAATTGCGTCTCTAATACCCTCATCCTATCCAAAAGCGCGTCCGCCTCCAGGTAGCAACCCTTAAGCCATCGGCTCGACTCTCCCTCACGTGTTTGCGGCACATATTTTGGCCTCTCATGAACCTGCCACTCTCTGAATGCCGCTCGTGCGTGTAAGACGCGACGGTTGTCAAACAGCGCAGCGTCCCCCTCTTGCAGCCGATAGACATAGCGTCCCTCTGGTCTCTTCAGTAGCCCGGAGAATTGGGCGAGAGCAGTAAACAGTTTTGGAGGTGCGCTGACTGGTAAAGGCGCTTGAAATGGCGGAGAGTAGTTTACGTGGTCGAGCGCTGGCGTGCCATCCACTGAGTGGTCTGCAAAAGGTGGGAGCAAATGGGGCGGAGTCAAGACGAATGTCGTATGCAGTTGGTGAAGGTGGTGGCTGTCGTTCAGATAGTGGAAACCTACAGGGTGTGTGGCAAGGAGGTTGAACGAGTCGGGAGATTGGCGATAGAGGTCTGCGGCGGCTGCGAAGGCATCTACAAAGACTGATTCACCACCTTGTACGCGATTCCGCAGGCAATGGAGGATTTGGTATCTCGGTGGATGTTGGAAGTACCTTTGTAGAGCAATGGATTTGTCAGAGAATCGGTGGTAAGCGAAAGTAAGAGAACATACAAGAGGTCCATGTGAAGGTCGAGATTGAAGTCCGTATACGCGATATTCTTGCTATTCTTTACGTTCCGCACATTCCAAACCCGGCCATAAAATGTTTCGCGAATTTCTCCAAAGATAGTTGCAAGGGTTTGGAGTTCGCAGCTGGCATCATCGGTACGCTCACTAGGTACACCACATATGAAGATAAGTCCGAAACGAATGAAATGTCGCATTGCTTTGAGGAGAGTTGGGCGATCCTTGAGGTCTTCGTAGGAGACAAAGAGGCCCTTACTCTCCTCGATGTCGGCCACGTTCCATAGTTTGGCGTCCAAGTCCCGATGAAACGCCTTGAGCTGGGTCGGAGAGGCGTACCGCTCCAGCCAGTGACGAGGATACACCGACGTGTGTGGGGAACCGGTGAAGTCGGAGTTTACGTCCCAATCGACGGAAAGGTCGCCGCTTGGAGTCAACTTCACGCTGTCTTCGCCGGATCGAGGTCGAACATGGGGATCGACGAAAGAGGACTCATGCAACTTTTGTTTCGTAGATGGATGCACGCACTGAGGGCACTGACAAGAGTCTCGCAGCCATGGGTAGGAGAAGCGCTGCGGTATACCAGGAATGCGAACACCTTCCGGGCCAACTTGGAGGGAAGAGGAGTAGCGCCGGAAGATCGTATTCGTGGACGGCCATACGACCCGGAAGAGTCGATACTTCGGTAGGAAGAACATATTGTAGTGTACCGGAAACCCCAGATTGACAGCACAAGTGTAGACTATCTACCTGCTTCAGACTCAATGGTTAGTATTTGTCGAATGCGTATTTCTCAAAAAGAGAAACCCTTACTAGAGAATGTGGGGGCCCAAAGATGTGGTGAGAGTTAAACCGCGGCAAACCGGTCGAATGATCATACTTGGAGATTGTTCTTTGACTGCTACACAGGAAATTCTAGGAAGGGCCTGTATGTACAGCGGCGATAGCAAAGCGGCCTCCCTCCCAGAGAGGTAGAAATCGATCTTGCACCTTGCCAGTGGTTTGCTGCTCGTGAGGGGAGCTGCCAAACAGCCAACATCAACCACCAGCCACAGCCCCACAACTCCATTATAAATCTTTCTGATCCTCGGAGGAGAATTCGTCGCCATCATCCTTGAACATGTCAACCGCAGGATGGACAACCAAGTCACAATTGAAACGCTGCTCATCAACCGCCCAATAATCTGCCCAACACCTCATAGATGAAATCAAACGCGACATCACCACGCCACACGGCGAAGAAAACGCGAAAACATAACGAACTAACCAAACATGGAGATCTCACTGTCCTGGGTCGCGGACCATACAGGCTCAATTGGAAACGGAGCAGTCGACGGATTAGCCAAAGAAGCAACTGAGTTCGGCCCGAGTAGCAACTACTTACAACCACGCTTTCTCCGCAGTAAGCTTCTCAGCCATCAAGCAACAAATAGACAACACCTCAAAAAAGGACACAAAGGCTTGGTGGAAACACTCCAAATGATCAAGTCCATTGACCCAACGTTGCTATCTGCGAAATACCTACAGCCCACCTCCGGCCTCAACCGTAGCCACTCTTAATTTGAGTCTCATTTTGGGAACTACAAGGACACACCCAGGTCAACTTTCGCAATTTAGCAGTGGGAAATGGATCTCGAAGTGTGGTCACGATGCTTTAGTAACAGTAACTCTGTGGCGAAATTGCCACCAAGGAGTCACATATGCAGAACCTCTAGAAATATCCTCTACCCTGCGAAACCGTCAAAGGGGGCCCCAAATATTTACAAGGTGGTAGCTCTGAGAAAGCATCACTTGTATCGGCCAAAAGCGACATCGGACGAAAGCTACCTCCTGACCGTTGTATCCGTGTATATCCTACAGGTCATCCTCACTGATATCCTATCATTCCTATGCACGACGGGTGCCGTGAACAGGATGCGCAGACGAGACAGAAGGCGGCTCGTCCGAAGTGTCTCCAGATACCCCCAACTTGAACTGGCGCGTGATGAACTTCGTGTTCGGACCGGTCTCCTTGATGGTCAAGTGGCGCTTTTTGTCAGGATGGGCCCATCGCGCGTCCTCCTCAACGGCCGCAACGAGGCCCTCCTCGCACGACTCGAATCCGCCGACAATCTGGAGCAGTTCAAGGCTGAGGGCATTGTCTCTGAGCCGGCGGTAATTGTACTCGTCGAGCGGGACGGAGCCATGCAGCGTCACGGAGATGAGGCGCTCGGCGTGGTGCTGGAGGAGGGCTGTCAAGCAGTTCTTGCGGAAGCTGTGGAAGTTCTTCGTGGCTGTGGCTCCAAAGAGACCTGCTATCCCGAGCGGGACCTCTGTGACTTCGTCTGTACCCGCCCCAGGTCCGCTTTCGGAGCTCTCCGTCGCTTCTTCTTCCTCTCCCTCCTCTTGTTGCCTGGTTGGCTCCTGAAGTCCGAGTCTGATTGGCCAACCATGGGGCCAGGCGAAGCTCGGTGGCTCGGCAAGGGTGATGTGCTCAAGAGCCCGGAGTTGACAAAGCACGTTGCGAATACGAGTGTGGTTTCTCGTGTCCAATGGGTCGTAAATAATCGTGAGCGTGTGAAGATTGGGCATCTGCTTCAACGCGGCTGCGAGAGTCGCATCGATCTCAGTTCTAGATGAGGGATCCAGGGGTCTAATCGTGACGTCTCGTACATATTGACCTATCCTCTCGAAGGTATTGGATAGCTCATTAGCCGTGTCAGAACGAAGCATGCAGCAGAGGCGAGGGGATGCAAAATTCAAGCGCCGAAAGATGATAGGTGTGACAATCCCACAAATATATTTACAAACTCTGCAAACTAATGTGTCAATCACATGCCTGCCGCCCAAGATTGATGTTTGGTGAACTCACAGGCGAATGGACGTAAATCCATACAGATGCAGAGGCAAATCACGACAGACAAGACCGAGTTGTTTGAAGACATGAATAAGGATGTCCGAGGGGTAGCGGTTTAAGTGATTGAGTGGCACGAGTGGATGCGGATGTGAATGTGGATGTGGATGGGGAGCCATGACTACTAGAACGGCTCACGGTGATATGACTGAGGGTATAGGACATAATGTCCAGAGTAGTGAATACCAGCATCGGTCAAGATATAGGTCTCGAGAAGTGTGAGTCTGGCGAAGATAGGTGAGACAGCCTGCGTGCCAGACGCACGTCGAGGAGCGTGACCGTCCTTCTTGACATCAATACGATAAGGCTCGAGGCTGATAATGATAGACACAGCTGACTCCCGCCGTCAGTGACCAGTCTGGGCGTAGCTCAGTCCCTGGCGACCCCATGACTGAGAACCGCCTCATGGTGGCAATGTGAAGTGTAACAAGATTCCATTTCCGTATTGAGAGGGTGCCAGAGAGGGTTCTCAAAGGCCCGCTCCGCATGGTCGTGTCATTAACGTGGTGGGCAGTCGCAGGTACAGACCAGCACAACAGAGAAAATGCGATAGACAGAACGTTGAGGGATATACATCCAATCTAGGCGTGAATTGCAGAATGCGCGACGACGTACAAGAGAGGAACCGTTAAGGGTAGTAGCCAAGGAAGATTGTTATGGCCATTGCGACGCATGAAAATGCAACGTATGGCGATAGTCTTTCACCTAGGTGATCCGGGTTGTTAGGAGGAGAAGATATGGCTGAGCGTGGACCGTCTGTCACGTACCGACTCGTGCAGCCTTCCAAAAAACGCCGGAAAATCTACAGAAATGGTGAGTAAGCAGTAATACGGTCAGAGCGCACACCTGAACCTACCCAGTCTTGTTTGCGTCGATGAGACGTGGCATGACAGCGCGTACGTATGTGCAAGTGCAGATGAGGAGGATGATGACTAGAATAAGGGCTTGGAAGTTGAAGAGGGCCGACTGGGGTATTTTCAGGGTATTATTCCATTGGCAGACCAGGCGGTTGAGGCTGACATACCATAGTGGAAGCGGAAGGTGCGTGGTTGGGTGTGTTCCAGGGAAAACTCGGCCACGATCGGCAGGAATTACCACGGAACATTGCCGGTGCCGTTAATTAACTAAATACAATGTATATTTTATGTAAAGTAGTTATGTATTTATAACCACCGGCTTACCCCAGCTTACTCCCCGCCCGCGTCACCGCGTTATCGTTCGAGAATGTCTGGCTCGCCTTCATTATCTCCCCGGCCATTTCCTGTTGCAGCAGGAAGGCAAGACGAAGGCGTATGTCGTTAACAAGTTCTTACTCTCACGCTCTCTGAATTTTGCGAAATTTAGCGATCCACCGCCATCGACCTCGAGCGGACGCTAGCCCAACCAACTCCCGTAGTCAATCGCGATCCCTACAAACTCAGCGATGGAATCATCTCGCCAGAAAAGATACGTCAGTGGCAGTCATCAAGAAACAAAAAAGCCGCAGACTACCACCACCGCCAGAATGAACTCATCGGCAATCTCCTCAAGTCCATGGACGAGCTCGCAGAGGATGCCCGTGCAGACGCTGCTCAGAATGCCCTCACTGTACGTCCTCCGGGTGATTATCTTGAGACTGCCCAAAGCTATCACTGGGTATAGTACTCCCGGGTAATCCCGGGGAACCCAGGGGAATCTCAAGGATTCATGACAGTTGCTAGGGATTCTCCGGATGCTCCCACCATGCCCGTCTGTCCCTATCCTTCCTTCATCCGTCCCGGTCCCGTCCCATTCCATCCTTGCGCCGGACGCGTTGGGCGTTGCTTCAGGTCATAACCCGATATCTTCCATGGGTCTCACTTCCCAGCCCATGCTCGGTGACTGAATTGCGTTTTCGTCTAGGTCAAGATAGCGATCGTCGCTAGCTTCATTGCAAATATCTGCCTCGCAGGGATACAAGGTATGCGCCTTTCATTTCTCTCACCGTCCGTGGTGCTATGCGGCAATGGGGCAAGCGCCGCTTCCCCATCCGGATCGGCTGTTGCTCCCACTCCAACCTGATTTCTAATCATAACTCTAGTGTGGGCTGCCATCGAGGCCAAGTCCCTCGCGCTGCTAGCGACTGGTATCGACTCTGTCTTCGACATCGGTTCAAACGGTGTTTTATGGTGGTGCCACTGGAAGGCAGCTCGAATGGATCGCGACACGTGGCCAGTGGGTGGTGAACGTCTTGAAACGATCGGAAATATCGTTTATGGGTCTCTGTACGACTAACTTTCACTTTCAAGCACAACGCTCCATAGCCTCTGACCACCAAACGCCTTGCCTTTCTTTAGGATGTGTGCCGTGAATCTGGTCGTCGCAGTCGAATCATTGCGTGCTGTTGCCGAGCACGGGCCAAACGATCCCGACACCAACACATTCTTTATACCCGCCATCGCTGCCGTCGGAGCTGCTTTGGGCATCAAGGTCCTTTTGTTTCTCTACTGCTTTAGCTTACGAAACAAGGACAGTCAGATCCGAATGCTGTGGGAGGATCACCGAAATGACTTGTTCCTCAATTGCTTCGGTGAGCATTAGGACGCTATTCTTGCGTTCCACTCGATACTGAGGTTACCTTTCAGGTATTGTCATGAGTGCTGGTGGTAGTCGTATCAAATGGTGTACGTCTTCACCTGGAATCTCACATCAATCGGGTGTCTGAATCGTTCATTCACAGTCATTGATCCAATGGGCGGTCTTATCGTGAGCGACTTTGTGTCCTTTACGTTAGATAGCGCTGACTCCCGGATTAAGATTTCTCTTGCCGTCATTGCTGCTTGGGGCCGAACGAGCTATAAACAATTCAGCCTCTTGGCGGGGAAAGCCGCCCCACACGAATTTCTCCAACTTGTTATCTACAAGGCTTCCACCTTTGCGCCGGAAATCGAGAAGCTCGATACCGTTCGCGCCTATCACGTACGCAACGATCAATACATTTTCGAACGCTCGAGCGATGGCGGCTAACTTTACACTCGCGATGCAGAGCGGACCGGATTACTTCGTTGAGGTTGATATTGTGATGGACGCAGAGACTCCCTTGTGGAAGTCGCACGACGTCAGCCAGGCGTTGCAAGATAAGCTTGAAACGCTCCCCGGTGTCGCAAGAGCATTCGTGCACGTCGACCACGAGACCGAGCACCGACCGGTACGCATTCTCCAGTCGGATAACGGCCCAGGGTGGTATGCTGATGGGCCCTCTGCAGGAGCACCGTAAAAGTGAATGATCGGGGATCCCCGGCACGTGCTGGATTCACGACCTGTACGACGAGTAATGAGCAGTGCGATGAGGGAATAGACCCCTCGAGAAGAAGAACACGAAAGAGGAAATCCGTACGGTGTCAAATGATTTCGTATTAGATAACTTGCTGTATTGCTACTATCGGCTACTGTGCCCATCCTTCCCCTGTTGCATTGAATACGTAGATAGGTTTGCTGGTGGCCTAGAGCGGCATTTTGATGGTTTGTATATTCCCGGGTTACCCACGTTTATTGTGTGATATGTACAAGCCACATATTCTATAGTGTGGTCATAAGCAGAAGTTGGAGGATGAATGGGTGGCACACAAAGGTGCCCCTTCAACCCAGCGCGTTTTCTGGATCAAATCTGAAAGATGGCCTCCTTCACTGACTACGATGAATTCGGTAACTACATCGGAGGGGACCTTGATTCAGACGAGGACGAAGAGATGGACGCGCAGCCGGCATATACTGAACAACATGCCCAACCGCTTGAAGGGTTCGACGAAGAGGAAGAGGGAAATGTTCCCGTGAACGAAGGTGCCTTGATGCACATCGGTAAGGGGTTACTTTTTGCAATACAACCTCACCCAAGCCGTTAACGCGCACGACTTAGATGATGTACCGCGAAACCAAATAGTCTTGCACGAGGAAAAGAAATACTACCCCACAGCACAGGAGGTGTATGGAGAGGACGTTGAGACTATGGTCCAAGAAGAAGACGCGCAGCCGCTCTCTGAACCAATTGTTCAGCCCATTAAGATTCGCAA
>Ga0307515_10023299_pt1 | contig 10857 bp, 8 predicted proteins | sample 17_EM_MG_FD_194513 | JGI IMG/M metagenome (GOLD analysis project Ga0307515, IMG submission 194513) | Populus trichocarpa ectomycorrhiza microbial communities from riparian zone in the Pacific Northwest, United States - 17_EM | ecosystem: Host-associated > Plants > Roots > Unclassified | place...
ACTCGCAGGCGGCCGCCACCTTGGGGCCGATGGAGCCGGCCGCGAAGGGCAGGGCGCTCAGGGTCTCGGGTGAGGCCGAGCGCACATTGCGCTGTGTCGGCAGACCCCAGTCGAGGGCCACGGCCGGCACGTCGGTGGCAATGAGCAGCAGGTCGGCCTGAAGCTGTAGCGCCAGCAGGCCGGCGGCGAGGTCCTTGTCGATCACGGCTTCGACGCCTTGCATTTCGTGGCCGACATCGCTGGCCACCACCGGGATGCCACCGCCGCCGGCGCAGATGACCACGGTGCCGTGGTCGAGCAGCGCCCGGATCGAACGCAAGCCCAGCACCTGCCTTGGCCGTGGCGAGGGCACGGCGCGGCGCACGCCGCTGCCATCGGCCACCATGTGCCAGCCGCGCTCCTGCGCCAGCGCCGCACCGCGTGCGGTATCGAACACCGGGCCGATGGGTTTGCTCGGCGCCTTGAATGCCGGGTCATCGGCGTCGACCGCGACCCGTGTGAGCAAGGTCGCGACGCTGCGCCCCGCGGGCAGGCAGTTGGCGATCTCCTGCTCGAGCAGGTAGCCGATCATTCCTTCGGTCTCGGCGCCGAGCACATCCAGCGGATAGGGGTGAACCTCGCGGTAGGCCTCGTTCTGCAACGCCAGCAGCCCGACCTGCGGGCCGTTGCCGTGTGCCACCACGAGGCGATAGCGCTGGGCGAGGCGGGCGAGCTGCGTGGCGGCGACGCGGATGTTGTGCAGCTGCGTCGGCGCCTCGAGCGGCTCGCCGCGCCGCAGCAGCGCATTGCCACCCAGCGCGACGACGAGCAGGGGAGCGTCGGTCATGCCGGTGTCACAGCTTGATGACGCCGGTGCCCAGCAGGTAGGCGGCGAGTGCCGCGGCGGCCAGCAGCAAGGCGGCCCCGATCGATTCGGCGGTGGTGAAGACGGTGCGCTTCTGCTCGCGCCGTGCCCAGGCAAAGACGAGCAGGCCCGGGGCGTACAGCAAGGCGCTGAACAGCAGGTATTTCGGGCCGGCGGCGTAGAGCAGCCACACGCAGTACAGGCTGGCGAGCCCGGCCAGTGCGATGTCGCGCGAACGGGCGCGTTCGCCGCGCTCGTAGCCGGTGCCGTTCCAGGCCGAGCGCAGCGCGTGCACGCCGGTCAAGAGGTAAGGCACCAGGATCATCGAGGTGGCGAGCGTGATCAGCGCGAGGTAGGTCGCGTTGGCCCACAGCGTCAGCAACAGGAAGCCTTGCGTCGCGCCATTGGTGATCCACAAGGCCGTGGCGGGCGAGCCCTTGGCGTTCTCGCGAGCCATCACGCGAGGCATCAAACACTCCCTGGCCGGCGTGTACAGCGACTCGGCGGCGAGCAGGATCCACGCGAGCAAGGCACCACCCACGGAGACCAAGAGTCCGATGCTCACGAGCGCTGCGCCCCACGGGCCTGCGGCCTTGTTCAGCACACCGGCCATCGACGGGTTCTTCAGCGAAGCGAGGTCGGCCTGGCCGAGCACACCCAGCGAGAGCAGCGACACCGCCATCAGCAGCGCCAGCACGGAGACGAAGCCGATCAGCGTGGCCCGGCCGACGTCGCTCCGACGAGCGGCGCGTGCTGAGTAGACGCTGGCCCCTTCGATGCCGATGAACACCCACACGGTGACCAGCATCGTGCTCTTGACCTGGTCGAACACGCTGCCGAGCTTGGCCGTGGCCCAGAAATCGGTCTGGAAGGTGTCGATGCGAAATGCCGCAGCGACCAGCAGCACGAACAGCAGCAGCGGCAGCAGCTTGGCCGCCGTCGTCAGCGTGTTGGCCATGGCCGCACTGCGCACACCGGCCAGCGTGAGGCCGTGCATGAGCCACAACAGCACCGAAGCGCCGACGATGGCCGCCGTGTTGTTGCCCTCGCCGAACACCGGGAAGAAGGTGGCCAGCGCGGCGAAGAAGATCACCAGGTAGCCGGCGTTGCCGATCCAGGCGCTGATCCAGTAGCCCCAGGCCGAATTGAAGCCGACGAGATCACCGCCGGCGGCTCGTGCATAGGCATAGACGCCGTTGTCGAGCGTCGGTTGCCGCGTGGCAAGTGATTGGTACACGAAGGCCAGCGTCAGCATGCCGGCGCCGGTGATGAGCCAGCCCAGCAGGATGGCGCCGGCTCCTGCGCCGGATGCCATGTTCTGCGGCAGGCTGAAGATGCCGCTGCCGATCATCGAGCCGATGACGAGGGCCGTCAGCGCGATCAGTTGCAGGGGCCGGCGTGCTGCGCTGGCGGGCAGCGCGGTGGTGCCTCCCTTGGGTGCGCTTTCATCGCGACCCGCAGGTCGCCAGATGGGTGTGGATGTCCGCATGGTGTTCTCCTCGATCGGCCGTGTTTCGGCCCGAGGCCCCAAGGTAGTCGCGGGTGGCGCCTGAGCATTTGCGCTGGCTCAAGGTCTGGCCATGCAGCCGGCGCGTTGCGTTGGTGGGCTCACAAGCCCGCGAGTCCATCCGCCGTCGAGCTTTCCGTCTTGATGCAGCTCAAGCTCGCTGCGAACTCGCTGCCTAGACTGCGTGAATGAATGGCAGTGGAGAAGGAATGGGCGCAGCGACAACCGCGATCACGGGCGACGCTTCGGCGTGGCACCGGGGCGTGACGCGACGGCGTGTTCTCGCCCAGGCCGCGGCCCTGGGTCTGGCGGGCGCATCGCTGTCGGCCTGTTCTTCTACCGAAGCCGAGCAAGAGGTGGCGCGCGCTTTGCGTCGCACGGGCATTCAACGCGTCGAGGGCCGAAGCGAGTTGATGCGCGAGCTGGCCCGCTGCGCGAGCCTGGCGCCATCGAGCCACAACACCCAGTGCTGGCGCTTTCGGCTTCAAGACCGTTCGATCACCGTCGAACCCGACTTGGCGCGGCGCTGTCCGGTGGTCGACCTGGACGATCACCACCTCTTCGTTTCGCTGGGCTGCGCCGTTGAAAACATGAGCCATGCGGCACGAGCACATGGCTTGCAAGCCATGCCCCGGTTCGATGCACGAGGCAACGGCTCCGTGGTGGTGGACCTGGAGCCGACGCGAGCGGCGAGTTCGGAACTCTTCAGCGCGATGGCTTACCGGCAATGCACGCGGGGTGACTACGACGGCAAGGCGGTGTCGAACGAAGACCTTCGCCAGTTGGAACAGGCCGGCACCGGCAACGGCGTGCGCGTGCTGCTGCTGACGCAGCGCACCGCGATGGAAACCGCCCTGGCGCACGTGATTTCGGGCAACACCGCGCAGATTCGCGACCCGGCGTTCGTCGAGGAGCTGAAGCTCTGGATTCGCTTCGGCGCCGATGAAGCGGTGCGTACCGGTGACGGGCTGTTCGCGGGCGTGTCGGGCAACCCGCCCATGCCCCGGTGGGCCGGTAGCCGCCTGATGAACTTGGTCTTCACCGCCAAGTCCGAGAACGACCGGTATGCGCGGCAGCTGCGCAACTCGGCCGGGTTGGCGCTGTTTGTCTCGGACACCAGCGACAAGGCCCACTGGGTCGAGGCCGGGCGCTGTTATGAGCGCTTCGCGCTGCAGGCCACCGCGCTCGGAATCCGAAACGCCTTGCTGAATCAACCGGTCGAAGTCGGGTCGATTCGCCCTGCATTCGCAGCGGCCGTCGGTGTCACCAGCGGGCGCGTGGACCTGGTGGTTCGCTTCGGGCGCGGGCCAACGATGCCTTGGTCCATGCGGCGCCCCGTCGACGCTGTGATTGTGTGAACGAGCGCCTGCACGCGCCATGCTGAACCACTCACTTGATACGGCGCGCGACCTGGGCCGCCTGCAGCAGATCGTGGCCGTGCTGGTCCGCCATGGCCTCGGCGATGCAGTTCGCCGCATGGGCTGGGCCGACCTGCTGGAGAAGGCCGGTCGCCTCGTGCATTGGGACAGCGCGGCCGACCTGGCTCGCCTGGAACCGCCTCTGCAGGTGCGACAGGCCCTCGAAGAGCTGGGCCCCGCCTTCGTGAAGCTGGGGCAGATTCTGGCCGGGCGTGCCGACCTGTTCGGCCCCGAGTGGATTGTCGAGTTCGAGAAGCTGCACAGCCGTGTGCCCCCGGTGCCGTTCGAAGAGCTGCGCGCGCAACTGGCCGAAGACCTGGGGGGCGAGCCGGAAGACATCTTCGGCTGGTTCGATGTCAAGCCCTTGGCGGCAGCGTCCATCGCGCAGGTTCACCGAGCTCGCCTCAAGGACGGGACAGAGGTCGTGGTCAAGGTGCGCCGGCCTGGCATTCGGCGCGTGATCGAGGCCGACCTGCGCCTGCTCGAGCGCCTGGCGGTGCTTGCTGCTCGCGAATGGCCTGACCTGCAACCATACCGGCCCGTGGAGCTGGTGCGGCAATTCGGCCACTCACTTCGCCGGGAACTCGACCTCGCGAACGAGTGCCGGCAGGCCGAGCGCATCGCGGCCAACTTCAGCCAGCAGCCCGGCATCGTGATTCCCAAGGTCTACTGGGAGTGGACGCACGAACGTGTGAACGTGCAGCAGTTCATCGATGGCATTCCGGGCAACGACCTCGACCGGGTGGACAGCGAAGGCCTGAGCCGCCAGGTGCTGGCGCAGTGTGGTGCGCAGGCAGTGATGAAGATGATCGTCGAGGATGGTCTCTTCCATGCCGACCCGCACCCGGGCAACATCTTTTACCTGAGCGGCAACCGGGTTGCGTTCATCGATTTCGGCATGGTGGGGCGCTTGTCGCCACAGCGCCGCGATGAGTTGCTCAAGTTGATGCTCGGCCTGGTGCAGTGCGACGCCCCGTCGGTGGCCGACGTGCTGGTGGAGTGGGCCGACGGCGACGCCGGAACCCAAGAGGCGCTGCTGAGTGCCGACGTCGATGCCTTCGTCGACACGTACCACGGGGTGCCGCTGGCCCAGCTGAGCCTGTCGGCCATGCTGGCTGATGTGACCGGCATCCTGCGCAAGCACCGGCTGATGCTGCCGCCCGACCTGGCGCTGCTGATCAAGGCCTTTGTGTCGGTGGAAGGCCTGGGCCGCAACTTGGACCCAGGCTTCCACATGGCCGGCGAGGCCTTGCCGATGCTCAAGCGCGCGCTGCGCTCGCGCTACCGGCCCAAGGCCATGGTGCAGCGCAGCTGGCGGTCGGTGAACCGCTTGGTGGACCTGCTGACCCGCGTGCCCGACGACCTCGCCCGCCTGCTGCGCAGCGTTCGCCATGGCGGGGTGCAGGTGCACATCGACATCCGAAGCCTGGAGCGCGTCGGAGATCAACTCGACCGTGCAGTCAGTCGCCTGACAGTGGGCCTGGTGGTGGCCGCATTGATCATCGGCTCGTCGATCGTGATGACCGTCAGCGGTGGCCCGCAGATATGGGGACTGCCGGCTTTCGGCTTCCTCGGTTTTGTGGGGGCCTGCGCAGGTGCGGCCTGGCTGCTGCGTTCGATCTCGCGGGGCGGGCGCACTCGTTAGAGGGCAGGAAAGCGATGGGCGAGAGAGGTTCCGTCAGGGCTCTCGAGAACGCCAGCGAAGCGTCGTGAGCCATTGAAGGAGCTCTCTCGATCGCTGGATGTCTCGGAGCAGCGGAGGCACCGAAAGGCCCAGCAGCAGCGCCGCCAGGGGAATCACGAAGACGAAACCCACGTACTTGAAGCCGAACGCCCCCACGATGCCGCCGAGCACGAACATCGCGACCAGCCCGCCCGCTGTCTGCATGCGAAGGCGGTTGTGTCGGACTGCAGAAGGCGTGGCGTTGGCTCGGCCGTTCCAGTAGAGCATCTTGCCGAACTCCATGCCCAAATCGGTGATGTTGCCGGTCATGTGGGTGGTGCGTGTGCTGCCGCGCGAGGTTTTCGATGCCACGGCGTTCTGCAGCCCCATCATGAATGACAGCAGCAAAACGGTGAGCGGCACGGCGAACGGCGTGCTCCATGTGAGGGTGATGGCACCCATCAAGCCGAATGGAAACATGAGCGCGGCTTCCAGCAGCAGCGGCAGTGCGTAGACGCTGTGGAGACGGCGCTGGCGCCCCCAGTTCACCATCACCGCACAGGTTGCCGAGCCGGTGATGAAGGCGGTGATGGCTCCGATGGCGTTCAGCAGAAGCTTCATGTCGCCCAACACCATGCCATCGGCCAGCTGCGATGCGAAGCCGGTCATGTGCGAGGTATAGAGGTGCAGGATCAAGAATCCCCCTGCGTTGACGGCCCCGGCGTTGAAGGCCAGCAACAGCCCGAGCACGTGATTCGTTGAAGGCGCTCGGTGCCTGTTGGTGAGAAGCTGAAGTCTGCGCATGGTGGACAACTCGATGGGCGTGCGTTGTATGCCCGCTGGAAGCAAGAAGCGTAGCGCTGAATCTGCTGTGCGCACGAGAAAAAGGGGAATCGGTTCCGCGCGGCGGGCGCGCATGGGAGGCTCGGGAAAAGTCGGCGCGACACCTGAAGCTACGGTTTGCAACGCCTTGGCGCCTTCGTTGCCTGCGCTGGCTCGATCAATAAGCGTGAGGAATGTCATGGTGGATGGCGAGATGCGGCATCTCTGCGCGCTTGGTCATGAAGCCGTCAATACACAGGCCCGTGGGCTCCCTACGATGAGTCGCTTGTTCCACAGATGGCCGCCGATCAGCCTGATGGCGCGCGCCGATGCAAACCACCGTCACCCCTCTTCGTCCTCGCACGCACTGGCGTGGCCTCTGCGCCGGCGTGCTGTTCTCGCTCTCACTCACCGTCGCGTTGCCGGTGCAGGCGGGCGCCGTGCTCGATCGCATCAAGCAGACCGGCCGGATCGTGCTGGCGCATCGCGAGTCGTCGGTCCCGTTCTCGTACTTCGATGCGGACAAGAAGCCCGTGGGCTACGCCATCGACTTGTGCCTGCGGGTGGCCGAGGGCGTGCGCAAGAAGCTCGAGATGAAGACCCTCACCACCGAGTTCCTGGCCGTGACACCGGCCAGCCGCATCGCTGCGGTGGCCGACGGCAAGGCCGATCTCGAATGTGGGTCGACCACGAACAACGCTGAGCGCCGCCAGAAGGTGGCCTTCACCATCCCGCACTACATCACCGGCACGCGGTATTTGGTGCGGTCTGGGAGCCCGATCGAAGATTTGACGATGTTCGAGGGCAAGAAGCTCGTCTCGACGAAGGGCGGCACACCGATGAAGGCGATCGACAGCGCCAACCGCGATCGCTTGTTGCGCATCGAAATTCTCGAAGTGCCGGACAACACCAAGGCCGTCGAGATGGTGGAAAGCGGTGCGGCCGACGGGTTCGCGATGGACGACGTGCAGCTGTACGGCCTGATTTCGGGCCGCCCCGATCCGAGCAAGCTGAAGGTCGTGGGCAAGTTCCTGAACATCGAGGCGCTGGCCATCATGATGAGCAAGGACGACCCCGAGTTCAAGCGCATGGTCGACGAGGAGATGAGGCGCCTCATCTACACACGCGAGGCCTACACCATCTACGAGCGCTGGTTCAGCCAGCCCATTCCGCCCAAGAACCGGGTGCTTGGCGTGCCGATGAACTACCTGCTGAAGGACTTCTGGCGGTATCCCTCGGATTGGGTTCCCAACTGATTTCAGCCCGGCCGGGCGGGGGCGCAGTCGCCCCCGACTTCGAGGCTTTCAACCCGCAGCGGTGACACGCCAGATCACGTCGCCCACGTCGTCGGCCATCAGCAGGCAGTTGCCGGGGCCGATGGTGACGCCCACGGGTCGTCCATACGACTCTTTCTCGTCAGGCGAGAGAAAGCCGGTGAGGATGTCGCGCGGCGGCCCGCTGGGGCGCCCGTTGGTGAACGGCACGAAGGCCAGCTTGTAGCCGCTGAGCTTGCTGCGGTTCCACGAGCCGTGCTGCCCGATGACCATGCCGTCGGGAAAGCCGGGCAGCGTGCCGGCGGGCATCCAGCACAAGCCCAGCGAGGCGGTGTGCCCGCCCAGCGCGTAGTCGGGCATGAGAGCCTTGGCAACCGCGGCCGGATCTTGCGGCACCCGGTCGTCCACCGTCTGGCCCCAGTAGCAATACGGCCAGCCGTAGAAGCCCCCGTCGAGCACCGAGGTGAGGTAGTCCGGCGGTGTCTCGTCGCCCAGACCGTCGCGTTCGTTGACCACCGTCCAGAGTCGGCCGGTCTGCGGCTCCCAGGCCATGCCCACCGGGTTGCGCAGGCCCGAGGCGAAGATGCGGTGGCCGCCCGTGGCGAGGTCGAGTTCGTAGATGCAGGCGCGGCCATCCTCGACTTGGAAGCCGCTCTCTGCGATGTTGCTCAGCGAGCCCACGCCGACGAAGAGCTTGCGCCCATCCACGCTGGGCAGCAGGCTGCGGGTCCAGTGGCCGCCGGGCTTGTAGGTCGTGAGCTTTCGTCCGGGCGCGTTGATGCGCGTGGCCCCGTTCGTGTAGGGGAAGGCGACCACGCCGTCGGTGTTGCCCACGTAGAAGGTGTCGCCCAGCAAGGCCATGCCGAACGGCTGCCTCAGCCCTTCGAGAAAGGTCTCGCGGGTTTCGGCCACGCCGTCGCCATCGGTGTCGCGCAACAAGGTGATGCGGTTCGGGCTCACGCCGACGGCCGCGGCGCGCCGCATCGTGCTGACCATCGCGTAGTCGAAGATGGAGCGAACCGTCCCCGGCACGCTGAGGGATTCGGCAACCGTCACGTCGCCATTGGGCAGCGTGTGGACCCAGCGAGGGTGCTTCAGGCCGCTGGCGAACGCGTTGACCTTCAGGCCCGGAGCCGCCACCGGCGTCTGCCCGGGAGCCCAGCCTTTGGCCGTCGGCATCTTGAGCGTCGGGATGGCGCCTTGCGGCTTGGCCGTGGGGATCGTCGGCGAGGTGCCGACTGCCTGCTGCTTCACGTCACCTTGCCGTCGACGCCACAGGATGGCTGCGTCACCCACCAGCGCGACTGCTCGCGCGAAAACACCAGACAAGCTCATTGCATTCCTCTCCTTGGTTTCGGGTACCCGAGGCAGGTCCCCACGGGTGCGACATCCTTGCATTGTCATGTCCACGGGCGCCACCCGGGTTCCGCTCTCTGCGGCGCGATACTGCGAGCCCAAGTCCGCGGAGCGACCATGTTCAACACCCTGACCCGACGCCGCTTGACCTTGTGCTGTGCCGTGGCACCCATCGCGGCACTGGCGGCCTGCGCGACGACGACCTCGGCCTCGCTGCCCGCCGGTGCAACGGCAGCGATGGCACCCGGCGGGCGGCTGCGGGCCTGCATCAACCTTGGCAACCCGATTCTTGCCAACCGCGACAGCGCCGGCGTCGTGAGCGGGGTGTCGGTGGACATGGCGACCTTGCTCGCCCAGCGGCTGGGTGTGCCGCTGGATCTCGTGGTCGTCGATGCGGCCTTGAAATCCGTCGACACCGTGAAGGCCGATGCGGCCGACATCGGCTTCTTCGCGATCGACCCGCGGCGCAGCGACGGCATCGGCTTCACGGCCCCGTATGTGCTGATCGAAGGCGCGTACCTCGTGCGGCAGGATTCAGCCTTGACTGACAACGCGCAGGTCGATCACGCCGGCACCCGCGTCATGGTCGGGCGAGGCAGCGCCTATGACCTGTACCTGTCGCGAGAACTGAAGGCCGCTCAGTTGCTGCGCACGCCCACATCGCAGACCGTCGTCGACCGCTTTCTCGCCGAGAACGCCGATGTTGCCGCGGGCGTTCGCCAGCAACTCGAGTCCGATGCTGCGCGGCTCGGCGGTCTGCGGCTGCTGCCCGGGCGCTTCATGGTCATCGAGCAGGCGATGGGATTGCCACTGACGCGCGGCGCCGCGGCCACGTCGATGCTGGCAAGCTTCGTCGAACAGGCCAAGGCGAGCGGGTATGTCGCGCAATCGCTCGCGCGGCACAACATCCGCGGAGCCATCGTCGCGCCGGCCTCCAGCTGACGCATCCGAACGAGCGCACGGGTGGCGCTACATTGGTGGCCGGGTTCGATTCGCGGGCCTTCATCTGCTCGAGGCGCTTCCATGACATCAACGTGGCTCATTGCCTTTGCTTCGTTGTGCGCCTGGCCAGCCTTGGCCGGAGCACAGCAGCTCTACCGTTGCGGCAACACCTACAGCCAGACGCCCTGCGCGGCCGATGCCACACCGGCCCGCATCTCGGCCGGTGCTGCGCCCGAGCAGGCGCCTGGCGCCTCGGGCAAGGATCTTTGTTCGTCCGACGGTGTGGCGCAGCTGCACTTTCCCGACCCCGACAGCACACGCATTCAGTCGGTCACCAAGGCCGGCTCCGAAGCCATTCAATATGCCGGCAAGCCCATCGCGGCACGCAAATACCACCTGGCCATCAACACCAAGGACGGTAACGGCGCCTACACCGGTGACCGCGTGTACGTGTGCTACCTCAGCGAAGATGAGCGGCGCATTCTGAAGGTCGACCTGCGCCGCTGATTCGAGCGGCGAAACTTGAGTGCTGGTGCCTTGGCATCGGCCTTGCTCCACTCCCAAGGTTCCAAAAATCCCGCCCGGCCGGCTTACTCGGACTATCCCGACAAGCTGCCGCCAAAGCGCCTGTTTGCATTTAGACTCGCGCGTCGTTTGTCATCCACAAGGTGGCCCATGAAGAAAATCTCCCGCATTGCCCGCCATACCCTGGCGGCTTCTCTCCTGATCGGTGCTGTCTGGGGCGCACAAGCTGCCACCACGCTGATCTATTGCTCCGAAGGCAGCCCCGAGGGTTTCGACCCCGCGCGCTACACCGCCGGTACCACCTTCAACGCCAGTTCGCGGCCGCTGTTCAATCGGCTGGTCGAGTTCGAAGACGGCGGCACGGTCATCCAGCCCGGCTTGGCCGAGCGCTGGACCATCAGCCCCGACGGGCTGGTCTACACCTTCTTCCTGCGCAAGGGCGTGAAGTTCCACACCACGGACTACTTCAAGCCGACGCGCGACTTCAATGCCGACGACGTGATCTT
>Ga0307515_10023300_pt1 | contig 10857 bp, 14 predicted proteins | sample 17_EM_MG_FD_194513 | JGI IMG/M metagenome (GOLD analysis project Ga0307515, IMG submission 194513) | Populus trichocarpa ectomycorrhiza microbial communities from riparian zone in the Pacific Northwest, United States - 17_EM | ecosystem: Host-associated > Plants > Roots > Unclassified | place...
TCCCCGGCATTTTGGTCTACCTGCGGTACTCTACTTTCTACCTTCTCTATCCACTTGGCGCCTCCAGCGAGGCGTTGTTAATCTTTAGTTCTCTCCCGACTACAAATCCACTCGAGGGATTTAAGGATGGATCCTGGAACACCTGGGACTATTTCAGAGGGGTTATGTTTGCTCTTTGGTGGCCAGGTGCGTGTTCTTGTTGAAGTTTGTTCCAGAAAACCGACTCCCGGTTTTTCAGGCCTTTTCGTTATGATGTCGCACATGGTAAAACAACGCAGGAAGGTGTATAGACGAAGTACCGGAAGTTCAAAGTTCAAGTCTTCGTGAGGGGTAGCGGGATGTGGCTGGCCCGGTGACTGGGTTGCGTCACCACTGGCACTGCCCTCGCTCCAGGCTGTTGCGCCACTCCGTCGCTCGTCTCGTGTCTTCTCTTTAATACGATATATGCCGGTCGCGACAGTGTGCGTGTTTTGGTGGCTCTACTCCAGCGACCGTCTTCGGCTCTTAACGGAATAGATTCCCTCGTAACGTTCCCCCATCCCAGTTTTTCTGCGGGTGCATGTTTGCGGTATTGTTGGTCTGTTCCCAAGTCAGAGTCGATGAATACGAGGCCCAAGACTCAAGCGGGAGGGACAATACGCAATTCCTGGTATCCGATCTCGTGTTCAATAGCAGGAGTACCTGACGTGGACAGCCCACTCTGGGCCTAAAAAACCATCATAAATTACAATAATAGTTGATAGGTAAGTCCCCGGCCAATCATGAGTACTACTACTCCCGCGCGTCTCGTCGGCCAATCATGAACACTCCCGCGGATTTTTGGACGAATCATGAGTGCTCCCACCCATCATCCTTCGCTTGTATATATAGATGACGATATTCTCCTCGAGTCTTGATAAGGAATGGTTTTCGCAGGAGAATTCAATCAGGATGTCCTTTACTCGCATGAATGGAGGGATCAAACGATAATTTGGGTCCCACAACTGGGAGGTGCGGAACCAGAGCGTCAAGAGTGTGGAGGAGGCAGGGGCGGCCGGTTGCAGCACCCTCGAACTCCCGAGAAATTCGCGGATTTGCTCGGATTGAATATTGGATATTGAGTATTGAGAGGCGAAGTAGATGGCCTCCGATTTTTTGAGCATCACCCCGCAAAATCCCTGTGGGTGATCGTCAACCGCGACGAGATTCAGAAGCGCCGCTGAGGGTCAGAACGCGCGCCCCCTGATAACCACCCACGGTTTTGTTAGATTGGGGGTTGAAAAACAAATTCGCGTGCCTCCTTGTCCGACAATCTCAAGGCGCGTGGATCGAATAACGAACGAAGTGTAAGAAGATAGGCAGAGGGGCCTGGGGGTAGATCGCATTTCGAGATTCGGCGTTTGACCCTTATATGGTACTTGTTTCCCACACTTGCAACGTTTCCGACCTCCCAAAATTCAAACAACTTGAAGGTCACCACGATCTCTCTCGACTTGTCCGCTTCCAATTCTCTCTGTCATCGCCCGTCACAGAAAAGAGAAATACTATCACCTTCCTCTTACTGCTCGTTCGATGATACCTTTGGGGCGACAGCCCTCGCAGGAACCCCTTCCAGCACGTGCCCCGAAACTCGCCCGTGCACAAGACCCCTCTGTTTTATCTCTGCTCGGTGAAGGTTTCTCCACCGCTGCCAACCTCGTCTTCAGGGACGCCAGCGCATTCTACGAAGGTACCTGCCTCATCTGTTCGACCCTTACCTTCGTGATGAGATTCCGTTCCAGCTGCCTTCGATGATGTGATACCCGAGCAATCCCGCCGGCTCGAACCGCCTCACCCACCGCCACGTACACCTTACAAATCAACGCGTCCAGCCATCCCAGAAGAGTCCAGAGCTGAACCACGACCTTCCGTTGGACCGTCATCTCCATCTTCCTCCATATCTTCGTCCACTCGCAAGCCTGAAACCGCCCGATCATCCTTTCCCGCTCTCCCTCCGCCTCCCCAAACACGCGCGCCTGTAGGTACCCAATCCTCCGATACCAGTCACGCTCGCTCTGATCCAAATCATCCTAGTTTCCTCTTCCACAATCGTTCAACAATGTTCACAAGAAAGTGCGACATCAGTAGAAAGCCTACTGCTATCCGCGCAACAACGGCAAAGAAACGGGTTCAAGAGCCACCGGACAAACGGACTTCCAGCCTACTATCAAAGTCACGGTTTCGTTCACGAAGTATGTCGATCTCGGGCATCCCTTTTTCTTCGTCCACAATCGGAACCTGATATCTTCGGCACAGCGCAGAATTATTAATATTGCCCAAATAAGTCGCAAGCTCGATCGAGAGGAGATGAGAGATGAGATGACCAAGGTTATGTTTGAGGAAAGCCGCTCAAAAGGTATCTGGTTTTTTTGGTTTTTTGCCTTTCACACCATCCAGCTAATTCGATAGCCATCAGGGTACTCCCCCAATTTTAGGGATTTCGAAAGCGCGTTCCTCCTGTTTATGATCCCTAAAAACCATGCTAAACCGGCTATTTGTAGATCTTCTGAGGTATGAACAGCACCTTGAACGATTGAACACCGTTCGCAGTGGCCATTTGCGTATGTCGCCTTCACTCCTACGGTTCTCTTGCGGTGATAATATTGGGCGTTTCAAGCAACGGCCTCCATGTCGGACTTGGATTCCAGGGCCAATACAACAGCATCGAGGGACCAACCCCGCTGTTCATCGACGGAATTTATCGAGAACGTGAATATTCCGACCAACGCTCCTCGCTACAAAACCCTGATCGGATCATCTACAGGAACTTGTCCACGATTTTGTCAAACGTCTGTATCAGAGAGCGAAAGAGTCGCTGGTCGGGTACGCAGTCTACCCACCACATCCCCCAGCCGTGATTTTAACCATTCATATAGACCCCCACCTCAACGCCCCTTTGTCCCTTCATTCGAGCAACTCCGGCTTTCTAGGAGAGCGAAGGATGAAGAGATTGAATGCCTCCTTCGACCGAGGAAGGCACCATTACCTTCGCACCTACCGCCCGAGGACGAGGCCTATGTCGACGCAATTCTCACAAAGCGCGGTGTCATATCCAAGACTGGCAGAGAGCAAGTTGCAGACAAGGACATTGCTCGCCTCAGGCCCCGCCAGTGCTTGAACGACGAGATCATCAACTTCTACGGGGAATTAATCTTGTCGAGGTCCGAGAGTCAAAAGGGGAATTCGACGTCCGACCTTGCTGGTGGTCACATTAATGACTTCGTCGACGGTTTCAAGGGCAAGGCAAGAGCTGTCGAGAAGAAATCCTGCTTGGGCATTCATTACTTCAGCACGTTCTTTTGGCCAAAGCTGATTGGGGAAGGTTACGACAAAGACGGGCTGGCCGAATGGACTAAGGTGATATTCGATCTGAATGCTTTCGTTTACAGTATGCTCATTCCTTATCCCTGCAAGTTCGACTTGTTCTCAAAGGATGTGATCCTGATACCCGTCAACCATGGCGATTCGTGTTGGACTACTGCCGCCATCAGCTTCCGCAGGAAACGGATAGTCTCGTACGACAGTACGGGTATGGCCCGCTCCACGGTTCAAAAGGTACTTGTTACTCTTCTATCACCAAGGGACCCAGTTCAATCCTCCCGAAGGCGTTGCGCAAGTACTTGGACGAAGAGCATCGCAACAAGAAGGGGAAACCGTTTGATTTCACGGGATGGGTCGACTTGATAGATGAGGTACGTTGTGCTCTTCGAAAAATGGACTCGGATCTCATTCCGTTACTCCCAACCCCAGACAACACCACGACAAGAGAATGACTACGATTCCGGTGTCTTCACGTGTCAACTCCTCAGAATTTTATCTCAGGGAGAGGAAGATGATTTTGGATTCTCCCGAGTAGATATCCCGTACTTGCGGCGTAGGATGATCTGGGAGATTGGAAATGCCAAACTCCGCGACGATCCTTGACTTTAACACGTCCCCACAGTTTCCCACCTTCACTTCGTTCCATTCTTTTGCCAGGGGTTCTTCGCGTAGTCACCACACACCTCTCGCGTTAATAGATGATTTTGACCCTTCAGATCGTCCGCAAACCGATGCCCGCTCGGTGTGACGTCGGGACTTCACCGGTGTCACTCGCCCGGCAGGCCACAGGAGCAAACGAGAGGGTTTGCACATGCTACCAGACAGAGACAATAAAGTTGGCTACATCGTTTTCATCGACGTAAGTTTTCTAGAAAACTGACCAGTGTTCAAACGGATGGTCGTGGGTCGGGGCTGCCAGCTGGACCGTCGATTACCCAGGAATCCTTGGCATTTGCTCCTACCTGATGAGACACGCTTGGCAACCAGCTTGTTGTGAAGGACATTTCCCACTTAATCTAGGTGATGACCGAGGTATCTGATTAGTGACAGGAGATCACGACAAGCAACTGTCTTTGAGTTTGCATGCTCATGTAAATGTCTAAGCTGCTGTTAAGTACAAGAATGCCCGGGGTGCATCGACAGATAGCAGTGGCTGTATAGATACAAAACTGTTTCCGGTCTCCCTGTGAAATCCCGGTGTGCATATTTTTACACAGATGGATTGGATTTGGAGGGCAAAAATTGTTGTACCGCCGGAACGGAAACGGATCCCTAATGAATAGCTCGGGGGTCGCCGCCGGCGCCACACGGAAAGTCAAGCACTCAATTTGCATTGACGGTTGTAACCCGGCGCGATAACCCTCGGGACGAGCCCGAAGGTACAACAGTATTTGCACGAAATCTACGACAGCTTTTTCAAGTTTGTTTCAGATTGTGCTGTTGATTGGGTCCCTCCCGCCGCGTATGACTGTCGTGTACGCGTTGCGGACACAGCTCTGTCGATCGCTAGGGTCACTCAACGCACAACAGCGATTGTTCACCGCCAGCCATGTAAACTTTGACCGGTGACCAGGCATGCTGCGTGCTGTGGAGAGATACTCCGACGGCCCTCCGCTGTTCAGTTTTTTCCACTGCTCGGTTAAACGATTTCGACTACAGTTAAAAACGGCCGCTCAATTCGACCACCCCCCATAGCTCTCTCTTCTCTCTCTAGCCATGCCCAAAGAGAAAGAACATAACGAGCTCGGCGAGACCAGTCCTATTCAGGTGATAGGGGAGGGTGGGGACGCGATTGACGAGAAGAAACTCTTGAGGAAGCTGGATTGGCACCTTGTTCCTGGGTTGACTGTCCTTTTTCTTCTATCCTTCTTGGATAGAAGTAACGGTAGCCCCTCCCTCTCCCTCTCCCTTGTCTTCCCTTTATCTCACCTTTTTTTCAGTTGGAAATGCTCGTATCGAGGGTCTCGCCGCAGACACACACATGAGTGCGTCTCCCTTCAACGCCCATGATCCGCACGTCTCTTACTGCAGTTGAAAATGCAAGCCGGAAACCAGTACCTCACCGCATTGACCATCTACTTCATCGGTTACATCGCGTTCGAAGTCCCATCTAATATCATCCTCAGACTCACCACTCCGCGGTTTTGGCTTCCGACTATCACCCTCACGTGGGGTGTCGTTTGCACCCTCATGGGCCTCACCCAGAGTTTCTCCGGACTCCTCGTCGCCCGTTTCTTCCTAGGTGTGGCGGAATCCGGGTTCTTCCCTGGAGCTGCGTTCTATCTGAGCATGTGGTACAAGCGAAACGAATCACATTATCGTATCGCTCTGGTGACCTCTTCTGTTATTCTTGCTGGTGCATTCGGCGGATTGTTCGTAAGTTACCCTCCCGCTTCTCATTCAACGCATCTCTCAAAGGACTTCAGGCGTTTGCCCTGGCCAAAATGAGGGGCATTGGGGGTTTTGGGGGTTGGAGATGGATCTTCATAATCGTGAATCTGTCTGCTCCAGTCCTCGACATGACGGTTAACACGTCGTTCTAGGAGGGTTTGCTGACTGTCACCTTCTCCATCGCCGGATACTTCTTCATCTATAATTACCCCGCAACTGCCAAGTTCCTCACTCCCAAGGAGAGGGAATACATCCTCGCACGGCTCAAGGACGATAGTGACGCTACTCGAGACGAAAGGTTTAGCTGGGATGGTGTCATTCAAGCACTCAAAGACCCGAAGATCTACCTCTACGGTCTCGGTTTCCACACTCTGGCCCTACCGGTCTATACACTCAGTCTCTTCCTCCCTGTCATCATAAACGACTTAGGTTATAGTGCGACTCAAGCCCAGCTGCTCTCGATTCCTCCCTACGTCGCCGGTTTCATCACGACCATGTCTGTCGCCGTGTTAGCGGAGAAGACGAAGCGAAGGGCGCCGTTCATCATTTGCAGTACCACCGTTGGGATCGTTGGGTATATAATGCTCCTCACCAGCCGCTGGCCGGGAATGTCGTATGCGGGGACGATCGTAGTTTCCGCGGGCATCTGGCCCTCCGTTGCAGTCATCTTGAGCTGGCCTGCGAATAATGTTTCGGGTCAGACGAAGAGAGCGACTGCGCACGCGATGCAAATTTCTATTGGAAATATTGGAGGAATTCTTGGGACGCAGTTGTACCGACCTAAATGGAGCCCGAGGTACTTCGTTGGACACGGCACGGTACGGCGTCTCCCAGTGGTCCATTTTAACTCTGCTCAACTCTGCTCGTGTTAGGGTCTGGGTTACCTCATCGGAAATATAGTTGTTATATGCATCTTGTGGTACACGATGAACAGGGAGAATGAGCGTAGGGATCGAGGAGAACGAGATGGTAGACTGAAGGGTGCGGATGAGAATGTATTTTTGGGTGACAATGACCCCCGTTGGAGGTTCCAGACGTAGGAAGAGTCTTAATGGTAAACGGTTTGCGAGATGGTACATGGGGACAGGGTACTTAGGGAGGGAGTGAAGGAGGCCTGCTTATTTATGTGGACTCACTGGGGCGGAGTTTCTTCCCGCACATGGGCCACGACCCGTGTGGAGTATTCAGGGATGTACATGTACAATGGTTTAATCGAGCCCTCCAAACTGGAGTCTCCCTGGTGCAAATTCACCAGACGGTCAAGAGCCCCATCCTGCACGCGATCATCGTGTCGGTTTGGCCGACGGAGCTGCCAGAGACCGTGAGAAACCGGGTCGATGAACACGACGTTACTTACTAATGCCGATCAACACACAACACCAGTTTCATGTTTCTCCCCCGTTCACCGACGATGTGGCCTGTAGGTATACATTTACTGCGCGATAACGCTCCGATGGCCCTCCGTTATTCAGTTAAAAAGCTTTCGCTGTAACTTAAAATGGCTTCTCGACCCGCCTATCCCCCCTGCTTTCCCTTCTGTCCTCGGTCATGTCCAGCGAGAAAGAACACTTTGCGTTCGACGAGACGAGACCTATTCAGGTGACTGAAGAGGGTGGGGATGCGATCGACGAAAAGAAACTCTTGAGGAAACTTGATTGGCACCTCGTTCCTGGGGTGACTGTTCTTTTCCTTCTATCCTTCCTGGATCGAAGCAACGGTATTCCAACTTTCTCCTTTCCCTCATCTGCCTTCCTCTCATTGCCTTTCAGTTGGAAATGCTCGCATCGAGGGTCTCGCCGCCGACACACACATGAGTGCGTTTTTCTCCAGCATCCGCAATCAATACCTCCCTCACCGCAGTTCAAAACGCAAGCCGGAAACCAGTACCTCACCACATTGACCATCTTCTTCATCGGTTACGTCCTATTCGAAGTCCCGTCTAATATCGTCCTCAAACTCACCACTCCGCGGTTCTGGCTTCCGACTCTCACCCTTGTGTGGGGTACCATTTGCACCCTCATGGGTCTCACTCAAAGCTTCGCTGGATTCTTCGTCGCCCGCTTCTTCTTGGGTGTTGCGGAGTCTGGGTTCTTCCCTGGGGTCATGTTCTATCTGAGCATGTGGTACAGACGAAACGAACAACTTTATCGGATCTCTCTGTTTTTCTCCGCCGTGGCCCTTTCCGGTGCATTTGGCGGGTTGTTCGTAAGCTACGCTTAAGCTTCATCCTCGGTAGAACGCTCACGAAGTTTCAGGCATTTGCCCTTGCCAAAATGAGGGGAATTGGGGGTTTGGGAGGTTGGAGGTGGATCTTCATCATCGTGAATTCCTCTCCTCCGACTCTCGACGTGGAAGCTAACGCGTCATTATAGGAGGGTCTACTGACTGTCGTCGTGTCCATTGCCGCGTACTTCTTCATCCATAACTACCCCGCAACTGCGAGGTTCCTCACCCCCAAGGAGAGGGAGTACGTCCTCGCACGACTCAGACAAGATAACGACGCCACTCGAAACGAAAAATTCACCTGGACTGGGGTCCGCCAAGCACTCAAGGACCCAAAGGTCTATCTTTATGGATTTTGCTTCCACACCCTGAGCTTGCCGGCCTATACGTTCAGTCTTTTCCTCCCCACTATCATAAGGGGCTTGGGCTACAGTGCGGCACAAGCGCAGCTGCTCTCGATTCCTCCCTACCTCCTCGCTTTCATCATGACCATGACCATTGCCGTGTTAGCAGAGAGGACAAAGCGAAGGGCTCCATTCATAATATGTGGTTCTGCTGTGGGTATCATCGGGTACACCATGCTCATCACCAGCCGCTGGTCAGGAATGTCGTACGCGGGGACGATCGTGGTTGCCGCGGGCACGTTCCCTGCCCGGGCGATCGTCTTGAGTTGGCCTGCGAATAATGTTTCGGGTCAGACGAAGAGGGTGACTGCGCACGCGATGCAAATTTCGATTGGAGATCTTGGGGCAGCTCTTGGGACACAGTTATATCGGCCCGAATGGGGTCCGAGGTACTTCATTGGACACGGGATGGTACGACGTTTCGCGTCCACGCTGTTCATCTGAATGACACTCAACTCTGCTTACGTCAGGCTTTGGGCTACCTCGTTGGGAACATCGTCTTCGTGAGTACATTGTGGTATGTTATGAAGAGGGAGAACGAACGTAGGGATCGAGGAGAACGAGATGATAGGCTGAAGGGTGCGAGTGAGGATGTATTTTTGGGTGACGATGACCCTCGTTGGAGATTCCAGACGTAGGAAGAGCCTTAACGGCAAATGGTCAACTGAAAGGTATACGGGGACGGGGTGTTTTTGGAGAGAGCGAAGGTGGCCATCTATTTACGTGGACTCAGCAGAGTCCCTTCTCGCGCGTGGGCCGTGGCCCGTGTGAAGTATTCAAGGATGTACAATAGTTTAATCGGCCCCTCCAAACTGGGGACCCCCCGGTGTAAATTCACCAGACGGTCAAGAGCTCCACCCTGGACGAAATTGTGGCGGTTTGGCCGGAGCCGAGACCGTGAGAGAGCGGCGAACACGGAGTTATACCGATCAACACAACAGCGGTTTCATATTTCTCCCTCATCCACCGACAACGTGGCCTCACCGTGGACAATGAGGTATTTGTCTGCAGGAGAAACTGCGGCCTTATATCGAAGTTTGAATCAGCTCTTTGGAGATAGAAATCCCTTGGAATTACGGCGATGATATAGGCGGGAGCTGCTTAATGTCTTTGGCTAATGCGTGAGTTCACTTAACGTTTCTTCATTCGTTCTATCATTTGGGTGCTGATTCAAACTTCACAACCAACTCAAGATTTCTTCAACGGGTGAATACCTCGTTACCTCGGGTGCCTATAGGTATACACTCACGGCGCGGCAACGCTCCGATAATCCTCCGCTGTTCAGTTAAACAACTTCCGCTGCAACTTAAAATGGTTTCTCCACACACCCATTCCCTATACTTTCTCTTCTGTCTCCAGCCATGTCCAGTGGAAAAAAGCAGTCCACGTTCGACGAGAAGAGTCCTGTTCAAGTGACTGAAGATGGTGAGGACGCGATCGACGAAAAGAAACTCTTGAGGAAACTCGATTGGTATCTTATTCCTGGGTTGACTGTCCTCTACCTTCTCTCCTCCTTGGATCGCAGTAACGGTATTCCAACTTTCTCCTCTCCCTCATCTGCCTTCTCTCACTGCCTTTCAGTTGGAAATGCTCGCATCGAGGGTCTCGCCGCAGACACACACATGAGTGCGTTTCCTTCCAACGTCTATGGCCACCACATCCCTTACCACAGTCTAAAACGCAAGCCGGAAACCAGTACCTCACCACATTGACCATCTTCTTCATCGGTTACGTCCTATTCGAAGTCCCGTCAAATATTGTCCTCAGGCTCACCACTCCGCGGTTCTGGCTTCCGACTCTCACCTTCGTCTGGGGTACCGTTTGCACCTTTATGGGCCTCACTCAAAACTTCGCCGGATTCTTCGCCGCTCGCTTCTTCTTGGGCGTGGCGGAATCCGGGTTCTTCCCTGGGGTCATGTTCTATCTGAGCATGTGGTACAAACGGAACGAACAACTTTATCGCATCTCCCTGTTTTTCTCCGCTGTGGCCCTTTCCGGTGCATTCGGGGGGTTGTTCGCAAGCTACGCTTAGCTTCGTCTTTGATAGAACGCTCACGAAGTTTCAGGCGTTCGCCCTTGCCGAAATGAGAGGAATTGGGGGTTTGGGAGGTTGGAGGTGGATCTTCATCATCGTGAATTCCTCTCCTCCGACTCTCGACGTGGAAGCTAACGCGTCATTATAGGAGGGTCTACTGACTGTCGTCGTGTCCATTGCTGCGTACTTCTTCATCCACAACTACCCCACAACCGCCAAGTTCCTCACTCCCGAGGAGAGGGAATACGTTCTCGCACGACTCAAGAATGACGGCGACGCTACTCGAGACGAAGAGTTCATCTGGGCTGGGGTCCGCCAAGCATTCAAGGACCCAAAAGTCTATCTCTACGGGCTTTATTTCCATACTATGAGCTTGCCCGCCTATACGCTCAATCTCTTCCTGCCCACTATTATAAAGGGATTGGGCTACAGTGCAGCACAAGCTCAATTGCTCTCGATCCCCCC